>Ga0222712_10002703_pt1 | contig 19971 bp, 16 predicted proteins | sample C33_657DmetaG_FD_165043 | JGI IMG/M metagenome (GOLD analysis project Ga0222712, IMG submission 165043) | Estuarine water microbial communities from San Francisco Bay, California, United States - C33_657D | ecosystem: Environmental > Aquatic > Marine > Unclassified | place: USA: California... | reverse complement strand
TCAGCTAGGCCAGAGTTTCGATTTTGATAACTTGAGCCGCGGAGAGAGAAATCGATTAATTCTAGCACTAAGCTGGAGTTTTAGAGATGTCTATGAGAGTTTTACTGAGCCAATGAACTTGATGTTTATTGATGAGTTAGTAGATTCTGGAATGGATAGTGTGGGCATTGAGAATTCAATGTCCGTTTTGAAAGCTATGGGTAGAGAGATGAACCGAAATATCTTTTTAATCTCACACAGAGATGAATTAGCAAGTCGTGTTAACCACGTACTCATGGTTGTCAAGCAAAATGGGTTCACCATGCTTGATACAGATACACAAATAAACGAAATTAACTAAGGAGACATTATGTCAAATCACGAAACCCTACTAGAACAGTTTGAAATTTACAAAGCTGAGAACGAAAAGTTTGCCGGCAAAGGCGTAAAGGCCGCTGCCGCTCGTGCTCGTAAGGCACTACAGGAAATGTCTAAAGCAATTAAAGAACGCCGTAAAGAAATTACTGCTGAAAAAGAAGCTTTAGCGGCAAAGTAATATGACATGGTACTATCAAGGTACCATTGTCAATGAATTGCCCGAAGATTGCGTTGGTTTTGTTTATTTGATTACAAACAAAACCAACGATCGAAAGTACGTTGGTAAGAAGTTAGCAAAGTTCTCTAAGACTACCTATAAAGTTGTCAAACAAAAGAACGGTGTTAAGAAGAAGAAAAAGATTCGCAGTAAAATTGACAGCGATTGGTTAACCTATTTTGGTTCTAGCCCTGAGTTGAGCAAAGATGTAGAGCTGTATGGTGAAGATAACTTTACTAGAGAGATACTACATTACTGCAAATCAAAATCTGCTTGTTCTTACCTCGAAGCTAAAGAACAGTTTGACAGAAAAGTTCTTGAAACAATGGATTATTACAACGGACATATACAAGTTCGTGTACATGGCTCACATATACTCAATAAACTATAACAACGGCACTTAACTCCACTACTCGTAGTACTAACTACATATCTATTACAAACTCATCTAGGCTAATACACTACGCAACGTAGAACACTCACAGCATTTTTGCATTTCTATTAGCAAACTCACAAAGACAAGATTACTACTGATAGGTTTGTGTCGCCGATATACTTAGACACCCATAAAACCAGGCACTAGGGTTGCGCTGGGGAAGGAAATTCCGTGCAGTAGCGGAGACTAACGCCCACTATCCTTCACAGGACGAAGTTCGATTGCTTGAAAAGAACTGGGATTAGTATAGTAAAGCTAAAAAGAGTAGGCTCTGGTGAACTATTACAACCTACATACTGCAAAAGCGATTTTAACTAGGCCTTGCAGTAGCGTCATATAAGATGAGCGTAAAAGGGTACAGCGTGACCGCCCTAACTTTAACGAGTTGCTTTAGTTAAATGTGGCTTGGACTTCGGTGTCAAGTTTTTTATCTTAGCCGGTAAAACGGCTAAGTGTGACTGAATCATCAGTGTCAAGTAATCAAAATGTTAATCACTTGTTTCTACTTTACTTTATCGTGTTAACTAAAAAAATTGTAGTCTAAAAATATACTGAATGAGCAAGAGCGATAGCGATGCGATATTCAAGGGCGAAGCATTCGCCCGAATAGATTAGATAAATGACTAGAAGCGACTGCGAGCGAATCCCTTTTTACCATACATTGCTTCTGTACGTTCTTTGATAACTTCGCTTAGGACTTCGCGTTCGAGAAACGTCATCCACCAGACACTTTCTGGATCTACGCCTCCCCATACACTTAATGTTGTGACTTCTTTGACCAGGGCTCTTGCCTCGTTTTCTATACCTTCAATAAAGCGTCTAATGGCTTTATTGTTGGTACCGAGTATCAAGAGCCTACGCCGAAAAAACTTGTTGGGTCAAACAACATGTCTGATTTGTATGATTCCCCACAATGTTCGCACTTGACTTCTACTGTACGAGTAATGCCGTACTCGCCAAAACGTTTTAGTTCTGCATCTAAGCGTTCATTTGTAGCACGATCTAAGTTCTTAACCCAGTCTAAAATGTGTGCTGGATTAGACACTTCAACACCATCTGGTAGTGTTACACTCAAGATACTTTGTGCTAAAATGTCTTGACTTAACAATACTAAGTCATTGTAGCCTTTGTTAGCAATTTCAGCTTTCTGATCGATTGTGATGTTTTCGTTGTTTTCTGCGGCTTGTAGTTGACGCATCGTAACAAACTGAATACGTAACAATTTACTTTGTGCATCTAATGTATAAGGTTTTAGTGAAACCTTAATGCCGTTAGCTAATGTTACATCGCCAACACCTTCTGGAATAGATTTTAGTGTGCCTAAGATGCTACCCAATCCAACTGTAATGCGCTGACTTCTGCCGTTAGCTTGTTCACAGTTATGGTTAACGTCAAGTTCCATGTCATCGCCATAACTTGCCATACGCATAGCAACTAAGATGGCATCAATATCTGGAGCAGGAATTTCGGATACGTTTGCAATATCTGGGCATACGCTGGCAAGCACTTGCTTTAGTGCTTCACCGTTTAACAAACCATCTGGATTCTTTAGGGCCAACTCATCTTTAGCAGTCATTGGGTAAACAGCCAATTCATTTGTGTCAGACATGTTTGGAGGTTGTTTATAAAAACGGCCTCCGCTTGGTAGTTCAATATGAGTACCAGGTCTGCGGTAGTATTGTGCCAATGGGTTTGGCGCAGGTGCCTTAAATGGCTTTTTTAGTGGGTTTGAATTATCCATGTACTTAATCCTTAACGGTAAATAGGTTCATAGGCCTATTATTGCATAACATTACTTATGTGGTATTTTAATGGCAAAAGGACCGTATTACCATAATGGATGACTTACAATTACAACGACTGATGGACAAACTTAGCGACTTGACTAATGCGCTAGGTCGTGGTGTCGGTGGCCAAACAGGCGGCATAAATCAAGATCGTCCAACAAATACAGCAAGCGGCGGAGCTAAACCAAAAGGCAAGAGCGGTGCAGAATCATTGCTAGATGCCCGTATGAAGGCGTATGCTGACCAGCTGGCCAAAGGCAAGAAGTTAAGCGAAAGTGCTCAAAAAGAATTAGAAGAATGGGAAAAGACTCAAAAGAAAGTTAACAAAGCCCAGGAACAGTCCGAAGACAACTATAACAGCGTTAATAGAAATTTAAAGTACTTTGGACAAAACATATTAACAGAAGGCGCAAGTTTATCTAGTGCAATGAAGGGACTGAGCAGTGGATTAAGTAGCAACAACACAGTAATGGGCAAGGCACTTAGCGGCATGGCCGCTGGCTTTGGATTTACGCTTGGCGTACTTGAAAACTTCGCAGCCAGTGCTAAAGACTTAGGAGCATTTGCTGACCTAAGTGCGTTTAGTGTTGGATCAGTTAAGCAAGCCAAATTAATGTCTGGCTTAGGCGATAGCTTTATTAAAGTTATCTCAGATAGTGGTGGTGGCTTCAAAGCGTTTGGTGCAAACAGTCAAAAAGCAACAGAAAATTTAAGTGACTTAGCACGTGGTTTACGTTTAGGTTCGTACTCGATTAACAGCAGTTTGCAAAAGGCATTGGGCCCAGAGTACGTTAAGAAGATGAACAAAGCCGCACAAGCTACAGCGGCTATGGGCTTGTCACAAGAAGATCAAGCAAGCTTAATGGGTACGTTAAGTTCTACAATTGCATTAACAGCAAAGAACGAAACGGACGCTCAACAAAAACTTGTCAAACAATATTCTGAAACAGTAGATTCAGCACGTACACTAAGCAATACATTTGGTACAAGTGCTAAAGAAATTTTAAAGAGTATTGAAAACTTTAAAAAGTCTACTTCAGGCCAAGCCGCTGAATTACAAGGCGTTGCTGGTGCCGCTGATATTAAACAAGCACTACAAGCCGCCGGTGTAAGCAACAACGAAGAAGACTTAAACCGCATGGCATTGTTAATGGCTAAAGGTCAAACAGGTGCCGCATCAACATACGCTTCTCCTGAAGCAATGGCAAACTTCCAAGCGGTAGCCGCCGCAACAGAATCTGCAAGAAACAAAGCCGGTGGCTTGGGCAAAACAGAAAACCTTTCACAGGGTATGCAAGAACAGCGTGGCACGTTTGAACAAATTAGCAAACAGCGTGAAAACTTAGGAGCCAAAGGCACAGAAGGATTATTTGATTCCGGTGTACAAGCTGGTGTACTTGCTAAAAAGCTCGAGTTGCAACAACGAGCCGCAGCCGGTGATGAAGCCGCTAAGAAAGAATTAGCCAAAGGAGTGGGCACAACAACTGAAGCTGGTAACATTCAAGCAATGGATCAGTTAACAGGTGCGTTGAATAGTTTGCGTAATGTTGTCCTGGGATTAATGGCAAGTATTGTTGGTTTAACTGGCGCATTTGGTGCATTAGCATTAGGTGGCGGTGTTGGTGCTTTACTCGGCGGAGGCAAAGGATTAGGTGGAGCTCTTGCAGAAGGGCTTGGAAGTGTACTAAGCAAAGGCAAAGGATTACTAGGTAAAGTACCTGGTATGGACAAACTTGGCGGCATGATGGGTGGCGGTGGCGGAGCCGCTGGGGGAATGTTCAGTAAGATGGGCGGAGCCGCAAGTGGTGGCATGAGCGCATTTGGCGACTTCCTTGGAACTCTTGGCGATAGCAAAACAGTTAAAGGTGCAGGCACATTAGCATTACTTGGCGGTGCATTGGCATTATCAGCACACGGTTTTAAAGAATTTGGAGAAGTTAAGTGGAGCGGTATCCTTAAAGGTACAATCGCACTTGGCGGTTTAATTTTCCTTGCTAAAGGACTTAGCGAAGCAAGCACAGACATGATAAAGGGTGCCGCAGTTATTGCTATACTTGGTGGCTCAATGTTGTTATCAGCTATTGGATTTAAAACATTCAACGACGTTAATTGGGGAAGTTTAATTAAAGGTGCGGCCGCAATAACAATCTTAGGTGTTGCCGCATCATTACTAGGTGGCCTAACAGGCAATATCTTAATGGGTTCATTGGCAATTGCCGCACTTGGTGCCGCAATGTGGGTAGCAGGTAAAGGCTTCCAAACGTTTAATGATTTAGATTGGGGTGGGATTGCTAAAGGTGCAATTGCACTAGGTATATTTGCAGTTGCCGCAGGTGTAATGGGTGGATTCTTACCAGCTATTGCTTTAGGCGCAGTTGCTATTGCCGCATTAGGTGCTTCATTAGCAGTATTTGGACTTGGCGCAATGGTAGCGGCCAAAGCCGCACAAATGTTCTCTGATGCACTTGTAGCAATTGGTAGCATTGATGGAGGCAACCTAATTGCAATTGGTCTTGGCCTTGGTGCAATTGGTGCTGGTATGATATTATTCACTGCTGGTATGATTGCTGGTACCGCTGGTAGCGTTATTACAGGCATTATGAGTTTGTTTGGTGCTAAGAGTCCGCTTGATCAGATTATGAAGTTTGTTCCTTTTGCTGATGCAATTAGTCAAGTTGGCGAAGGTATCAAAGCATTTGGCGAAGGTATATTATCAGTATCTCAAAATATTACTAACGTTGATGGAGATGCATTAGCAAACTTTAAAGATCAAATGATAGAGTTTGCTAAAGCTGGATCAAGTGATGAAATGCGTATTACCGCAGAAAACTTGTCTATGATTGGTACAGCCATTGCACAAATTGCACAAGCAGGTGATATTAAACTTCCAAACTTAGGAGAAATGAGTGCAGGCGCAACAGCAATGTCTGAACAAGATATTGCAAGAAGCGAAAACGGTGGTGTAGTTACACCGGAAGTAATTGAACAAGTTATGTCATACCTATCTGGAATTGGAAGCGACTTGTCTGCAATTAGATCAAACACAAAGAGTTCTGGCGTTGACGCACCGGTAAGGCTAGGCTAATAAAACAAGGTAAGTAATAATATGAGCTGGAAAAAACATTTTAAAATCTGGGACCCACAAAACGAAAAGTCAGATTCTGGGCCTAGGGGCGGTGGCGCAGGCTCGTCATCAAAATTTGCAAGCTGGTTACAAGATGTGTACACTGGACAACCTAACCGTGTTGAACGTTATGTTCAGTATGACAATATGGACCAGGACAGCGAAGTTAATGCGGCATTAGATACTATTGCTGAGTTTTGCACACAAACTGACGAAGATACAAACTTACCATTTATAGTAAAATGGAAAGAGGATCCAACTGAAAGCGAAAGCAAGATTGTTACAGAGACACTTAAAAAATGGTGTGCTATTAACAAGATGGATCAGCGTATCTTCCGTACATTCCGTAATGCTATCAAGTATGGAGACCATTTCTTCTTACGTGATCCAGAAACATTTGAACTTTACTATGTTAACAACATTGACGTAAAACGTGCAGTTATCAACGAAGCCGAAGGTCGTGCAGTTGAGCAGTATGTTATTACAAACGTACATCCTAACTTGGGTTCTAAAGTTGCAACTAAGCCAATTGATAATGTAAACACATTAGCAAACAGTAACGTTACAGCGGCCGCAGGCCCTTATTCTATTCCAAGCGGTTATGCAAAGCCTAACCAAGGACAAGAAGGAGAAATTGCTATTGATGGCGAACATGTGCTACACATTAGCCTAAACGAAGGCTTAGATGCGGCATGGCCATTTGGTCAAAGTATTTTAGATAGCGTATTCAAGATTTACAAGCAAAAAGAAATGCTTGAAGACGCTATTATTATCTATCGTGTACAACGTGCTCCTGAACGCCGTGTATTCTATATCGACACAGGTAACTTGCCAAGTCACCAAGCTATGGCATTCGTTGAGCGTGTTAAAAACGAAATTCACCAAAGACGTATTCCAACTCGCAGTGGTGGTGCTAGCGTTATGGATGCTAGTTACAACCCATTAAGCATTATGGAAGACTTCTTCTTCGCTCAAACAGCAGACGGTCGTGGATCAAAAGTCGAAGTATTGCCAGGCGGTCAAAACTTAGGCGAAATTGACGATTTAAAGTTCTTTACTAATAAGTTGTTCCGTGGTTTGCGTATTCCAAGTTCCTATTTGCCTACTGGCCCAGATGATACAGCAGTACAATTTACAGACGGACGTATGGGAACAGCACTTATTCAAGAATTCCGCTTTAACCGCTATTGCAGACGTCTGCAAGGGCTAGTTGCTCCATATCTTGACAAAGAATTCAAGACTTTCATGAAGCATAGAGGCGTTAATATTGACAGTTCTAGCTTTGATTTGGACATGCTAGAGCCACAGAATTTCAGCAGTTATCGTGAAATTGAAGTGAATAATGCTCGTGCCGCAGTATTCACACAGCTTGCTGAAATTCCTTATATGGCACATAGATTCAAGCTACAGAAGTTCCTAGGATTAACAGATGATGAAATCTTAGAAAACGAACGTCTATGGCGTGAAGAAAACGCTGAAGCAGAAGATCAAACTGATGACGAAGCCGCAGACTTTGGTGCAACTGGTCTAAAAGGACCAAGTGATGCTGATTTAGATTTAAGCGGTGGGTTAGACTTAGGTCCTGCAGAAGGCGAAGCTGGTGCAGAAGGCGCACCAGAAGTTGGCGCCCCAGGAGCCGCAACACCTCCCCCACCTGGTGGAGCCGCACCGGCCGCATAATTTAGGATTACGGTAAATAGTGTTATGAGATTTAATGACTTAACTTTATTACAAAATGAAATCGAAGAGGAAGTAGACCCTGATGTTGCTTTCTTTAGTGACCTACGTAGAAAACGTTTAAGTCTTGAACACGTGAATAAATTAAGAAAGCTTAAAGATTTACGCGACTACGAATCCAAACAGCGATTAAAACTTGTCAAACAGATGTACGCTAGACCCCCAGCGGCCTAACTTATCTTCTTTGTAATCTAAAGAAAAACTCCGTTTTTTCTGCCATTTCTCCTCCTTTTGACTACGCCTTCTGTAAGTAGTTATTGGTAAAGCACGTTAATACGTGTACCCCTTAGCGCAAGGAGAAATATAAATGACGAAAACAGTACTAGAACAAGCGTTGGACCATCTTCTAAATAAAGAAGAAGGCAAAGCTGCCGCTTTGTTACATGATTACTATGTTAGCGTTGGCCGTCAAGTCTATGAAGACATTATGGCTGACGATATCGCCTTCGAAGACGAAGCTGAACAAGCCGCTAACGCTGTTGAAGAAGTTGAGTCTGATTTAACAGAAGAAGGTGACGACGAATTTGCCCCAGAAATGGGTGACGAAGAAGAAGCTACAGGCGATTTAGATGCTGAAATGGGTGGTGAAGAAGCCGCTCCAGTTGATGCAGATGCCGCAGATGTTGCCGATTCTTTAATGGACGTTGAATCTGCTCTAGCAAAACTAAAAGCAGAATTCGAAGAAATGGTTGGCGGCGGCGAAGTCGAAGCCCCAGGCGAAGAAGAAGGTGAAATGGGTGCTCCAGAAATGGACGAAATGCCACCAGAAGAAACAGAAGAAAGTATTGGCGAAGCTTTAGAACTACAAAAAGTTTCTTTAGATGCAAATACTGAAGGTAGCCCAGCAGGTGCTGGTTCTGGCGCAAACAGCGTTACAGGTGCTACAAACACAACAAGCCCAGTTGCTAAACGTAACCCAATGATGGCCCGTCCATCAACACAGTTCGGTGGTAGCACAAGCGGTGAAGGCACAGCTAGTGGTACAACACCAGCTAAGGCTCCTAAGTCGCAAGACATGGGTGGCACAACAAAGCCAGCAGTAAGTAAAGTTGCTAAGCCAGGTACAGCACCTGGTCGTGAAGGCGGCTCTAGCTCAAACGTATTACCTCGAGGTTAAGCCATGATGAACCTACAGCCACTACGTGAAAATTTAAGTTTTGATCAAGCACAAATGGTTCTTGAAACTAAAGACACAGCCAGTGGCGGTAAGGATCTCTACATGAAGGGCGTTTTCATCCAGGGAGGTGTACGTAATCACAATCAACGTGTATACCCTGTAAACGAAATCGCAAATGCTGTAGAGAGCATTCGTAAACGATTAGATAGTGGCTTCTCCGTTCTAGGGGAAGCAGACCACCCAGATGATCTACAAGTAAACATTGACCGAGTAAGTCACATGGTTACTGAGATGTGGATGGATGGTCCAAATGGCTATGGTAAGTTAAAACTTATTCCTACGCCAATGGGAAACATTATCAAAACATTACTTGAAAGTGGTGTTAAATTAGGTGTTAGCAGTCGTGGATCCGGCAATGTTACTGAATCAGGTAGCGTGTCGGATTTTGAAATTGTTACTGTTGACGTTGTAGCACAACCAAGTGCTCCAGAAGCCTATCCAACACCAATTTACGAAAGAGTAATGGGCAGTCGTAGACGTGCCGCTCTAATGGATGTGGCCTATGCGGCGACCTACGATAGGTCCGCACAAAAGCACCTTGAATCTGAGGTGTCTAGATTCATTTCGAATCTAAAGAAAGTCTGAGGAAAAAACAATGAGTCAATTTACAGAAATGTTAGGCGGTGCTGTTTTATCCGAAGAGGTGCGTGAGAATATCAACGCCGCTTGGGAAAAACACTTGTCTGAAAGCCGTGAGGAAGTCACAGCAGAACTACGTGAAGAATTTGCTTCACGTTACGAGCACGATAAAGGTCAGCTTATTGAAGCAATGGATAAGCTAATGCAAGATACAATTGCAGCCGGTGCACAAGATTTAAAAACATTGCGTGAAGAAGCAGTAGCTCAGCGTACAAAGTATGCCGCTAAAATCAAAGAAGACACAGCTTTACTACAAAGATTAGTTACAGAAACTCTTGCAAGAGAAGTTGCTGAACTACGTAGTGACCGTGCCGCTTCTAAGGCCGCTATTGCTCAACTTGAAGAGTTTGCATTACGTAAACTAACAGGTGAACTAAATGAATTGCACGAAGATCATAAGTCACTAGTAAACGCTCGCGTTAAACTAGTTGGCGAAGGTCGTAAAGCAATTGAAGAAGCTAAGAGTGCTTTTGTTAAGAAAGCCAGCGAAAAGGTTAACGCCATTGTTGCTGAAACTTTCAAGAAAGAAATCACTCAGCTTAAAACAGATATTCGCGAAGCAAAGGAAAACAATTTTGGTCGTAAGATCATGGAAGCTTTTGCCGCAGAATTTATGGCATCTAAGTTTGCAGACGGTACAGCCGTTAGCCAGCTAAACAGATCCATCGTCGAAATCCAAGGCCAGTTAAAAGAGGCTCAAGCGGTTATCGAACAAAAAGAGGCAGTTATTAGCGAGTCGCTTCGTCGTCAGCGCATTGCGGAAGATCAAGCACAGCGAGTTCGCGTAATGCAAGATTTGTGTGCCCCATTGTCTAAAGACAAGCGTGGCATCATGGAAGAGTTACTTGAAAGCACAGATACATCTAAGCTAAAAGATCAATTCCAGAAATTCTTGCCATCAGTCCTAAACGAAGAAGTTCGTCGAGAGAAGAAACAATTAGTTGAAGGACAACAATCGCAGAAGACTGTGATTACAGGTAACAAGGCTCAAGTTGAGATTGTTGCCGCCCCAGCCGAAGCTGATGAAACTATTCAACAGCTACGTAAACTCGCTGGTATTAAGATTTAATTTAGGAGACTATTATGTCACAAGCTCTATTTGAAGCTAAAAACTGGTCTGCTACTAAAGAAGCTTTAGTAGAAGGCCTACAAGGTCAACGTAAGACTACAATGGAAGTTGTTCTAGAGAACACAAAGAAGTACTTGACAGAAACTGCAACTACTGGTGCTACAGCATCTGGTAACGTTGCTGTTCTAAACAAGGTTATTCTACCAGTTATTCGTCGCGTTATGCCAACAACAATCGCTAACGAATTAGTTGGTGTTCAACCTATGCAAGGTCCAGTTTCTCAGATCCACACTTTACGTGTTCGTTATGCAGAAGCTATGGCTGAAAAAACAGGTGGTGCATCTGGTGATGTTATCGGTGGTGCAGTAAGTGCTAACGATGAAGCCTTAAGCCCATTCAAGATTGCTCAACAATATTCTGGTGCTGCCGCTGGTACAGCCGCTGCCACAAGCGCACTTGAAGGTGTTGGTGGTAAGAAGATGAACATCCAGATCTTGAAAGAGACTGTTGAAGCTAAGAGCCGTAAGTTAAGTGCTCGTTGGACATTTGAAGCCGCTCAAGACGCACAAGCCATCCACGGTGTTGACGTTGAAGCTGAAATCATGGCCGCTCTAGCACAAGAAATTACAGCTGAAATCGACCAAGAAATCATTGGTTCCTTGATCAACTTAGCTGGTAGCGCATATGGTACATACGACCAAGCCGCTGTATCTGGTACAGCTAACTTCGTTGGTGACCAACACGCCGCTCTTGCAGTATTAGTAAACCGTGCCGCTAACGACATCGCTAGCCGTACACGTCGTGGTGCTGGTAACTACATTGTAGTTTCTCCAACAGCATTGACAATTCTACAATCTGCTACAACATCTGCTTTCGCTCGTACAACAGAAGGTACATTCGAAGCTCCAACAAACACTAAGTTCGTTGGTACATTGAACAGTTCAGTTCGTGTATACGTTAACCACTACGCTGGCGATGCCGCTCCGATCCTAATCGGTTACAAAGGTGCTAACGAAATGGATGCTCCAGCATTCTATTGCCCATACATCCCATTGATGTCTTCTGGTGTTATTCTTGACCCAGCTACATTCGAACCAACTGTCAGCTTTATGACACGTTACGGTTATGTTGAACTAAGCAACAGCGCATCTTCTTTAGGTAACGCTGCCGACTACGTTAACACAATCGCTATCGATGCTGGTAACCTAAGCTTCATCTAATCCCTAAAAAGGTTAGTAGAAACTATAAAAGGGCTCTTAGGAGCCCTTTTCTATTGGGTAAGTATAGTATGTTTACAGATATGAAAGTTAGATTAGACAGAGCAAAAATCTGTCAAGGTTGCGAATACTATCGTCGTAGTACTAGGCAATGTACTGAATGTGGCTGTTTAGTTAACTTTAAAGTTATGATAGCTGACACAGAATGCCCAAAACAAAAATGGGGTAAAGCAGTAAACGGCACAGATGTATTTGCTGAAGTTGCACACCAAGCACAAAAGATATTCTTTAACAAAGAAGCAGGACCAAAAAACTAAGCCTCTGGTAAATAACCGTAAGGAGGCCCGATATGCCAAAATTAGACGAATTCTTACAAGCCGACAAAGTAGGTCCAATGAGCCCAGGTGCTCAGGCTAGTATTGAAGCAAAAGTAGCCAGCGGTGGCTGGTCAAGTGCAGATGAAGCCGCAAAGACAAAAGCAGTAGCTGAAGCGGCCGCACAAGTAGCAGTTCAAGGTGCTACAAACACACTAGAAACAGACGATAAGTTTGGAAACTTTATTAACTCCAAATGGCGCCCAATGATGGCGTTCATCTACATGGTAACATGTACAACAGACTTTGTATTATTCCCAGTATTATGGTCAGTGCTACAAGCTTTGCAAGGCGGACAAGTTACAAGTCAATGGAGCCCGCTAACATTACAAGGTGCTGGTTTATATCACATCGCAATGGGTGCTGTTCTAGGCTTAGCCGCATACGGACGTAGTCAAGAGAAGATTGCAGGAAAATCTTAATGTCAATTAATACGAATCACTCGCAGGAATCATTAACACCAGAATCTGGTGTCCTTAAAATTGAAGGCACAGGAGCCTTAAAACTTCCTGCTGGTGGCTCGTCAGACCGCCCATCTATTAGCGCCGCCGGTTATATTCGCTTTGCTACCAACGACACTACCACAGAATATTTTGATGGTACAGCGTGGCAAACACTTACGTCAAAAGAATATGTTGATAATGAACTTAACAACATTACCTTAGACAAGTTAATTGATGTACAAAGTGCTACACCAACAGACGGCCAAGTTATTTCTTATGATGCTAACTTGGGCCAATTTAGAACACAGACACAAGCATTAACTGTTATAACAAGATTATTTTCAGGCACCGGCACAACATTTGATTTTGATATCATTACAAGTGTTGGAAGCGTACAAAACTTAGTTGTCAGTGTTGATGGTATTCAACAAGAACCGTTTTACAGCTATACATTAGTTGACGGTCATATTGTTAACTTTGATGAAGCACCAGAAAATGGCGCACGTATCCAAGTTAAAATCTTAAAGAGTACTACTTCAACCGACAGAGCAAGACCTAGGGTTACTGGCGTTAGCTATAGCACTATTGGTCAGTATACAACAATTTCTATTGTAGCAACAGACATTACATATGGTACTGGTGCTAGAATTGGTAATCAAGAAATCACACGTATTGATTATCCAACTGTTTCTACTATGCAACTCATGGTAGAGACAAGTCGAGTCAGTGGTTCCTTATGGAATACTCCACAAGACTTGACACTGGTAGATACCAGCGGAAATGAATTTTTATTTCCGAAGTTAATAAACTATGGCATGTCTAAGCCTTACTGGACAAATTCAAATTCCTATATTGGGACTTTTTCAGCCGGAGACACTATTAATTTTACACTTGGAGTAAATAATGCTACAAGTATTACAATTGATCCTGCTTATGCAGGTGAATCTGCAATTGGATGGTTATCCATCAGTAATGGACATATTGTAGGAACTGCTCCTAATAACAGCACTCCTAGTCGATATCAAATTACTGTCACAGCTAGTAACGGAAGCGTTGACATAACGAAAAACTTCTGGCTACTAGTTATTTGATTATTCTCATGTTGGTCTGACACCATACTTAAAATGTCAACACAGGCTTCACTAGAAGTCTAAACAAGGGAAAAAATAAAATGCCTTTAATTAAAGCACGGTCAAGTTCGATCATCAATGATATCGACTTGCGCGGTACCCCAACGTCGCCAACAGCGGCTGCCGGTACTAATACTACTCAAATCGCTTCTACTAGTTTCGTTACTGGTGCTGTTAGTGATTTGATCAATGCCGCTCCTGCTGTTTTAGATACACTATCTGAATTAGCAAGTGCGATTAACAATGACGAAAGTTTTGCAACCACAGTTGCTAACTCTATCGGAACAAAAGTTGCCTTAGCTGGCGACACAATGACAGGATTCTTAACTCTACACGCTGATCCATCAAGCTTGATGCACGCCGCAACAAAGAGTTATGTTGATAGTCAAATCAACGCACAGATGATCTACAGTACAGATGATGTACCTGAAGGTTCATTGAACTTGTATTACACAGATGCTCGCGTTCGTGGTGCTTGGTCTTTACAAAGTGACAACACTTCTGTTTTAGATTATGACCAATCAACTGGTGTATTATCATACAACCACCCACTAAGCGATGGTATCTTAGAAGGTACAACTAATCTTTACTACACAGACTCACGTGTACGTAACGCAATTAGCTTAACATCTGACGATAGCCAGATTTTAGGTTATAGCTCAACAACAGGTGCCTTTACTTGGACAACACCAAATACTGACAAAATTGTTGAAGGTAACACAAACTTATATTTTACAACAGCTCGTGCTCGTAACAGCGTAAACAATGGCGCAAACATTGATTATGATGCAAGTACTGGTACTATCAGTACACAGGCTGCGGTTTGGTCTGTTAACAGCCAAACACACGATGTTGTATTAGATACAGATGATATCAACGAAGGTTCAACTAACCTATATTTCACAAACGCACGTGCCGCAGGCGCAATCAGCTTAACAACTGATGACAGCAACATCTTATCTTATGCAAGTGGAACAGGTACATTTACTTGGGTTACTCCAGATACAGATTCTATTGCTGAAGGTTCAACAAATCAGTACTACTTAGACAGCCGTGCTCGTAACGCAATTAGCATGTCTTCTAACTGGAGCAACATTGATTATGACAGCACAAGTGGTGTTATCAGTGTAACTGCCCCAAGTACAGATGATGTTACAGAAGGTATAACAAACCAGTACTTCTTAAACAGCCGCGCTCGTAACGCGGTTAGCTTAACAAGCGATAATCAAGATGTTCTTTCTTATGATCCAACGTCTGGTGTGTTTACATTCAGCTTAGGTAGCCAAACTACTGATGACGTAGCAGAAGGCACAACAAACTTGTACTTTACAACAGCTCGTGCTCGTGATAGTATTTCTGTAACAGCTAGCTGGAACTTATTAAGCTACAACAGCACAAGTGGTGAAATCACTTTAACAACTCCTGATACAGATGATGTAACAGAAGGTGCAACAAACTTATACTTCACTAACACTCGTGCTCGTGCCGCAGTTAGTGCAACTAAGGTAAGTGGTGATGGTGATTTTAGTTACGACAACACAACTGGTGTATTCAGCTATACAGGTCCTGATGATGCTGACTATCGTCAAGCAGTTAGCGCAAACGCCGCTAGCGGTGATGGTGACTTACAGTATAACAGTTCAACTGGTGTATTCACATATGATGGTCCAACAAACGCAGACTACCGCGGTGCAGTAAGTGCTTATAAAGATAGTGGCGACGGTGACCTACAGTATGACAGCACAACAGGTGTATTCACATACACAGGTCCAAGTGCTAGCGAAACTCGCGCTCACTTCAGTGCTACAACAAGTGGTACAGGTTTTGGTGGCTTAACATACGACAGCGGTACTGGTGTATTCACATACGCTAAAGTTACAGCTAGTGATGTTCGAGGTAACCTAAGTGCTACAACAAGCGGTACAGGTTTCGGCGGATTAACATATGACTCTGCTACTGGTGCATTCACATACGCTAAAGTTACAAGTGCTGATGTTCGTGGTGAACTAAGTGCTTATACAGCAAGCGGTATTGAATATACAACTGCTACTGGTACATTCAGCTTAAATCAAATCCCTAATACAAGTTTGACAAACAGTGAAATTACTGTTAACAGTCACGCAATCGCATTAGGTGGTAGCTATACATTAGATACTGACGATATTGGCGAAGGTGCTACAAACAAGTATTGGACACAAACACGTTTTGACACAGCATTGGCTGGCAAGACAACAGACGATGTAGCAGAAGGCTCAAACCTATACTACACACAGTCTCGATTCGATGACGCATTTGCCGCTAAGGATACAAGCGATTTAGCTGAAGATCCAAATGCAACAGTAACAAGCGGTACAATGTACTTTACACAAGCTCGCGCTCGTGATACATTGTCTGGTGGTACTGGTGTTACATACACAGCTTCTACTGGTGTTATTGCAATTGGTCAACCAGTTGCTACAACTGATAACGTTACATTCAACGATGTAACAGTTAGCGGTGACTTAACAGTATTGGGTACATTAACATCTATCCAATCTAACACAGTTGAAATCGCCGACTTGAACTTAACATTGGCCAAAGGTAGTGCAAACGCCGCTCAAGCTAATGGTGCTGGTATCACAGTTGATGGCGCTGGTGCTGAAATCACTTATGCAAGTGGTACAGATAGCTGGAACTTTAACAAGGACGTTAGTATCACTGGTGGCTTAACACTAACAGAAGATCTAACAGCTCCTACATTCACTGGTGATTTAACTGGTGATGTAACTGGTAATGTTACAGGCGACTTAACAGGTAATGTTACAGGTAACCTAACTGGTGATGTAACAAGTACAGGTACAAGTTCATTCACAACAGTTGATATCAACGGTGGAAACATTGATGGTACAGTTATTGGTGGTGCAACTCCTGCGGCAGTTACTGGTACAACAATTACCGCTAATACAGGCTTCAGTGGCGACTTAACAGGTGATGTTACAGGTAATGTTACAGGTAATGTTACAGGTGATGTAACTGGTAACCTAACTGGTAATGTAACAGGTCAAGTTAGTGATCTAAGCAATCACACAACAGATGATGTTGCTGAAGGTTCTACAAACTTGTACTACACAACTGGTCGTGTTCGTAGTGAACTAAGTGCTACATCAAGTGGTGTTGGTTTTGGTGGTCTAAGCTACGACAGTACAACAGGTATATTTACATACGCCAAGGTTACTGCGGCTGATGTACGTAACAATGTAAGTGCAACTAAGGTAAGTGGCGATGGCAACTTCAGTTACAATGGCACAACTGGTGTATTCAGTTACACTGGCCCAGATGATGCTGACTATCGCACAGCCGTTAGCGCACAAAAAGTAAGTGGTGATGGCAACTTTACATACGACAGTACAACTGGCGTATTCAGTTACACTGGCCCAAGCGCCGCTGACACTCGTGCTCACTTTAGTGCTAACCACACTAACACAGGAAATGCATATGGTTTAGGTGATGATTTCAGCTATGATTCTACAACTGGTGAGTTCACTTATCAAAGTCCATTGATCAGCGAACTACGTACAATCGTTAGCGCAACAACAGCAACTGGTGTCGATTATGACATTACAACTGGTGTATTCAGCTTAGCCAATGTTCCTAACAGCAGTTTAACTAATAGCGACATTACAATCAACGGAACAACTATCAGCTTAGGCGGTAGCGATTCTATTGATACTGATGCTATTAGCGAAGGTACAACTAACTTGTATTTCACAAATACAAGAGCTCGTACAGCTTTAAGCAAGACAACATCCAATGCTTCTATTTGGGATTATGATGCAACAACTGGTGCATTTACATTCAACTTAGCCGCAATGGACACAGATGATGTTGCTGAAGGTTCTACAAACTTGTACTTTACAGATGCAAGAGCTCGCAATGCAATCAGTGCTTCAAGCAACTGGTCTAACGTTAGCTATGACTCTGCGACTGGTGTTATCAGCGTAACTGCTCCTGACACAGATGACGTAACAGAAGGTTCAACTAACCTATACTTTACACAAGGCCGTGCTCGTCAAAGCGTAAGCTTAACAAGCGACAACCAAAGTGTATTGGCTTATGATAATACAACTGGTGTATTCACATTTAGCTTATCTAGCTCAACAACAGATGATGTTGCTGAAGGTTCAACTAACCTATACTTCACAACAGCTCGTGCTCGTAATAGCGTAAACAACGGTTCAAATATTGATTATGATCCAACAAGTGGTACAATCAGTACACAAGCCGCAGTTTGGTCTGTTAACACACAAACTCATGACGTAGTTTTAGATACAGACGATATTAGCGAAGGTAGTGCAAACTTATACTTCACTGATGTTCGTGCTCAAGCCGCTATTACTTTAACAAGTGATAACACTAACATTCTAAGCTATGCAACAGGTGAGTTTACATTTGTAACACCAGACACAGATGCAATTGCAGAAGGTAGCACAAACTTGTACTACACAGACGCTCGTGCAGATGCTCGCATTGCGGCAGCTAGTGTATTTGACTTATCTGACGTTGATTTAGGCGGCAACGCTCTAACCGACGGTTACACACTAGTTTGGTCTAGTGTAGCAGGCAACTTCGTTCCACAGAACGTTGCTGTTACAGCTACAACACTAAACTTCACAGGCGACGGTACAACAACAAGTTTCAACACTCAAGTTGAAGTATCCAGCATTGATAACACTCAAGTGTTCATTAACGGTTTGGTACAAGCTCCTACATATTCTTACACATTGTCAACAAGCAATGGTGAGACAAGTATCGTGTTTGACCAAGCACCTGAAGCCAACGATTACATCTTCGTTCGCGTAAGCGCAACATCTAGCTTAACAGCTGGTGGTGTTCTAAACGAACAAAGCCAGATCGACGGTGGTACATACTAATCTTAACTGATTGGTAACAAAAAGGGTACAGTGAAAACTGTACCCTTTTTCACTAAATAACATATCGCTAAGAAGCACCAGGTTGCCTAAAAATGCCAATTTTCCGTGGAAAAAACTTTGTAAGTGCTGTCTCTGACTATAAAGATAGCGTCAGAGTTGCAGTTCGTTCTAATATAAACTTATCAGGTACCGTACAAGTTGTCGACGGTGTCACTCTCTCCGACAAAGATAGAGTACTAGTTTCCGGTCAGTCAGTAGCTTCTCAAAACGGAATTTACGTTTGGTCAAGTGCAACAAGCCAATTATCTAGAGCAGAAGATGCTGATTCAGCATTTGAACTGAGTCCCGGTAATAGAATTTACGTTGAAGAAGGTAATACCCATTCTCAAACTAATTGGGTATTGATTACAACAGGCATTATTGTGCCGGGCGTGACTAGCATTGTGTTTGCAAAGGAAAGTCATGTAGGACCAGTAGCACAATTTGGTACTTTTGGAGCGGCAAATAAGACTTTACAAATTCAACTTGACGAATCTGGACAAGTTGACTCTATAACTGAGTATGAAATTGACTTAGATGGCGGCGAATTCTAAGTATTACAACATTATTACATCTAAAGTAAAACGGGCATAACAGCCCGTTTCTTATTGATCCAGGTAAATAAGCTTGAAAGGGTAATCTCGAGAAACTTACCCGATTCCGAAAGGGAGTATATACTCAAATGGCCAATACAATTATTTTAAAGCGTAGCGCAACACCTGGTAAAGTTCCAACAACTAGCCAGCTTGCCCTAGGCGAAATTGCTATTAACACATATGACGGCTTAATTTACATTAAGAAAGATGATGGCACACCAAGCGTAGTTCAAATTGGTGGTGTTACTAGCGTTAACACTAAAACTGGTGATGCAGTTTTAGACACAGATGACATTAGTCAAGGTACTACGAACAAGTACTTTAGCAATACATTAGCACGTGGTGCTATCAGCGCAGGCACAGGTATCAGCTACAATAGCAGTACTGGTGTTATCAGCACAAGTCAAAGCATTTCATCAAGTGCTAGCCCAACATTTGCTGGTTTAACATTAACTGGCAACGTTGACATCACTGGTAGCATCATTCCTAGCGCAGACATTACGTATGACTTAGGTAGCCCAACTAAGCAGTGGAAAGATATTTACGTTGGTCCAGGTTCTTTGTACGTTAACGGTTCTAAAGTTCTACAAGACGATTCTGGTACTATTGCTTTCACAGCCGACGAAGACCAAAACATTCGTATCAAAACACTTGGTACAGGTATTTTACAGTTAGGTTCTAGCTCTACAACACTACAAATTGATAGCACACTACAACTA
>Ga0222712_10002701_pt1 | contig 19983 bp, 15 predicted proteins | sample C33_657DmetaG_FD_165043 | JGI IMG/M metagenome (GOLD analysis project Ga0222712, IMG submission 165043) | Estuarine water microbial communities from San Francisco Bay, California, United States - C33_657D | ecosystem: Environmental > Aquatic > Marine > Unclassified | place: USA: California... | reverse complement strand
CCACTTTTGGACTTGGTTTGCAGTTTGGTGCTCAATGAGCCCGGCCCGGGGAAGGGTGGGCTCATTCAGCTTGCCGGCAGGGTTATCGTCCGCGCAGGCGGTTGATCAGGCCTTTGAGGCGGCCTGGGCGAGTGTGCGGGCGTTTGGCCTCGTCGCCTTGGGGGTGAGTGGAGGCGGAGTTGGGCTCCGTGGAGGCGCCGGAGGCTGGCATCAGCTTGTAGATGCCTTTGCCCTCGGCGCTGACGATGGTGAGGTAGGCCTCGCCGGATTCGTCCTCGCCGAAGGTGATCACTGGCAGCATGGGGCTGGGGATGGCGTGGTTGCCCTTCACCTGGCCGGATTGCTGGTCGTAATCGAGCGCCCAGACCTTGCCGGAGACATAGTCGGCGTAGAGGTACTTGCCCACCAGCCCGGGGATGGCCTTGCCGCGGTAGACGAAGCCGCCGGTGATGGATTTGCCCACTTGGTGGTCGTATTCCCAGATCGGGTCGATCAGCGGGGTGACTGGCGGCTTGCGCTTGCTGGTGCCGAAGGGCTTGGTGGCCTCGCGCAGGTTCCAGCCGTAGTTGCCGCCCCTGGTGATGACATCGATCTCCTCCCACAAGTTCTGGCCGACATCGGCGCAGAATAGGGCGCCGGTCTTCCTGTCGAAGGCAATGCGCCAGGGGTTGCGGAGGCCAAGGGCCCAGATCTCTCCCTTGGCACCTTCGCGGCCGACGAACGGGTTGTCCTTGGGGATGGCGTAGTTCTTGCCCGGGTCCTTGGCGTCGACATCGATACGGAGGATCTTGCCGAGCACGGTGTCGAGGCGCTGGCCGGCCTCGAACGGGTCGTTGGCGGCTCCGCCGTCACCCAGGGCGATGTAGAGCTTGCCATCGGGGCCGAAGGCGATGGTGCCGCCGTTGTGGTTCCAGAAGGGCTGATCAATCTGCATCAGCACCTCCTCGCTCTTCAGGTCGGCCTCGTCCTTGCTGCCGGGCTTGAGCCTGAAGCGGGAGACGATCGACTTGCGGGGCATCTCGCGGTTGGTGAAGTAGCAGAAGAACTCGCCGTTTTCGCGGAAGCGGGGGTGGAAGGCCAGGCCCAGGAAGCCTTCCTCGTTCTCCTTGTCGCTGTAGCGGACCCGGCCGGTGAGATCGAGGAACAGCTTGCTGTCGCCGGAGCCGGTGGCGGGGATTTGATGGATCTTGCCGTGCTGCTCGGCCATGAACAGGCGGCCTGAGCCGTCGCCCGAGTGGGTGACGATGATGGGGCGGAGGGGGTTGGGTTTGTCCTGCTCGTCGACCGGTTTGTAGCCGGCCCACTTCACATCGGAAAACACGGTCTGGAGTTTGACGGGCAGGTCGCCGTCGATGGGCTGGCGGGGATTGCCGCGGGAATCGACCTCGCGCACCTTGATGTTGCGGAAGGCCACCTCGTCGCCGTGGTCCTGCAGGCAGATGTGGCCCTGTTCGGCCTTGGCGAAGCCGGCCATTTTGGCGAACTTGCTCTTGGCCAGGCGCTCGTTCCAGGACTTGTCGCCGATGCGGCAGGTCCAGTAGTGGTGGCCGTTCATGAACAGCTCGGCGCGGTCCTCGCAGACCAGCAGGCGCATCTGGTTCCACTCGCCGGCGGGGCGGGTGGTGTCGAGGGGCTTTTTGGTCATGGGGTTGTTGCCGGTCTGGTAGAGCTGGTAGAGCCAGCCGGCCTTTTGCGGATCATGGCCGTCCACATTGTCCTGGATCTGCACCTCGGGGCCGGTGTGCCAGGGTTGCGGGGCGTCCTCGGTGACCTTGAACATGAGGCCGCTGTTGCCGCCCTTGCTGATCTTGAAGTCGAGCAGCAGTTCGAAGTTGCCGAAGCGGTCGCGGCTGATGATGTCGCCGGCGCCGGCGGCGGTTCGGACCAGGGCCCCGTCCAGCACCTTCCACTGGGGGTTCAGGCCGTCTTTCTTGTAGTTGCGGAAGGCCTGGGCCGACTTGCCGTCGAACAGCAGTTTCCAGCCGGCCTTCTGCTCGGCGGTGGTGAGGGTGTTTTCGGCGCCAAAACCCAACCCAGAAAGTCCGGCCCAGCAAACGAGTGCGACCAGTCTTGCAATCCGTCCCATGTTGGAATCTCCCATGGCTTTACAACCTTACTGGCACACATGATAGCACCCGGTTCCACAGGGCGTCCCGTGGCTTGTTCGGAGGTTCCTGTCCGGTTAAACTTGGGATCCCACCTGATGGAGCCATTTTCCCATGCGCCCGGCCTTCCTTGTCGTTGGATCTCTTGCCGCTTTGGCCACGGGTCTACAGGCGCAGCCCGCCGCCCCGGCGCAGGGTGCCCGGGCGCAGTTTGACAGTGCCGGCGCGCCGTTTTTGAAGGCCTATTGCCTGCGCTGCCACAGCACCGCCAAGCATGAGGGGGAGTTTGACCTGGAGCGGCTGGCAGGGGCCGACAAGGTGGGCCTGGATGCCTCGGCCTGGCGTCGGGTGGCCGAGCAACTGGACAGCAACGAGATGCCGCCGGCTGAATCGAAGCAGCCGGACAAGGCGGCCAAGGAGCAGTTTCGGGCCTGGGTGGGGCGCTTGCTGGATGACCTGGCGCGTGAGCGGGCCGGGGACCCGGGGCGTGTGGTGCTGAGGCGGCTGGACAATGCCAGCTACACCTACACGCTGAAGGATCTGCTGGGGGTGGACCTGAAGCCGGCCAAACAGTTCCCGGCCGATGGCGCCGCGGGCGAGGGATTCACCAACGCCGGCGGGGCGCTGGCGATGTCGCCGGCATTGATGGACCGGTATCTGGATGCCGCGGCGGACATCGCCAAGCACGCGGTGTTGCTGCCCGACGGGATCCGTTTCTCCCCGTCCACGATGCGGCAGGACTGGGCCAATGAGATTTTGGCCGAGATACGGGCGATCTACGCGAAGCATTCGTCGTCGGAGGGGGCCAGCCAGGTCAACCTGCAGGGGATCATCTTCAAGACCAACGATGGAGGCCGGCTGCCGCTGAAGCAGTACCTCGACCTGCTGGTTCGCTTCAGGGACCAGCGGAGGGCGGGCGCGGCCAACCTGGAGGCGATGGCGGCCGAGGCAAAGCTGAACCCGCGGTATGCCAAGGCGCTGCTGGAGGCCCTGGAGGGGGACCGGCCCTCGTGGTTGCTCGACCAGGTGCGGCCGGTGTGGAAGTCGGGCGGTCCGGACACGGCCGCGAAACTGGCTGCACTGATCATCCCGTGGCAGCAGGCGCTGACGCGGTTTCAGAGCGTGGGGCACATGAAGCCGTGGATGGTGCCGCCGCAGTTCACCACGCTGAAGACCGGCGACGCCGGGCCGATGAATGAGAACACGCCCAGTTGGAAATCCATGCCGACCACGGGTGGATTCCCGGCCACGGCGGCCACGCAGGAGATGCGCCTGGAGATTCCGGCCGGGGGGCCGGGTGGCGCGCAGACTTTGTACCTGTCGGCCGGCGACGCGGGGGACGGGCCGGAGGGGGACCTGCTGGTTTGGTCGAACGCGCGACTGAGCCTACTGGGGCAGAAACCGATCCCGCTGGCGGAACTGCGCGCCTTTGTGGAGGAGCGGCTGGCGCGCCGGGAGAAGCTGCTGGCCCTGACGCCCAAGGCGCTGGCGGCGGCGGAGGAAGCGCTGACCTCGCGTGGCGAGGTGGATGTGGCGGGGCTGGCCCGCAAGCATGGCATCGATGAGCCGTCGCTGAAGGCGTGGTTCGGCTTTTTGGGATTGGCCTCGGGGGCCGCGCCCGAGCTGAAATACCTGGCTGGCAAAACCAGCAACGGTGGCGGGCACGCCTTCGTGAACGGGTGGTCCACCGGCGAGTTGCCCAGCATCGCGACCAACTCGTCGGGACAAACGGTGCGCATCCCCGGGGTACTGAAGGCCCATGGTGTGGTGGTGCATCCGACGCCCGACCGGGCGGTTTGTGTTAGCTGGAGAAGCCCGATCAACGGGGCGGTGGACATTGGCGGGAAGGTGACCCATGCCCATCCGGAATGTGGCAACGGGGTGACCTGGTCGCTGGATGTCATCCGGGGTGGATCGCGCCAGCGGTTGGCCGGGGGCATCGCCCACGGGGCGAAACCGCAGGTGATTCCCACAGTGAGCCGGTTGCCGGTGCGGCAGGGGGATTTGCTGACGCTGGCCATCGGGCCGAGGGACGGGAACCATTCGTGCGACCTGACCGACCTGGAGCTGACCCTGGCGGGGCCCGAAGGCAAGCAATGGAGCCTGACGGGCGATGTGGCCGACACGGTGCACGCGGGGAACCCCCACGCGGACAAGCTGGGCAACGCGGCGGTGTGGCACTTCCATTCGGAACCGGTCAATCCGGGGGCGGATGGGGGGCTGCAAATCCCGACCGGTTCGATTTTGGCCAAATGGCAGACCAGCGGCAGCACGGAGGAGCGCAAGAAGCTGGCGGAGGAGCTGGCCCGCTTGTTGACAGGCAAGGCGCCGGCGGACGCCAAGAGCCCCGACGCGCAATTGCACGCCCGCATGACCGCCCTGGCCGGACCGCTGGTGGGGGCGGCTCCGCCCGCCCAGGTGGATCCCGCCCGGCTGGCGGTCAGCACCTGGGGCGTGGACCCGGCGCTGCTGGAGAACGGCGCGCTGGCGGTGCAGGCGCCCGGGCAGGTGGTGGTAAAAATACCGCCCGAGTTGGGGCAGGGGCTGGTGTTTGAGGCCACTGTGAGCCTGCAGCCGGAAAAGGGGGCCAGCGGCAGCGCCCAGGCCAAGGCCGCGGTGAATGATCCCTCCCCGGCGGACGGTACCCGCACCGACCGCCCGGTGCTGGTGCGGCCGGGCAGCGCGAAGGCTTTGGCCGTGGAGCAGGGTTTTGCCACTTTCCGCGACCTGTTTCCGGCGGCTTTGTGCTACACGAAGATTGTGCCGGTGGACGAGGTGGTGACGCTGGAGCTGTTCCACCGTGAGGACGAACCCTTGTGCCGGCTGATGCTGTCGGCCGAGGAGAAGGGGCAACTCGACCGGCTATGGCGGGAGCTGCACTATGTCACCCGCGACAAACTGACGCTGGTGGACGCGTACAACCAGTTGATGGAGTATGCCACGCAGGACAGCAATCCCAAGCTGTTTGAGCATCTGCGCAAGCCGATCAACGAATCGGCGGCGGAGTTCCGGCAGGAACTGAAGGGCAGCGAAAAAGCCCACTTGAGCGCGGTGCTGGCCCTTGCGGACCGGGCCTTCCGGAGACCGCTGACGCAGGAGGAGAAGGGCTCGTTTGGCGCGCTGTTTGACAAGCTGAAGGGGACCGGGATGGAGCCCGACCAGGCGGCGCGGATGCTGCTGGCGCGGGTGTTCACCTCGCCGCATTTCATCTACCGGCTGGAGCGGGCGCCCGCGGGCGACAAGGCCGCCACCATCACGGGCCTGGAGCTGGCCACCCGGCTGAGCTATTTCCTGACCTCGAGCCTGCCCGACGCCGAGTTGCGCCGGGCCGCGGGGGAAGGGCGGCTGGCCGACCCAGCCGAGGTGTCGAGGCAGGCGGCGCGCCTGCTGAAGGGGGACAAGGCGGAGCGACTGGCCCGGGAGTTCGCCTGCCAGTGGTTGCATGTGTATGGCTTCGCCGGCATGGACGAGAAGAGTGAGCGCCATTTCCCCACCTTCAACGCGCTGAAGGGGGACATGGAGGAGGAGGTGGTGCGTTTCTTCACCGACCTGTTCCAGAACGATCGCTCGGTGCTGGACATTTTGCAGGGGGACCGGGTGTGGGTGAACGAGGCGCTGGCCAAGCATTACGGCATCCCGGGGGTGCAGGGTGCCCAATGGCGGGCGGTGAGCGATGCCCGTCGGCACCAGCGTGGCGGCATTTTGACGATGGCGGCGACGCTGGCCAAGCAATCGGGCGCGTCGCGCACCAGCCCCATCTTGCGGGGCAACTGGGTGAGCGAGGTGCTGCTGGGCGAGCGGTTGCCACGACCGCCCAAGGATGTGCCGCGCCTGCCGGAGGATGAGGCGGCCACCGAGGGGAAGACGGTGCGGGAGCTGGTGCAGATGCATTCGAGCGACCCGCGGTGCGCGGGGTGCCATGTGCGGGTGGACCCTTTCGGGTTCTCACTGGAGGCTTATGACGCCATTGGCCGGGCGCGCACCAAGGACCTGGCCGGGCGACCAATCGATGACAAGGCTGTCAGCCGGGATGGCAAGGAGTTGAACGGGGCCGACGGGTTGGAACGGTACCTGGCGGTGGACCGGAAGGAGGCGTTTTTGCGGCAGTTCAACAAGAAGCTGCTGGGCTACGCCCTGGGCCGCGAGATCCAGGTGGCGGATGAGCCGACGCTGGCGGCGATGCGGCAGGGGCTGGAGACCGGCAACTATCGGTTCTCGGCGCTGGTGAAGGTGGTGGTGGAGAGCCCGCAGTTCCGCACCATCCGGGGCGCAGGGGCGCCTGATAATCCGTGAGACCCGGACTAAATGTGGTGTTTTGAGGCATTTTGGCGGGTTTTGGCGGGCGACCGGGGCGTTTGGGCGGAATAATAGTTGGGTAAGCATCTGTTTTGGGAGAACTGGCGATGCGACAGATCACGGGCGGGATGAAGAAAAGCCAGGTGTACCGGCGCACCTTCCTGAAGGGGCTGGGCGTGAGCATGGCCTTGCCCTGGATGGAATCGTTTCCCGTGTGGGGGATGGACACCAAGCCCGCCGGTACGGGAGGCGCCACCCAGGCCAAGGGGGCGCCGCTGCGCTTTGCCGCGCTGTTCTCGGGCAATGGGTTCCATAGCCGCGAGTGGTGGGCGAAGGGTGAAGGCAAGGGAATGGAGCTGGGCAAGGTGCTGGAGCCCTTGGCGCCGCACCGGGAGAAGCTGCTGTTTGTGCGGGGGCTTTTCAACGCCGAGGCATTGAAGGGGAATATCCACAGCTCGCAGACGGGCAACCTGCTGTCGGGCGCGCCGCTGGCCTCGGGCGGGGAGATCCGCTCGGGCACCAGCATCGACCAGGTGCTGGCGCAGCGGCACGGCGCCGACACCAAGGTGCCGAGCCTGGTGCTGGGGTGCGAGTCGGCCAACCCGGCGGTGCACAAGAACTACTCGATGCTCTATAGCTCGCACATCTCGTGGAGCTCGCCGACGACGCCGACGCCGCTGGAGCTGTATCCGGCGCTGGCCTTCGACCGGCTGTTCAAGGACGATGTGGAGAAGGGGCAGGAGAGCGTGCTGGACGCGGTGCGCGAGGATGCCAGCGACTTCCGCAAGAACCTGGGGGCTAGCGACCAGCGCAAACTGGATGAATATTTGGAGAGCGTGCGCGAGGTGGAGCGGCGGATCAGCCGGGCCGGCAAGCGCGGCGAGTTGCAGGGTCAGAAGCCTGTGGCCACCCAGCCGCCGGCCAAGCGGCCCAAGGATGGCATCCCCCAGGACATCGCCGAGCATATGCGGCTGATGTGCGACATTCTGGTGCTGGGCTTCCAGACCGACACCACGCGGATCACGACGCTGAAACTGAACAACGACCACTCCTCGCTGCGGTTCCCGAACCTGGGTGTGGACTACATGATCCACCACCTGCTGTCGCACTCAGACACGGCTGACTGGTTGAAGGTGAACCAGTTCTTCCTGGCGCAACTGGGCTACATCGCCACCAAGCTGGATGGCATCCGCGAGGGGGATCGCACGGCGCTGGACAACTCGGTGCTGCTGTACTGCTCGAGCATGCTGACGGGCAACCACGATGCCACCAACCTGCCGGTGGTGATGCTGGGCAGCGCGGGCGGGCAGATCAAGACCGGGCGGGTGCTGGATTATTTGAACAAGCCCGAGCGGAAGATGTGCAACCTGTACCTGTCGATTATGGACAAGTTCGGCGTGAAGCTGAACGAGTTTGGCGACGCGAAGAGCCGTCTGGGTGAGGTGTGAGGTAGGGGGTTGGAAATTACTATTTTCAAAAGGGCTTCCGTTTCGGAAGCCCTTTTGGTTTTTGGCCGGGCGTTCCCCGCGAGGAACTGAAATAATGCCGGCAGGAAAAATCCAGGTGGTCAGGATTTCATTTTCATGCGCGTGGCGGTGATTGGTGGCGGGATCAACGGGGTGATGGCCGCTTGGGAATTGGCCCGGGGCGGGCGGCAAGTGACCCTGTTTGAGCGGGGGGAGGTGATGGGGGAGACCTCGTCGGCCTCGACCAAGCTGCTGCACGGCGGGTTGCGCTATCTGGAGCATGGCTCGTTTTGGCTGGTGCGCGAAGCGCTGCGGGAACGGTCCTGGTGGTTCAGCCAGGCGCCGCACCTGTGCCATCCGCTGCGGATTCTGTTGCCGCATTATGAGGGGGTTGGTCGGCCACGGTGGATGCTTGGGGTGGGGCTGTGGCTCTACCGAATCTTGGCGGGTGGCGCGAACATCGCCCCGCACCAGTGGCTGGGCCGGGAGCAGGCGCTGGAGGCGTCGCCCGACCTGAGGCCCGAGGGATTGCTGGGGGCCTACGCCTTCTGGGATGGCCAGATGGATGACCACAAGCTGGGCCTGTGGGCGGCCGGGCAGGCGCGGGCCGCCGGGGTGGAGATCCGTGAGCATACCGCCGTGCGGAGCGTCTCGCTGGACGGCGATCTGATCGCCGACACCGGGCCCAAGCATTTCGATGCCATCGTGAATGTGGCCGGGCCCTGGGCGCGCAGGTTGCTGGATGCCAGCGAGATACCGGCCCGCCACTATCTGGACCTGGTGCGTGGCAGCCACCTGGTTGTGGACCGGGTTTGCCCGGCGGCCATCCTGGCCGAGGTGCGGGCCAGCAGGCGGATTGCCTTCATTTTGCCTTATCTGGGCAAGACGCTGGTGGGCACCACGGAAGAGCGGCAAACCCTGGAGGAGCCGATCGCGTGCTCGGAGCGGGAGCGGGACTACCTGATACGATTCCATGACAGCGTGATGGCCACGCCGCTGGAGCCTGGGGAAATTTGCTCCACATTCGCGGGGGTGCGGCCGTTGCTGCGGACCGCCGATGACCCGGGCAAGGCCTCGCGGGAGTATGCCATTGAAAGGCAGGGCCGGCTGGTGACCGTGTTCGGCGGCAAGTGGACCACGGCCCGATCGTTGGGTCAAAAGGTGGCAGGGGTTGTGGCGAAGATCGCATAGGGTAGAGTGTGGCCTGCGCAGCCTGAGGACACCGGATGAGCCGTTCCACCCGCAGGACTTTTCTGAAAACTTCCGCGGTATCCGCCGCCGCATGGATGGGAGCCGAGAACATGGCCACTGAAAGCAAATTTCGCCTCAAGCATTCCGTGGTGGGTTGGTGTTTCCAGAACCACGGGGCCAAGTGGGACATCGACACCCTGTGCCAGAAGGCCAAGGCGGCCGGTTGCGGGTCGGTGGAGATTGTGGGTCCGGAAGATTGGCCCACCCTGAAGAAGCACGGGCTGACCTGCGCGATCGCGCCCAGCGGCACCAGCGGCGTCTTTACCCGGGCCTGGAACAACAGCGCCTACCATGCGGAGCTTTTGGAGCAATCCGCAGCCGCCATTGAAAAATGCGGGAAAGAGGGGGTGGAACGCGTGATTTGTTTTGTCGGGATGCGTTGGCGCGACCCCAGCAAGCCCGGAGTCAACGAGATCCCCCGCGACGAGGCGGCCGCTTCGTGCCTGAAGGGGTGGAGGGAGCTTGCCAGGCTGGGAGAGAAGCACGGGGTAACGGTGTGCGTGGAGCATTTGAACAGCCGGGTTGCCGACCATCCGATGAAGGGGCACCCCGGCTACCAGGGGGATGACCTCGACTGGGTGGCCGGGCTGGTGCGGCAGGTGGATTCGGCCCGGTTGAAGCTGCTGTTTGATGTCTACCATGTGCAGATCATGCACGGGGACATCTTGCGGCGGCTGGAGGAATGCAAGGATGTGATCGGGCATATCCACACCGCGGGCAACCCGGGCCGGGGTGAGATCGACAACCTGCAGGAGATTCATTACCCGGCGGTGGGGGCCAAGCTGCACCGGATGGGTTACGCCGGGTATGTGGGGCACGAGTTCATCCCAACACGCGACCCGGAGGCGGGAATCCGGGAGGCTATCGCGGCGTGCGAGGGGTTTTGATTCGATAATCTGGGCAAAAAAATAGGCCAAAACGGCGTCTGGCAGCCTCCGGGGAATAAACTCGGGGTGGGGCTGTGATCGGATTTTCACTTTGCATTAATTGAACTTCATAAATTCTTCTCGAAATCTTGCCTTTATGTAATAAAAACAATCCTTAGGATTAATTAAGAATCAGGGATTGGGCCTGATCTCTTTCATTTCTCGGGGTGGCTCATGAAGCGAACTTTTGGTCGGCGTGGTTTCACTCTGATTGAGTTGCTGGTGGTGATCGCCATCATCGCGGTGCTGGTGGGTTTGCTGGTGCCCGCGGTGCAGAAGGTGCGCGAGGCGGCCAACCGGATGAGCTGCAGCAACAACATCCGGCAGATGGGCATCGCCTGCCACAACTTCGCCGGGACCAATGACAACAATCTTCCGCCCGCCCGGGTGAGCAACACGGCGGGCCGGGCGATTTATGGCAACTCGAACCGCTCGGTTTTGGTATTCCTGCTGCCCAACATCGAGCAGGATGCCCTGTACAAGCAATTTGACTCGCTGATGCAGCAATATTCGACGGCGACCGGCGCCAACCGCCGGAACTGGAACCACGCGGATATGCGGCCCTTCTACCAGTCACCGGTCAAAACCTTCCAATGCCCCTCGGCACCCAGCGGGCGCACTGATAATTCGCCCGCCACCTATGCCGCCGTGGACAGCTACATCAACGCCGCGACGAGCGACTATCAGGTGTGCAATGCCGTGGAAATCAGCGCGGGCAGCGCCTTCGCCAACGGGTTCATCAAGCTGAACCTGACCGAGGCGAACCGCTGGGGCATGCTGCAGAACAACCTGCCGACCAAGATCACGGACTGCTTGGACGGCACCTCCAACACCATCATGCTGGTGGAAGACGCCGGCCGACCCAAGGTGTATGCCAAGGGCAAGCTGCGCACCGACTCGTACCAGTGGACATCCGGCGCCGCTTGGGCTGACAACGAGGGGCAATTCGGCCTGCACGGTTTCACCACCGACGGCATGACATCGGGTGGGCCTTGCGCGGTGAATTGCAGCAGCGCCAACGAGATTTACGCGTTCCACTCGGGCGGAGCCAATGTGATGATGGGTGACGGCTCCTGCCGATTTTTGCGGGACGCGATCGATATCACCACCGTGGCCGCGATGATCACACGCAACGGCGGCGAGGTTTACAACGCGGACTGATGATTTGAGTTTGAAAAAACCGGGAGGGGCGCGGCCTGCCGCGCCCCTCTTTTTTCCATTTTTGGGAGAGCAGCGATGAGTGGATTCAAAGGGTTGTTTTTTAAGGCCATGCTCGCGATGGCGGTTTTTAGTGTTGCCTTTGGGTGCGGCGGGTCCAAGGTTGAGCCGCAGGTCGCGGTGGTTCCGGCCAAGGGACGCGTGACAATCAAGGGGCAACCCGGGGCGAACCTGGCGCTAGCATTCATTCCGGCCGGGCAGGGGACGAACTTGCGGCCGCAGGCCAACACCGGGGCGGACGGTACCTTTGAAATCACCACCTACAAAACGGGGGATGGGGGGCCGGAGGGTGATTACAAGGTGGTGGTTTCGGTGGCGGTTGATCCAACGCTTTCGGACAGCAAGAAGGAAGAATTGGCCGGGAAACTGGCCGCGGAGGCCAAGCGTATTCCCGCCGCCTACCAGAGGGCCGACACCACACCGCTGACGGTGAAGATTGGAAAAGGCAAGCCGGATTTGGGGGTACTGGAGATCAAGTGACCTCTTTTTGACACAGATTCATGCCCAGGGGCCGGAGTTTATCCGGCCCCTGGGCATTTGCATTGCTTTTTGTTTTCTCACAATCTTCAGGAAACCGTCTTGGACTCTTCACAGAAAGTGCGGAAGCCGGCGATAAAAAAATACCATTCGATTACTTTTGTCCGGGAGAGACCGCCATGTTTCCATTTCATCAGCTAGAGAGCATGGTCCGTTACGAGGGTGGAGTATCCCGCAGGCTTTTCATGGCCTGGGGGGCGGCGCTTTCCAGCATGCCAGCCATGTCCGGGAGAGTGTTTGGGCGGTTGGATTCCAGGCCCAATTTTTCCTCCGATCCCTTCATGCTTGGGGTCGCTTCCGGGGATCCGGATTCCTCCAGCGTGGTCCTTTGGACCCGATTGGCCCCAAAGCCGCTGGAGGAAGATTACGGCATGAAGCCCGAGGCGGTGGAGGTATCGTGGGAGTTGGCGGAGGAAGAGGGTTTTGGCAAAATTGTCGCCCGGGGAACCAAGGTCGCCCAACCGGAATTCGGGCACTCGATCCATGTCGAGGTTGGGGGATTGAAGCCGGACCGGTGGTACTGGTACCGGTTCAGGGCGGGCGACGCCACCAGCCCTGTGGGACGCACCCGCACCATGCCAGCGCAGGAAGCGCGGCCGAGGGCCCTGAATTTCGCCTTCGCTTCTTGCCAGCATTACGAGCAAGGGCTGTTCACCGCCTACTCGGAAATGGCCCGGGATGAACTGGATCTGGTCTTCCATCTGGGAGACTACATCTATGAATACAAAGGCAAAGACAAACTGGTCCGCAAGCATGTGGGGGACGAGATTGTATCCCTGGCGGATTACCGTAGACGCCACGCCCAGTACCGATCTGATCCCCTGCTGCACGGGGCCCATGCCCGCTTTCCGTGGGTGGTGACCTGGGACGACCATGAGTTCGACAACAACTACGCCAACGCTATCTCGGAGGAGAAGGGTGTTGATCCGGCGGAATTCCTGAAGCGCCGGGCAAACGCCTACCGGGCCTACTATGAGGCCATGCCATTGCGCGCCGCCTCCCTGCCCAAGGGGCCGGACATGACGCTTTACCGCAAGGTGTCGTTTGGCGGCCTGGCCGAGATCCTGGTTCTGGACACCCGTCAGTACCGTACCGACCAGCCCAACAATGACAGGGCCTCCCCAATCAACGCCGCGGCAATGGACCCCCGGGCGACGCTGCTGGGCGCGAGGCAAAAAAACTGGCTGAAGGATGGGTTGGCTGCTTCCAGGGCCACCTGGAATGTGCTGGCCCAGCAAGTGATGATGGGCATGGCCACGGTGGGTCGAAAAGACCCTGAACAAGAGGGCAAATTCAGCATGGATCAATGGCCGGGTTATGCCGCAGAGCGCACGGAGCTGGCACAGTTTCTGTTGGAACGAAAGATCGCCAACCCCGTGGTGTTGACCGGTGACATCCACAGCAACTGGGTGAACGATCTGCGCGTGGACGACCGCAAACCGGATACCCCCATCGTGGCGGCCGAGTTTGTGGGCAGCTCCATCAGCAGCGGCGGCAAGGGCAAGGAGAAGCCCGAGTACCTGGAACGCCTGCAATCTGCCAATCCCTTTGTGAAATATCATTCCACCGAGCGGGGGTATGTCCGTTGCCGGGTGACCCCAGGGCAATGGCAAAGTGACTATGTGATGGTCGACGATGTCACCAAACCGGGGGGCGCGGTGGCCACGCGGGCCAGCTTTGTGGTGGAATCGGGCAAGCCCGGTGTCAACAGGGCGTGAGAGGACGCGTCTTGATCCCTGGGTTTCACCCAAATTTCATGTAAATTAACCTATTATAAAACACCTAATAATAGTTTATTTAAGGCTGATTGGGTAGAATTGACATTGTCCCCGTTTCTTCCCCGGCGTCCAGGCACCGCCATAACCCGGTGCAGGGGAGGAAGCGGGGGCTTTTCACAGGATCATGACGGTGGCTGAATCAGGGCAAGGTTGGAGTGGAATGGAGGTGGGATGATGCTGTATCGAGCCAACGGTTTGCCGATGGGCCTTTTATACGGGCCATCGAGTTACGGAATCGTTCACCCCTCGAGGCTGGATATCCATCTGGATGACCTATCCTTGTTCGGCAAGCCAGTGGTGCTGCGGTTTGAAAATTCTGGCAATATCGGACCCGGCTATGCTCCGACAGAGCAGGAGTGGGAATTGGCCGGTTGGCTTGTGGCCATATTCCCGCAAATGAGCCCGTGGATTAGCTCACTTTTAGCTGAAAACGGCGTGGACGGGCGACCGTCGAGGATGGACAGGTTGGCGGAGGTGCGGATTGTCATCAACAGAGCCTGGTCGAGCCGACAAGGGGCCGAGCGGTGGTCGCTGGTTTTGGTGGGGCTCGACGGGGTCCACGAACAGGTGATTGACTTTTCCGGGTCACTCCTGCTGGAGCGGAGACATTATCAATCGGGTGAAACCTGGGCGGCGGAATAAGTCTTGGCCCGACGATAACCGCGAGGAAACCATTGCCTTGCCAGTGAATTTCAGACTTCGGCCAGTACGGAATGCATTGCCCTGCCACCTTTTGGTGCAATGGGCCGGGCCAATGAGCCCTTACCACAATCGGCATCAAACCTTCGGAGTTCCACCAGGCCTTCCCGGACAGCGAGGAAGGTGCACGGGAGTTCAACCCAGGACCCGCTGTTGAAATAAAGAATCCCGGTGGCCGGATCGTGATATTCCTCGGGCAAGTGGGTGTGCCCGCAACAGACGATATCCACCGATCGTGCCTTGGCCATATGGATGGCCTGATCACGCACCTTGTGGTTGCAACGCAGGAAGGTTTTGGATGATTTCTTCGCGAACCGCGCGACCCTATGGGAGCGGTCCACCCATTGCAGCATGCGATAGGCCCCGTCGGCGAGGGCGGTGAGGCGGGGATACCTGTCCACAAACGAGTCAAATGCGTGCCCGTGCAGGCACAGCACCCGCTTGCTGCCCGACTGGAATCGTAACTCGTCATGAAACGCCACGCCAAGCAATGTGGAAAGTAGATCAGCGTTGGGATCGTGGTTGCCTGTGATCCAGTGGACCTCGAGTTGCCTGGTGAGTTTGCGCAGAAGGTGGAGCGCCCGCCAGTGCGATTTTGAAAGTCGGCGCATGTCGAAGGAGTCGAACAGGTCGCCATTAAGGATCAGGCAACGAGTGGCGAATCCAGCGGTTTTGTTCCTGACCGCTTCCAGGAACCGTGTTAGGTTTTCCACTTGGGAATTGTCAGCGCCCAGGTGCAAATCCGAGAGGATCAGCGCATCGTGCATGGTATGGCTTCCGGGCCCGCCAGTTCAGCTGAAAAAAACCAATTCCTTCTGAACGAAATGTAATTAATTCGGGTTCGTGGGGTGCGAAGGTTTGGTGAAGGCTTTGGGTGTTTTGGGTATTTATTCCTTGGGGCACAGGAAATTGCCGGCAAACCTGACCAGGGTTGTTTCAATTGGAAAAGAGTTAGAACGCCTTGAAATAGCAGTGGTTGTGGCATGAAAAATGGAGGATTGCAAAGCGGTTTACCCTTGGTGGTTGAAGGGAAAAGGGTGTCTACTTCATTTCTTCATCAAATTCACACAATAAACTCAACATTCCCACACATTTGGCAGGCATGATTCGGGTGGCCTAATTACGAGCCCCACGGAGGGGCGATTTCCCAAGTGGGTATTAGAGGTTAGAACCTGATGATGACATTGCATGCGCGTGCACGGCGTTCCGCCTTCACGCTGATTGAACTGCTGGTGGTGATCGCGATCATCGCCGTGCTGGTGGGGCTGCTGGTGCCCGCCGTGCAGAAGGTGCGCGAGGCGGCCAACCGGATGAGCTGCTCCAACAACATGAAGCAGATCGGCCTGGCCCTGCACAACCACCAGTCCACCTTTGGTTACCTGCCGACCAGCGGCGAGGGCAACGCCGGGTCCGGCCCGGTGACGGCTTTTGATATCCACTCCACTCACACCCAGATCCTGCCCTTTGTGGAAGCTGATAACGCCTACAAGATGTTTGACATCAGCCTTCCCTACGACCACCCTACCAATGTGGCCAACGGCGCCGGCAAGTCTGTGATCAAGACTTTTCTCTGCCCTTCCTACAGCGCCCCCAGCGACCCAAGCGGTTACGGTCAAACCGACTACATGCCCGTCGCCTACACCGACATCGACCCCACCACTGGAGCGCGATCGACGGTGGCCGCCAACCGGGTTTCCGGTTTGCTGACCCCGCATTACGAGGTCCTTGGCTCCGGAACTGCCAGCCCACCTGCCATTACCGCCGTTTCGGCCTCCAACGGAGTTGTCGTTGTGAAACGCCAGGGGCGCAACATTGCCGCGGTATTGGACGGCACCAGCAACACGGTGGCCATGATCGAGGACGCGGGCAAGGCCCACGAGAGCATGACGCCTTTCATGAAATCGAATTACAAGGCCTACGGCGGATCGGGCGCCGCCTCGCCCACCGGCCTGCGCAATAACTACCGCTGGGCGGAGCCGGACAACGGCAACGGCGTTTCCGGTCCGCACAACGCCACCGACACGAAGGTGGCCAAGATCAACAACCACTCCACCCCCATCGGTGGCGGTTCGACCTGCCCTTGGAGCGTCAACAATTGCGGCCCCAACGACGAGCCGTTTTCCTACCACTCCGGTGGCTGCAACGCGATCTGGGGCGACGGCCATGTGCAGTTTGTGCGTGACAATATCTCCGCCCAAATCCTGCGTGGCATCCTGACCCCCGAAGGTGGCGAAACGGTCAACATCGACTGATTTGCCAGCGGGTTGATTTTCCGCCGGGAGGCAAGTTGCTCCCGGCGGTTTTTGTTTAGATGAGGAGCTGGATAATGATCGCCTTGTTTCGCGTTCTGGCTGTTTTTTCAGCGGTATCACTGGCGGCTTTGGCCGGTTGCGGGGCCCAGCACACTCCAGCGATGGGTGAATATGTGGACGTGAAGGGAACCGTGCAGGTGAGCGGATCGCCCCTGAAGACGGGCACCATCTACTTCAAGAAAGACGGCGACGCCGGCCGCGATGAGTTTGTGGATGTGAAGGACGGCGCCTTTGCCTTGAAAATGTTTGTGGCGAAATACAAGGTGGCCTTTGACACCGAAACCAAGAAGACCACTGTGCCGGCCAAGTACAGGAGTTTCAGCACCACCGACCTGAGCCTGGAAGTGAAATCCGGCGGTGTGGCTGACGCCAGCTTCAAGGTCCAGTAGGAGGCTATCGGCAATCTGTCCCCGTCAGGCGGGCCACCCCATGGGTGGCCCGCTTTTGTGTTTCAGGAGGGTGAAAGGACCGAGTTCATCAGGAACATCATTTCGCGGCAGATTTGGCGGGAGCGTTCGGCGTAGCGTTTCTTCTGTTGGGTTGGCCTTTGGTTTAGTTTCAGTGGTTGTGGTGGATGGTGGATGGTGGATTGCCTTTTGCATTGCGGAATATGGAGTCACTTTGCCTGCTGAAACTTGATTGTCCTGCAAGCTAAAGAGGACCTTGAATCAGAAGGAAATAGCCCAGATATTTTTAAGATTTGCTTATAGTTTCATCAATAATTAATCATTTCTTAACCAAAAATTTTGCTTTGGAAGAAAAGCTAACGAAGTCTTTATTTAAAAGACAAGATTAGAGTTTTTATTCTTTTTTGAAAGGGTGATTGTCCATGTTGATTTACCGGCCGCGTGCACGGCGTTCCGCCTTCACGCTGATCGAGTTGCTGGTGGTGATCGCGATCATCGCCGTGCTGGTGGGTCTGTTGGTTCCCGCTGTGCAGAAGGTGCGCGAGGCGGCCAATAGAATGAGCTGCTCCAACAACATCAAGCAGATGGGCTTGGCGTTCCACAACCACGAGTCGAGCCAGGGCAAGCTGCCGCACCCCGGTCAGATCGACTCGACCGGCACCAACACCACCCTGTACATGATGCATTCGTGGTGCACGCAGATTTTGCCTTATATTGAGCAGGAAGCTGTGTACAAAATGTTCGACCACAGCAGCCCCACACCGGCTAACTACAACAAAACCTTTGTTCATCCTCTTTCGAAGGGGATTGATTATGACGACCCCGCCTTTCCTTCCGGCTGGGTGGCAGCCCAGACCCAGATCAAAACTTTTGTATGCCCCACTACTCCGCTAGCTGGCACCGCCCGTTCGAGTGGCGAGGGTCTGGGCGCTATCGACTATATGGTTCCGGTTGTCAGTGACATTGATGAAGGCACCAGGGCCCGCGTGGTTGGAGCTGGTTCCGCATCTTACCGGGGGCGGTTCTTTGGAATGTTGACGGCGGAAGGGTCCAGCGTGGCCAGTTGCCAGGATGGTTCCTCCAATACCCTGCTGTTGATTGAAGATTGCGGTAGGGCCCATCCGCTGGTGTCCAATTTCGGGGCCGGTTCTTCCCGCAACTCTCCTGTGGCCAGCCCTGGTCACCCCGTGCCCGGTGATGGCATCAGCACCAACGCCCGTCGTGTGTACGCTTGGGCGGATCCTGACGCTGCCGCCAATGGGGTTTCCGGCCCGCACAAATCACTTGGAAACCGGACGGCGAAGATCAACAACAATTCCAACCCGATTGGCGGTCCGGCCGAATGCCGTTGGAGTGTCAACAACTGCGGGCCGAATGATGAGCCTTTTTCGTTCCACTCGGGTGGTGTAAACGCCTGTTTCGGAGACGGTTCGGTCCGTTTTGTGCGCGACTCCATCGACGCCCTGGTGCTGAAAGCCATCGTGGGCGCCAATGATGGCCAGATCGTGAACCTAGATTGATAGCGTTTGTACAAGCCTCCATCTTCTATCAGGAGTGAGAGTGGTGCGCGGATTGTTGGTTTGGATGTCTGGGTTTAGCCTGCTTTTGGCCGGGTGTGGCACGAGCGCCACACCCATGGGCGAGAAGAAGGAAACCTTGGGTAAGCTGACCCTGAACGGCAAGCCCCTCGCCGATGTGAAGGTGGTTTTTCAGCCGTTAGGCGACGGTGCCGAAGCGCATGCGGTCACTGACAAAGGTGGGACCTTCAAGGCCCAGGCAACACCAGGTAAATACACCTGGTATGTACTGCCCAAGGATGACAAGAAAGCATCCGAGGGCCTTCTCAAGTCGGTTCCCGAGGCCTTCAAATCCGGCAGCATGGACCGGACGGTGCAAACCGGGTCCGGGGAACTGAACCTTGAAGTGAATTAGGGTTTTGTCCTTTCAAAAATCAGGCCAACCGGGCATCACCTTTGGTGGTTCCCGGTTGGTTTTTTCGGGTGGGGGGTAGCCGACCATAGTTTTTAAACCAACGAAAAAAGATATAGCATCTCACGGCAGATCTGGCCGGAGCGTTCGGAATAACGGGCCACCTCTTCCGGGGTGTCATCCGCTGCCTTGGGATCCTCGTAGCGTATGGCGACGCGCAGGTCGCAGCCGGAGACCAGGGGACAGGCGTCATCGGCCTGGGAGCAGGTCATCACCGCGCAGTAGCCGGTGGACGGGTTGGGGGGGTGGTCAAACACCTTGGAAAAGCATTCCAGGGGTGGGGCCTCCAAGGAATAACGCACCCGGTAGACGGGGTTGGTGGCGTTGGGATTATCGGTTTCGATCTGTAACCCGCAGCTTTGTAGGGCATTGACCGCCCGGGGATTGAACGCGGTGGCTTCGGTACCGCCGGAATAAGTTTCCACCCCATTGATTCCGAACCAGGCGGCGGCGACGCGGGCCCAGATTTGGGACAGGTGGCTTCGGCGGGAATTGTGGGTGCAGATGAAGGTCAGCCGGGCGGTCTGGCCGGAGTGGAGCTTTTGGCGGACATATTCGGCCACGCCGGCAAGCTCGGTTTTGCGGTCCGGCGGGATCTGGTTGAATTCCTGGGCGCGGTGGGCCAGGTAGTGGCTCAGGGCGGGGTAAAACACAGGGATCTGGCTATTGGCGGTGGGCATGGTAACTCCCGGGAAAAGGGATCAGGATTGGGGCTGATGGGTAGTGGGTTTGTGGTGGATCAGGTTGGAAAGGGGTACTGCCAGAAACGCCCCAGACAGGGGGCCAGCCAAGTAAATCCATAAGTGTTGGGGGACCAAGGCGACAAGGGCCGGCGCCAGCGACCGGGCCGGGTTCATGGAGGCCCCGCAGATGGGGCCCGCAAACAGGGCTTCCAGGGCGATCACCCCACCGATGACGATGCCCGCCAGAGGGCTTGCCGCGCTTGTCCGTTTGGCGAAGGCGAGGATGGTGAACATCAAAATGAGGGTCAACAGGCAC
>Ga0222712_10002700_pt1 | contig 19996 bp, 16 predicted proteins | sample C33_657DmetaG_FD_165043 | JGI IMG/M metagenome (GOLD analysis project Ga0222712, IMG submission 165043) | Estuarine water microbial communities from San Francisco Bay, California, United States - C33_657D | ecosystem: Environmental > Aquatic > Marine > Unclassified | place: USA: California... | reverse complement strand
CGTTAAATCCAACCGTCACCGAACCATCGGGATACAGTGTCAAGGGTCGGCGAATCAGTGCGGGGTACTGAGCAATCAATTCAAGCCATTGTTCATCGGATTGCGGGTCTTTTAAAGCGTCAGCGAGTTGTCGCCAGGTCATCGAGGCGCGATTCACGAGTTTTTCAAAACCGCCAAGCGCCTTCGCCCATTTTTTTAAATCAGCCGCGCCGATAGGATGAGAGCGGTAATCAATGAACTGATGAGCAATCGCGTGTTGCTCAAGCCAAGCCCGCGCCTTCACGCAGGTACTGCATTGGGTCAGGCCGTATAAGGTTAAAGCCATCATCATTTTTTCCAGAATATATTACGCATCGTTGAATACCGCTTGGTAGCCTTGTTTAAACAGATGCCAACACGTCGATTCGAGCTCGGGCGCAACTTTTTTGACCGAGCGCAACAAACGAGACAGATTTTCGGCCCGCTGCATGGCTGTCAGCGCTTTGCGACGGCCACGATCCAGATCAATGATCCATACTTTATCTTGCGCATCCACCAAAAGATTAAAGACATTTAAGTCAGCGTGCCAAACGTCAAATTGATGCATCTGCGCAATCACCCGACCTGCCTCGAACCACACCTTGGGCTCTGCGCACTGCCCCAAGGGCCGAGCCTGTTGGATACGCTGGGTGAGCAAGGCCGCACGATAGGTCAAGCGCCCCCGCCAGACGGCAGCCCCCAACGGGCGTGGTACGGGTAAACCGGCTTGCCACATGATGCGCAACAAGTCGAACTCGGCAAAAGAACGCGTGCGCTCTAGACCGAGCCACAGATAGCGCTCTCGCACCAAACGTGCCATCAACCCACCCCGCTTAAAGTGCCTGAGCACCGCCTCAAGGGATGCCAGTTGCACAAACCAGGCCGCGGCGCGACCTCCTGAGGCGACCACTTGCGCCTGCGAAGGTAAATAAGCCGGATCAAAACGCGCTAAGGCGGGTTCGGGCACTAACGGATCAAGCCGCAGGTGGATGGTTTGCCCGTATTGTTCAAGCACAACAGACGCGATCTCGTCTGTGACGCGATGACTTGGGACGGCAGTCAGGTTTGTGTGACTCGGCGTCATGTTCAAGTCTGCCGCAAAATGTTGAGTGGCGGGGTCTGCAGGACACCGCGCAAAGCCAACGCACCCGCGAGCCAGGCACCAAACATACATAGCGTCACACCCAATAACCAAGGCAACAGGGTAAAACGCATATTGAACTCAAAGAGCCACGTCGATAACGCCCAGGCAGCCAGTGTCGCACCACCGGCTGCTAACAGGCCAGCTAACGCACCAACCGCCAACAGTTCAATACGCTGAGCTGTGGCCAACTGTCGCCTCGACGCCCCGAGCGCACGCATCAAAGCGGCCTCACGCACGCGTTCGTCGCGCGTGGCTGACAGCGCTGCAGCCAACACCAGCGCGCCGGCTAACAGTGAGAAAACAAAGAGGCCTTGCACTGCCACTGAGACCTTATCCAAAATACTTTGTAACTGGCCAAGAATCGCACCCACATCAAAAACAGTCAGGTTGGGAAATTCATGCACAAGTTTTTGCAGCTGCTCAGCTTGATCGGGGCGCAAATGAAAGGCTGTCATAAACGTTTGCGGTGCACGATTGAGCGCCGCAGGCGTCAGGATGGCAAAGAAGTTTGCGCGCATCGAATCCCAGTCAACCCGACGCAGACTCGTGACTGTCACTTTGATCATTTGACCCGCGACATCAAACTCTAAAACATCGCCAAGTTCAAGCGATAGCGTCTTCGCCAAGCCGGTTTCAAGCGATACCTCAAAAGCGTCTTCCACAAGGTCTCGCCCGACGACGATTTGTCCTGGCTCGGGCAACTGCGAGGCATAAGACAGATTGAACTCGCGCTCAATTAAACGTTGGGCGCGCTCTTGAGAGTAATCGCTGGCGCTCAACGCCTGTCCGTTACGAGACAGAAGCCGACCTCGCACCATTGGTGACATGACCGCCTGAGAAATCCCAGCTTGCTGCAACGCCTGTTGAACACCTTTCACTTGATCCGGCTGTACATTGATCAAAAACCGGTTCGGGGCATCTGGGGGTAAGGTGCGCTGCCAGCCCGCCAGTAAATCAGTGCGCACAATCGTCAAGAGCAACAGTGCCATCATCCCGATCGCCAAGGCACTGACTTGCGCAATGGTGGCTGCGCGCCTGCGCACGACGCCACTAATCGCAAAACGCAACATCGGGAAGGCATCCAGGCGCCCGCGCAACAGAGCCAATAATCCTAAGCCTAAGGCACTGACCCCACCAAACAAAAGTGCTGCACCTAAAAACCCCAGGGCCACGCCAGCGCCTAGCTTGAGATCCTTGGCCACCCACCACATCAAAACAGTGAACCCTGCCAAACCCAGTGCATAGCCCAACAAGCTTGCCCTAGGCATGCGCGGGTGGGCGGCTCGAAAGATTTGCGATGGTGCGACATTGCGCAAGGCCTGAATCGGTGGCCAGGCAAAAGCGAGTAACAACCACAGCCCGGCAAACAGGCCCTGCAGAGCGGGTAGCCACGAGGCCGAGGGCAGGTCTGTTCCGATCAACTCGCCCAGCGCGATGATCATCAAAAATTGCGCACACCAGCCCAGCAGCATGCCCGCAAACGACCCCAGCACGCCGACCAGAACGAACTCACCCACCACAATCTGAGAGACCGCAGACTGTGTCGCCCCTAGGCAACGCATCAACGCGATGCTTGGTCGATGACGCTCACCAAAGCGTCTAGCGGCAAGCGCAACGGCGACCGCGGCAATCAAAACCGCCAGAATTGCAACCAGCGACAAGAACTGCTGCGCACGATCAAGCGAACGACGGATTTCAGGCCGCCCTGCTTCGACTGTAAGAATTTTTTGACCCGGTTTGAGTTGACGCTCGAGCCAGCTTCGATACGCCTCTATCTCAGCGCCCTCGCCCGCCACGAGCAAAGCATGACGCACGCGGCTGCCGGGTGCGATCAACCCAGTGCGCGGCAAATCTTCAGCACGCAACATCACGCGTGGCGCTAAATTGACGAACTGTGGACCACGGTCAGGCTCATAGGTGATGACTCGCGTAATCGTCAGGCTAATATCGCCCACGTTGAGTTGCTGACCGATTTGCTGGCTGGTCTGCCCTAAAATTTGCGCATCTACCCACACTTCGCCTACCGCGGGCGCAGTTTTTGTGACCTGATCTTGGCCCGCGATACTGGTGCTCGTGCGCAGACTGCCGCGCAACGGGTAGCTGCCCTGAACAGCTTTTAACGAAGACAGCACAAGGTTCGCATTTGAACCAACCATCGACGGAAACTGCCAAGTCAGTGCGGTGGTTAACCCGCGCTGCTGTGCCTGTAGCAAAAGTGCCTCTGGCACCGGAGTGTCTGCTTCAAAGACTAAATCTGCGCCCAGCATTTGCGCAGCGTCACGCTCGAGCGCTCTGCTGACTCGATCAGCCAAAAAACCCACACTGGTGATGGCCGCCACTGCTACGACCACGGCGAGTAACAGCAAACGCAGATCACCGGCGCGCGCATCGCGCCAAGCTTGTCTGAAGGCGAGTTTAAGATTTGTCATGAAGGCGAATCGGCTCAGCGTAAGCGGTCAAGAGCATCTTGCAAGCGATCAACCGCCCAGACGTCTAGCCCTTCAATCGGCTGACGCGGCGCATTGGCCTTGGGAATAATCGCCACCGAAAAACCCAGTTTTGCAGCTTCGCGCAGGCGCTCTTGGCCACGCGGCGCCGGCCGAACCTCGCCCGCCAAGCCCACCTCACCAAACGCGATTAGCCCCTTGGGCAAAGGCCGATCGCGCAGCGACGAAATAATCGCTAACAAGACAGCGAGGTCAGCGGCCGGCTCAGTGATGCGAACTCCGCCGACTGCATTGACAAAGACATCTTGATCGAAGGTTGAGACGCCAGCATGACGATGCAGTACCGCCAACAACATGGCAAGGCGATTGCCTTCAAGCCCCACCGACAAGCGGCGTGGATTGGGCACATGGGCGGTATCCACCAGCGCTTGAATTTCGACCAAGAGCGGGCGCGTGCCCTCTTGGGTCGCCATCACGCAAGAGCCCGAAACTTCGTTGGTGTGCTGCGATAAAAACAGGGCAGAAGGATTAGAGACCCCCCGCAAGCCGCGATCAGTCATGGCAAAGACGCCCAACTCATTGACTGCACCGAAGCGATTTTTAAAGGCACGCACCAACCGAAACGACGAGTGCGTATCACCTTCAAAATACAATACGGTATCGACAATGTGCTCAAGTACCCGAGGCCCGGCCAACGTGCCGTCTTTGGTGACATGACCAATCATCACAATGGGGATCCCCGCCTGCTTGGCCAATCGCGTCAGTTGAGCCGCGCACTCTTTGACCTGCGAGACCGACCCCGGTGCTGCACTGAGCTCGCTCGAATAAATCGTTTGAATCGAATCAATCACCGCCACAGCCGGCTTTTGCTCAAGCAAGGCGTGTTGAATCGCCTCAAGGCGGATCTCAGCAAACAGATCGACCGAGCCACCGATTAAGCCTAAACGCCGCGCGCGCAACGCGACTTGCTCAGCAGACTCTTCGCCCGTGACATACAACACACGCGTCTGACCTGACATGGCCACCAGCGCTTGCAATAATAAGGTTGATTTTCCGATGCCGGGATCGCCGCCGATCAATACCACGGCACCTGCCACCAGACCGCCCCCTAGTACGCGATCGAATTCGGGGATGCCAGTCGAGATGCGCGGCAGCTCGAGCGCCTCGACATCTGACAGACTACGCAGCGGCGCTGACGCGGTGAGCGGCGCATAACGATGCTCAGCATGGGAAGCAGGCCCAGCGTCGCGCGATTCTTCGAGAGTGTTCCAGGCGTTGCAGTGCGGGCACTGGCCCAGCCATTTCGGGCTGACGCCACCACACTCTGTGCAAGTGAAAATCGTTTTAATTTTTGCCATGCGCCAGTTTAACAAGGCTAAAGAAGGCAGACTGCAAAGCCCCTGACCTGTGGGCACCGTAAAGCGTCTGACTAGGACGTACTGCCTAAGCTGCCGCCGCCATCAATCCCGATAATCTGACCCGTGATGAAACCAGCCTCGGCCGACAATAAAAACCCGATCAACGCAGCCACCTCGTTAGCGGTGCCTAAGCGTCCCATGGGTACCGACGAGGCTGCCGCGCTGGCGACATCCGCAGCGGGCATCGCATTCATGAAGAGCTCGGTATCAATAGCACCTGGAGCGACTGCATTGACGGTGATGCCGTACTCAGCTAAATCCAAGGCCCAAGTGCGTGTACAACCAATGATGGCGCTTTTAGCGGCAGCATAGCTTGTGGCTTCGCGCGCGCCCCGCACTGCCAGACTGCACAAGTTGATAATGCGCCCGTTACGGCGCACTTTCATGGATTCGACAAACGCTTGCGTGACCTGGACAGCCGTGCGTACATTCATGTCAAAGGTTTCGTAAAGCGCTGAGAGCTCGACCGAGCCAAGTGGCTGCGAAATCGCTGAACCCACGTTATTGACCACAGCGTCAACGGGAAACTTGTCGCGTATGACTTGCAGCACATCTTGCGTTTGACCTGCGTCTGATAAATCGCATTCATACAGATAGCCAGGAAAATCGATTTCGGCGGTATTGCGGGCAATGCCAACCACGTGGCAACCCATATCCGCTAAACGCTGAGTGAGCGCCCAACCGATTCCTTTGGTGGCGCCAGTAATCAATACGCAACTATCTTTCAAACTGATCTCCAAGCACGCACACACGGGCACTGATGAATGTTAGTCTACCGCAGCCCAAGTTGAGCTTACTTTAATATAGTTATAGTGGGGGCATTGTTCAATAAATCAAGTATGTCTTGATAAACGATGTCATGATGACTCGGCGTTTAACGATTTAAGCGTAAATCTCTGCACTTCGGGGCGAAGATGAGGTCAAGCCAACAACCATTATGTCCGCCAATCACTACGAAAATTTTCCGGTTGCTTCATTTCTATTGCCCAGACATTTGCGTCAGGCCGTGCTGAATATCTATCGTTTTGCGCGTAGCGCCGACGACATCGCTGATGAGGGTGACGCCAGCGACGCCGAACGCCTGCACGCCTTACAAACCTACCGTGACGCGCTAGGGGCCTGCGTCGAATCACCTCACGCACAGCCTCTCGACTTACACCCAACGCTTGACGCGATCTTCATCCCGCTTGGTCAAACCATTGTTGACCACCAACTGCCACTTCAGCCTTTTGAAGATCTGCTCTTGGCTTTCGAGCAAGATATCGTTCAAAAACGTTACGTCGATCAAGCCGCGCTCGACCGTTACTGCGAACGTTCAGCCAACCCCGTCGGCCGTCTGATGCTGCACCTTTATGGTGCAGTTACGCAAGACACCCTAGCCCAGTCCGACGCCATTTGCACTGCCCTACAACGACTAAACTTCTTGCAAGATGTTGCGATCGACTGGCAAAAGAGGCGAATTTATCTGCCGCTGCAAGAACTCAACCGCTTTGATGTGACCGAAGAGACGATTGCAAACGGGCAAACTAGCACAGCCTGGAAAGCCCTCATGCAAGAACAGGTCACGGCCTGCAGAGCCTTGTTACACTTTGGTCAGCCACTAGGCCGACGGTTGCCCGGGCGCGTCGGACTTGAACTCAGGCTCATCGTGCAAGGTGGCCTGCGAATTTTAGAAAAACTCGAACACGTTGAATTTGATGTGTTTCGCCATCGACCAACCCTTGGCGCGTATGACTGGGCACTCATGCTCACACGCGCTCTTCGAACCTGAACGCATGACGCCACAAGAATACTGTCAGGATAAAGCAGCCAAGAGCGGCTCAAGCTTTTACTACGCCTTTCTGTTTTTGCCTCCGGCGCGCCGTCAAGCGATCACGGCACTCTATGCCTTTTGTCGCGAGGTCGATGATGTTGTGGACGAGTGCACCGACACCTCACTGGCGCGGATTAAGCTTGCGTGGTGGCGCACACAGGTTGATGCGCTTTACGAGGGTAAAGCCGAGCACTTAGTCATGAAAGCGCTACTGCCCTGCCTCAGCCCGTTTGACATCACACGCGCGCGTCTGCTGGCCGTGATTGATGGCATGGAGATGGACTTAGACCAGACCCGTTACCTTGACTGGCCAGCGCTACAAACGTATTGCTGGCATGCGGCCGGTGTCGTGGGTGAACTGTCTGCGAGCATCTTTGGCTACACCGATGCGTCGACGCTGCAATACGCCACCAAGTTAGGTCTAGCGTTTCAGCTCACCAATATCATTCGCGATGTGGGTGACGATGCACGTCGCGGCCGCATCTACTTGCCAATTAGCGATCTGCAACAGTTTGGTGTGCGTGCCTCAGATATTTTGAATGGCAACTATTCTGAAAAATTTTCTGCACTGATGGCCTTTGAAGCTGCGCGCGCACGCGCGCTGTACGCCGAGGCCATCGCAGCCTTACCGCGACAGGATCAACGCGCCCAACGCCCGGGCTTAATGATGGCAGCGATTTATTACGCCCTGCTCACAGAAATCGAACATGAGCAATGGCAGGTCTTACACCAGCGGATTTCGCTCACGCCCGTACGCAAGCTCTGGCTAGCCTGGAAAAACTTTATCGGCGAAGGCGCAAGCGTGATTCGTCAAATTCAGCGAGCGAGTCGAGCCTGATGAAGCTTGCCGTGGTCGGCGCGGGATGGGCCGGCTTGGCGGCTGCGGTTGCACTGAAAGCAACTGGGGCAGACGTCACTGTGTTTGAGGCGGCACCCCTTGCAGGTGGACGCGCACGGCGCGTCGATGATCTGAACATGGGGGCAATCGACAACGGCCAACATTTGCTATTGGGCGCGTATACCGAGACGCTGGCCTTACTCAAACAGTTGCATCCCGAACGCGCTGTGAGCGACTTGCTGCAGCAAACGCCCCTGCACATTGAAAGCGCCGACGGAGCCTTTCGCCTGAAAGCGGCCAACCTCCCCTCGCCGTTTCACACCCTTTGGGCGTTACTCACCGCACGTGGTTTGTCGTGGCGCGAGCGCTGGCTTGCCACTCGCATGATTGTTTCACTCAAGCAAAAGCGCTGGCAAGTGCCTGAGCGATTGAGCGTTGCACAGTTGCTTGAGCAACACCATCAATCTGCCGGGTTGTGCCGCCGTCTCTGGACTCCTCTATGCCTGGCGAGTTTAAACACTGCATGCGACCAAGCCTGTGCCCAACTATTTTTAAATGTTTTACGCGATAGTCTGGATGCTCCGCGGGCACACTCTGACATGCTGATCCCACGTGTTGACTTAACAGCACTTTGGCCTCAGGCAGCGGCTGACTATGTCACCATGCGCTATCGGCATATTGTGCGAGACGTTTGCCCCACACCCACGGCAGTGACCATTGATGGTGAAGCCTTCGAGGGCTGCGTCTTAGCAACCCCGCCCTATGCCTGCGCACGCATCTTAAAACCTAGCGAAAACAGCCGCGCAAGCGGTACCTTAATGGCCCAATTAGAGGCCTTTGAGTATCGCGCGATTGCTACACTCACCTTGCAATTAGACGCAGCTTGGCACCCACCGCACTCAGTCCTACTGCTTGATGAAAATTCCTTACGTGGTCACCTCGGACAATGGCTCTTTAAACGCCCGCAGGCAAACGACCAAGTCACTGTGGTCGTGAGCGATGCTGCTGATTTTTTAAAGCATGACCGCGCAAGCTTTGTTGACAAGATTGCAACCCAAATTCGAGAGCAAGTGCAACGCCATCCAAACTCGCGTAGCCATTCACAGCCAACGATGCCAGGCGTAAAAGCCCATCGCCTGATTGTTGAAAAACGCGCAACCTTTGCCGCGGTGCCTGGCCTGCAGCGCCCTCGCAATCAAAGCCCGTGGCCGCGCTTGAGTTTGGCCGGTGACTGGACAGACACCGGCTACCCTGCGGTGCTTGAAGGTGCTGTGCGTAGCGGCAACCAGGCAGCAAGAACGCTTATCGAAGCCTTACAGCGCGGCGCCTACTAGGCTAGTTTTGTAGCGCGCGTGCCGTGTACAAGCCCAGCAGCGTTAACGCCAGCGAGCCAGCAAGGCTGACACCAGAATACATCGCCGCCATTGCCAGACGCCCTTCTTCAAGTAAGGCAACCGTTTCAGCCGAAAACGTTGAAAACGTGGTGAGCCCGCCCAAAAATCCCGTGACAATAAACAGGCGCCAAAAGGGCGGCCACTCTGGGTGCGCAGCAACCACGCCAACCACTAAGCCGATCAGATAACCGCCAAGCATATTGGCAGAGAAAGTGCCCCAAGGGATTGCATCCGCATGGCGATTGAGCCACAGGCCAAGCAGCCAACGCAACCACGCGCCCAGCGCTGCACCCACGGCAATTGCAACAAAATGAAAGGGCGTAAACAACGCCATCGCTAGAGGCTCGCGTGCTCAGCGATATAGGCCCTTACGCTGGCCACATCGCAAGGCAATACGGTCACTTTTTGCGGCAGCGACTCGAGATTTTCAAGGCCAAGCGGCACAGGCGCGGGGCGACCGAGCGCCTCTTGAATCACCTCTGAAAACTTTGCCGGCAAAGCCGTTTCTAACACCAGCATGGGCACACCTTTTTCAACAAAGGGTGCAGCCACCTTCACACCATCAGCAGTATGCGGATCAATCAAAATACCGGTGCGATCCATGACCTGTCGAATCGTCGACAAACGATCTTGATGCGAACTGCTACCGGACACAAACCCATACCGCTCAGTGAACTCTGGCAGGTAGGCCGACAAATCAAACGAACCTTTGACCCCTAGCTCTTGCCATAACTTGGCGACTCGCTCAGCGTCACGTCCAACCAGGTCAAACACAAAGCGCTCAAAGTTTGAGGCACGTGAGATATCCATTGAAGGGCTTGAGGTTAAAAACGTTTGTGCCGCAGAGCGAGGCCGGTAAATACCCGTATGAAAGAATTCATCCAACACGTTGTTTTCGTTGGTGGCGAGTACCAGGCGCCTGATGGGCAAACCCATGCTGCGCGCAATATGACCAGACAAGATATTGCCAAAATTACCGGATGGCACCGCAAACGACACTGGCTGGCCTGGGCCAGTTGTGGCTCGCAACCAACCATGAAAGTAATACACAATTTGAGCGGCAATACGCGCCCAATTAATTGAGTTGACCGCACCCAAATGGTATTTGTTTTTAAACGCTAAATCGCTAGCCAGTGCCTTGACCACGTCTTGCGCTTCGTCAAAGACGCCTTTGACTGCCAAATTATGGATATTGGCGTCTTGCAAGGAATACATTTGCGCGCGCTGAAACGCACTCATGCGGCCAAAGGGCGAAAGCATAAATACGGCAACAGCGTCTTTGCCACGCATGGCATATTCGGCCGCCGAGCCGGTATCACCAGAAGTGGCACCCAAAATATTCAAGGTCGCGCCGCGTACGCGCAACACATGCGGAAACACTTGGCCTAAAAATTGCATCGCCATGTCTTTAAAGGCCAGCGTCGGGCCCTCAGACAAACCTAACAGTGAGAGCCCGTCGTACAGTGGACGCAACGGAACAATCTCAGCACTTTGAAAGGTCTTAGGAGCATACGCAGCTTGCGTCAACGTCTTGAGTTGCGCCGAATCAATATCGCTAATAAATTGAGATAACACTTCAGCAGCCAACGCATGGTAAGGCAAGCTACGCCAAGACTCGAGTTGTGCCGCTGATACCTGTGGAATGCGTTCTGGCATGGCCAAACCGCCATCGGGCGCTAAGCCTTCAAGCAAAATATCTGAGAAGCCTTGCGCCGCCATGCCCCCACGGGTTGAAACGTACTTCATGCGAGGCTTTCCATACGCAGGCGCGTGACGCGCGAGCGTACAAATGGCAACGCTTCGATTTTGACAATCGCCGCATTGACGTTGCGCTCGATCGCTTCGTGCGTTAAGAAAATCAGTTCGGCATCAGCGCTCTGTTCGGCGGGTTGCTGAATCATTGAACCAATCGAAATTTTGGCATCCGCCAAGACACGCGCTAAGTCAGCCAGCACGCCCGGCTGATCGGCGACGGTCAAGCGTAAATAGTAAGACGTGACGATATCGTCAATAGCTAGGATCGGGGTGTCGGCCATAGCGTCTGGCTGAAAGGCGAGATGCGGCACACGGTGTTCAGGATCTGCGGTGTGCAGACGTGTCACGTCAACCAAATCTGCCACAACCGCCGAGGCAGTAGGCTCTTCGCCCGCGCCTTTGCCGTAGTAGAGCGTTTGCCCGACTGCATCGCCACGCACCAGCACTGCGTTCATCGCGCCTTCGACATTGGCTAACAGCGATTTCACCGGCACCAGCGCTGGGTGAACTCGTAGTTCAATCCCTTCAGGCCGACGCTTGGTAATCCCCAATAACTTAATGCGGTACCCAAGACGCTCGGCAAGCTTGATGTCTTCAGCGGCCAGTTGAGAGATGCCCTCGATGTAGGCTTTATCAAACTGCACGGGGATACCAAAGGCTAAAGACGCCAACAAAGTGAGCTTGTGCGCAGCGTCAACACCTTCGATATCAAAGGTTGGATCGGCCTCGGCATAGCCGAGTTTTTGTGCCTCGGCCAGCACCGTTGCAAAGGGCAAGCCGCGCGCACGCATCTCTGACAAAATGAAATTAGTGGTGCCGTTGATAATGCCCGCCACCCACTCAATTCGATTGGCAGTTAAGCCTTCTCGAATCGCTTTAATAATCGGGATACCACCGGCTACCGCAGCCTCAAAGGCAACCATCACGCCGCGCGCCGAGGCTGCTGCAAAAATTTCAGTGCCATGCTTGGCCAGCAAGGCTTTGTTGGCGGTGACCACATGCTTGCCTTGTGCAATGGCCTCGAGCACTAACTCGAGTGCCAAGGTGTCGCCACCGATGAGTTCAACGACGATATCAATCGAGGGGTCTCGTACCACCGCGTGGGGGTCTGTCCCCACCAGGATGTCGGCCCCTAAAAGCTTGCGCGCTTTGGCGACATCACGCACCGCCACTCGGGTCACTTCGATTTTACGCCCCGCACGACGGGCAATCTCTTGGGCATTACGGGCTAACACTTTGTAGGTGCCCCCGCCCACTACACCCAGACCTAACAAACCAACTTTGATTGAATCCATTACAACAACCCATCCTTGCGAAACATATCTTTGATGCCACGTACGGCTTGACGGGTACGCTGCTCGTTTTCAATCAAGGCGAAGCGCACATACTCATCGCCATAATCACCAAAGCCAATACCCGGCGACACCGCAACCTTAGCCTCTTCGAGAATACGCTTGGCAAACTCAAGCGAGCCTTTCGCCCGATACGGCTCGGGGATATGCGCCCAGACGTACATGGACGCTTTGGGGTTTTCAACCATCCAGCCTGCCTCGTGCAGACCTTTGACCAACACGTCGCGACGACTTTGGTACTTTTGCACCACCTCAGTCACGCAATCTTGCGGGCCATCGAGTGCCGCAATCGAAGCGACCTGAATGGGGGTAAAGGTGCCGTAATCGTGATAGCTTTTGATCCGTGCCAGCGCGTTCACCAACTCGGCGTTTCCCACCATGAAGCCGACGCGCCAGCCAGCCATGTTATAGCTTTTACTCATGGTAAAGAATTCGACCGCGACCTCGCGCGCGCCAGGTACCTGCATGATCGAAGGTGCCTGATAGCCATCAAAGCAGATGTCAGCGTAAGCTAAGTCGTGCACCACGATGATGTTGTGCTCGCGGGCCAGCGCCACGACGCGTTCGAAAAACGAGAGGTCAACACATTGTGCTGTCGGGTTGCTTGGAAAACCCAAAATCATCATCTTGGGTTTTGGGATCGACTCGCGCACAGCGCGTTCGAGCTCTTGAAAAAAATCACTGCCAGGCGTCATGCAGACCGAACGGATATTGGCACCCGCAATCACGGCACCATAAATATGAATGGGGTAGCTAGGGTTTGGCACCAACACCGTGTCGCCCGCGTCGAGCGTGGCCAACATCAAATGGGCCAGCCCTTCTTTTGAGCCAATCGTGACAATCGCTTCAGAATCAGGGTCGAACTGCACTTGAAAACGTCGCGCGTACCAGTCGGTGATGGCCTTGCGCAAGCGTGGAATCCCTTTTGAAACCGAATACCCGTGGGTAGTGGGGCGCGACGAGGCTTCGACTAATTTTTCGACGATATGCGCTGGCGTTGGGCCATCGGGGTTGCCCATCGACATGTCGATGATATCTTCGCCGCGATGACGAGCCGCCATTTTGAGTTCGGCCGTAATATTGAAAACATAGGGCGGCAAACGCTCAATTCGGGGAAACCTCTTCATCATGCATCCTTATTGGGGCTAGGCAAAAGCGCGCTGCGCACTAAGTAATCCTGATATCTATTAGACCTCAAGTTGTCAGTTTGCGCTGCAGCAAAGCCCTCTAATCTAGCGCAACACGCCCTGTCTCGCAAATCAGGCTAAAAAGTCATAAAAAATTCATCATTTTGTCTTGAAAACCCCTAGCGTCCCCTCACACAAACGATAATCGATTGCGCTATAGTCTTAACAACCTGCCGGAGTATTGATTGAAGCTTCACACAGATACCAACTCGGCAATGAATACCGTAACCGGGTACGGAAACGGTTTTGTCGAAGTCAATAAAGTTCGCTTTGACCACGCGATTGCCTTTGGCCCACTAGGCGAAATCGCCCGCTGGTCGGCCTCAAGCCCCCTCGATATCTCTTCTGAACTGTTGCTAGCGGCGGCACGTCTGAGCTTGGCCCCACTCGACCCGATGGCATTTCTGGACTCGGACGACGGCGGCGCCCCCCAGGTACTGGGCGACAAACCCGAGGTGCTGTTGGTTGGCACCGGAAGCAAACAAATGATGTTGCCTCATCATATTGTGGCTCCGCTCTTGAAAATCGGCGTAGGGGTTGAAAGCATGACCACTCAGGCGGCAGCCCGCACCTTCAACATCTTGATGGCCGAGGGTCGCCAAGTCATCGCCGCGCTGATCCCTGAAAGCGCTTCACTTTGAGAACCATGCCATTGCAAAACCCAAACTAGCAACTTTGCCTTCGAGACCCTCTACACAAAGCAGCCAAGCGTAAAACAATTGACTCAACACTCCTCGAAAAAGAGCGATATGACCACAAGTAAAGCGATACCACTCCCCTCAGACGTCTTGGGCTCCCCCGCCCCCATTTTCACCGTACAAAGCACCATCGGTCAGATCACACTGCAACAGTGCCTGGGTCGCGCAGTCGTGCTGTATTTTTACCCCAAAGACAACACCCCGGGTTGCACCACGGAGACCGAAAATTTTCGTGATCTGCACGACACCTTCATGGCGGCCAACTGCGCAATCGTTGGGGCCTCTCGCGACTCGTTAAAGTCGCACGAAAACTTCAGCAAAAAACTTGGGCTGCCGTTTCCGCTCATCGCGGATCCCGACGAGACACTGTGCACGTTATACGGCGTCATGAAACTTAAAAACATGTACGGCAAACAGGTACGAGGCATTGAGCGCAGCACATTTTTAATTGACGCGCAGGGCAAACTGGCGCGTGTGTGGCGTGGCGTGAAAGTGCCAGGCCATGCCCAAGAGGTACTCGAGGCGGCGCGCGCTCTGACATAAAACGTGAGGCAATCTTTTGGGGTTGAAGCGCTGTGTTTGTTGAAGCGGCCGACTCATTGAAGCGCCCTGTTCGTTGAAATGCTCTGCTGATTGAACTGCTCTTTTTATTGAAGTGTCCTGTTCATTGTTTCTTTAATCGCTTTTCTGGGGACTACCTTTTATGCCGTTACCGAAGCTGCCCACGCGTCCTGCTGCAATCTTGGATCTCACTACGTTAGAGCGCACTGCAAAAGCCCCAACGCGTGAAATCGAAGAGATACAACCTGATCTAGACGGACTGACGAGCACGCAACCCGTTCTGCATAAAATCATTGAAGCGCCCACCGCGCGTCCCGCAACACCGGCGTTCGTGCCAGGCCAGCCCAGTGTCATCGACATCCAAGCCCGCAGCTCGGGGGTTGGCAAAACCAGCCCAGCGAAAAAAGCCGTGCAACCAAACGCTGCGCGCAGCACCAAGCGCGCGGGAAGCAAACCCTCAAGCACTGATGTGACGAAACTCTTTGTGCTTGATACCAACGTGTTATTACACGACCCCAGTTCACTCTTTAGGTTCGAAGAGCACGACGTGTTTTTGCCGATGATGACACTCGAAGAGCTTGATCATCAAAAGAAAGGCATGACCGAAGTGGCGCGCAACGCCCGCCAGGTCAGTCGCTCACTTGACACCTTGGTTGGGGATCACACCAAACTTGATGAAGGCTTGCCGCTAGATGGTTTAGGCCACAAAGATGCGACCGGGCGCTTGTACTTTCAGACTAAAGCGATGTCTGGCACCCTACCTTCCGATCTACCCATGGGTAAGGCCGACAATCAAATTTTGAGCGTGGTGCGTTCGCTGCAAGAGCAGTTCGCCACGCGCGAAGTCGTGCTGGTGTCCAAAGACATCAATATGCGCTTGAAAGCGCGCGCACTTGCCATGGCTGCCGAAGACTACTTCAACGACCATGTGCTCGAAGACTCAGATCTACTCTACACGGGCGTGCTGCAGTTACCAGAAAACTTCTGGAACAAGCACGGCAAAGGTGTTGAGTCGTGGCAGCAGGGCGGTATTACCTTCTATCGCATCAACGGCCCGTTGTGCAGCCAGTTCATGATCAACCAGTTTGTCTATTTTGAAGGACCGATGCCGCTCTATGCGCAAGTGCGCGAAGTCAACGGCAAAACCGCAGTGTTGGCTACCTTGCGTGACTACACCCATGGCAAAAATAATGTCTGGGGTGTGACGTCGCGTAATCGCGAGCAAAATTTTGCAATGAATCTGTTGATGAATCCAGAATGTGACTTTGTCTCGTTGCTGGGCCAGGCAGGCACCGGAAAAACCTTGATGACACTTGCCGCGGGGCTGGCCCAAGTGCTTGAGACCAAGCGCTACACTGAGATCATCATGACGCGCGTCACGGTACCGGTGGGTGAAGATATTGGATTTTTACCGGGCACCGAAGAAGAAAAGATGATGCCGTGGATGGGCGCACTCGAAGACAACCTTGATGTGTTAAACATGGGAGAAACCGAAGGCGGTGGTGCCACGAGCAACTCGCATGGCAATGAATGGGGTCGTGCCGCCACGATGGAACTGATTCGTTCAAAAATCAAAGTGAAGTCTTTGAACTTTATGCGCGGGCGTACGTTCTTGAATAAATACCTCATCATCGATGAAGCACAAAACTTAACGCCCAAACAAATGAAAACGCTCATCACTCGAGCCGGTCCGGGCACCAAGGTGGTGTGCTTAGGCAATATCGCGCAGATCGACACCCCGTACCTCACCGAGGGCAGCTCTGGCTTGACCTTTGTGGTGGATCGCTTCAAAGGCTGGCCGCACGCTGGGCACGTCACGCTGCAGCGCGGCGAGCGCTCGCGCTTAGCCGACTATGCTGGCGAAGTTCTTTAAGGACGGGTCGCCCTCGTGTTAAGCACTAGGGCGTTCACTGTGCAGCGGATTCAGATCAGGCACGAAAGCGTTCACTGTGCAGCGGATTCGTCGTCAAAGCTTTTGTGCGCTACTCTAAGTTTTAAATGCTGCTTTCGCTAATCCACTGCAGCAGTACCGAACCATAAAATGATGACTCTTGGTCAAACACCTGCCACGCCTCTTGCCCCTCTGGCGCTCACGCTAGGAGATGCGGCAGGCATTGGCCCTGAAATCGTGATCAAACTCCACCTGGCGGGGCTGCCGGCACCTTGTGTGGTGTATGGCGATGCGGGTGCTCTGCGACGCGCAGTGGCGGCTCTCGAGGCGCCTCTACGCGTCATTGAACTCACAGACGTGGGCGCGCTGGCCACCTACGCGCATGAGGTGGGCTGCCTCTTTGTGCGGCCGACCCATCCGGCACTACCCGATAACTTGCCCTTAGGACGCGTTGACGCACGTGCGGGGCAATCGGCCTACGACGCACTGTGCTTAGCGATCGACGACGCGATGCTTAGCAAAGTCAGTGCGATCGTCACCGCGCCCTTGAACAAAGAGGCCATGCACGCAGCGGGGCTTGATTTTCCGGGGCACACCGAGATCCTTGCACAGCGCTCGCGAACGCCTTACGTTGCGATGATGCTAGTTAACGATCAGTTGCGCGTCATACTTGCCACCATTCACATCGCGCTGTCTGAGGTCTCACCCGCACTGACCACGGCACTTGAGTTACGCACGATCGAACTCGCGCAACAAGCGTGTCAGGCAATGGGCATTGCCTCACCGCGCATTGGTGTCGCGGGTTTAAACCCACATGCTGGCGAACACGGCAAGTTTGGTCGCGAAGATCTTGACATCATCGCGCCTGCAATCGCGCAAGCGCAAGCACGCGGCATCCATGCGTCGGGCCCTTGGCCTGGCGACACACTTTTCATGCGTGCGCGCATGGGTGAGTTTGACATCTGTGTGGCGCAATACCATGATCAAGGTCTGATCCCAATCAAGTATTTAGGCGTTGATCAGGGGGTCAACATCACCGTTGGATTGCCCTTTGTCCGAACGAGTGTCGACCACGGCACAGCCTTTGATATTGCGGGTAAAGGGATTGCAGACCCCTCGTCGCTGCGTGTGGCTTTTGAGATGGCCTTAACGATGCTGAGTCAGAAAAAATAAGGGTAAATACTTATTTTTAGTCGTCTCAATAAAAATTTAGGATAAATTAATAGAAAACTGGTTTAAGTATCAAAGCTAAGTATATAATTTGCATGGTTTTTATACTTTGCAAGGCACTTAGGATGTTTTTTAAGTTTCGTTTACCCTGTCGAAAATCCTGGCTTGGATGCCTGATCAGTCTGAGCTTAAGCTGTGCCGGTTCTCCGCTGCTTGCGCAAACTGCACCCGCCTCGGCCGATAACGCGGCCAAAAAGCCAGCGGCAACGACCAGTGGCACCAACAAAGCCAAGAAAAAAACCAACAACACAAAAGCCACTAAAAAAGCCGTCTCCCCCTCGGGCACCCCTCAAGGCAGTCGGTCTGTTGCAGATGCGAGCAACAAGCCATCGACAAAATCCAATTCAAGTGGGTTGAAGTCATCAACCGTCAAGCCCTCAAATGCGCCTCAGGCGCGCAATACCGCGGGCGTAGCCGTCGCTGGTGTTGCCGCTGCTGGCGTGTCAACAGCGGGCTCGATCAGCGCAGTGCGTTCGAACGTGGTGCTTGTGCAAGACCTGAGTAGCAACACCACTTTGTTTTCGCGCAATGATGAGATCGCGCGCCCAATCGCCTCAATCACAAAGCTCATGACTGCCATTGTGATTGTTGATGCGAATCAATCGATGAGCGACATGATAGAAGTCACGACCAGCGACATTGATACGGTAAAACACAGCCGGTCGCGCTTACCCGTTGGCACCAAGCTCTCGCGTAGTGACATGATGCATTTGGCGTTGATGTCTTCTGAGAATCGTGCTGCCAACGCGCTGGGTCGACACTATCCAGGTGGTATGCCAGCTTTTGTTGCTGCAATGAATAACAAAGCGAAACAACTTGGTATGACGCAGAGTCGATTTGTCGAGCCCACCGGTTTATCAAGTGAAAACGTCTCGAGCCCCCGCGACTTAGTGAAGCTTCTGCAAGCATCGGCCTCGCGCCCTGCGATTCGGCAATACACCACCGACACTCAACATGAAGTGCGCACAAGTGGACACGCCACACTGTTTCGCAATACCAACATGTTGGTGATGAACCCGACGTGGGAGATCAAAGTGTCTAAAACTGGCTACATCAACGAGGCAGGACAATGCCTGGTGATGGTCGCGCGCATCAACAACCGCGACATGGCAATCGTTCTACTCAACGCAGATGGTAAAGGCACTCGGGTGGGCGATGCGGTCAAAATCAAACAATGGGTGCAACAAGCTAAGGTTGTGGCCGGGCTTGATGGTACGCAATCGCAAGACAGCATACTGATTCAATAAACCGCACCACCGCCGCCCGCAAAATTCAAGAACCGCGTACTAGACCCTTGGAACGTTAACCTAACAGTGCCGATTGGGCCATTACGTTGCTTACCGATGATAATTTCAGCGGTACCTTTATCAGGCGAATCAGGGTTGTAGACTTCGTCGCGATAGATAAACAAAATCAAATCGGCATCTTGTTCAATGGCGCCAGATTCACGCAAATCGCTCATCACAGGACGACGATTCGGACGTTGCTCTAAGCTGCGATTTAACTGCGATAACGCAATCACTGGGCACTCGAGTTCTTTGGCCAGCGCTTTCAACGAGCGACTAATCTCTGAAATCTCGGTTGCACGATTTTCACCCGCCGAGCTTGCGCCCATCAACTGTAAGTAGTCGATCACAATCAACCCGAGCTTGCCACACTGACGTGCCAGTCTGCGCGCACGTGCCCTGACCTCAACCGAACTTAACGCCGGTGTCTCGTCAATGTACATCTGCGCATCTTGCATGCGTTGCACGGCATGCGTGACGCGGGGCCAATCATCAGCCAGCAACTTACCCGTACGCATGCGGTGTTGATCTAGCATACCAACCGAGCCCAACATACGCATGGCCAATTGCACCGCGCCCATTTCCATCGAAAACACAGCCACAGGCAGACCCTGCTCGATCGCTACGTGTTCAGCAATATTCATCGCCAACGACGTTTTACCCATTGAAGGGCGACCGGCAACGATGACCAGATCGCCACCTTGCAGCCCAGAGGTCATTTTGTCGAGATCGGTAAACCCGGTTGGCACACCCGTTACATCGGTGTTGCCCTCGCGGTGGTACAACTCATCAATCTTATCGACGACTTCAGATAACAGCGGCTGGATTTCGCGAAACCCAGCCGAGGCTTTCGCCCCCTCTTGCGCAATCTTAAAAACTTTAGATTCGGCTTCGTCAAGCAACTGACGCGCTTCTTTGCCCTGTGGATTAAACGCTGTTGCAGCGATCTCGTCGGCCACCGTGA
>Ga0222712_10002698_pt1 | contig 20011 bp, 19 predicted proteins | sample C33_657DmetaG_FD_165043 | JGI IMG/M metagenome (GOLD analysis project Ga0222712, IMG submission 165043) | Estuarine water microbial communities from San Francisco Bay, California, United States - C33_657D | ecosystem: Environmental > Aquatic > Marine > Unclassified | place: USA: California... | reverse complement strand
CCCCCTCTGCTCGAAGACCGCAGTTCCGAGTCCGCCTGGTACAGGGACGGTCATGTCCCAGCCCTCGACCCCACCCAGGAGGTGGTAGCCGTAGCGGTCGTCGGGCCATGCGTGGTCGTGGACCACCACGACGCGCGCGAGCCTTTCCTCCATGACTATCCTCGCTATCTCGCCCCTCATGTGTATGCCGGGGTCGACGAAGACGAAGTAGGGCCTGCTTGCCTCCACGTCCGCCCTGATCACGCCACGCAGCCAGTCCACGGCTGGCCCGGAGAAGGCCCTGGTGTCTATCCTGCCTCCCCGGATGGCCCTCTCGGCCTCCAGTATCTCCTGGCAGACCTCAACGTCGCGACCGCTCCACTTTCCGCCCGACATCTCCTCCGAGAGGTTGCGGAACCAGTCAAGCGACAGGAACTCGTGGTGCCAGAGCTCCACACTGTGGCATCGGCTGAAGAGCTTGGTCAGCTGCCTGGTGCCGGACCCGCAGCCGTACTCCAGCAGCGACCTGCCCGAGAGGTCGTACTTCGCGTGCAGATGTCGCCACGTCGGCAGATGGTCTTGGTATTCGCTCATGTAGTGTGTGCCAATTGCATTTTGGTGAAGCTAGAATAGATGAGTCAGGGCGGGGACAAAATTATGCGATTCAAGATACACAGCTCCTACAACCACCGTGGGGGCGCAGACGCCATGCACATGCTCTGCGGCGAGCTTTCTGCACAGGGACAGTACGCCGCCATGGTCTACGGGCCCGAGGCCGACCCGCTGCCGATTCTAGAGCCTTTCGCCAGCATGTACGGCATAGCCAACAGGGAGACCCGCAAGGAGAACAGGGACGAGGAGGACACGGTCCAGGTCATGCCGGCCGGCTGGGGGCCCAACTGGTATCAGTACGACCCCGACACCCCCAGCTGCCTGAAGTTCTCCGGCGAGGGCAACTACCGCTCCACCAAGGTGATGTACTGGCTGGGCATAGGCATCTGGCAGGACTGGGAGAGGGAGGTCGACGCCCCCATAGACCCGAGCCACCCTAACCTTAAGCGCTGCCTGCACGCCTGCGGGTCCCAGCGCGCCTACGACTTCCTAGTCAACAGTGGCGAGGTCGATCCCTCAACAGTCTTCTTTCTGCGCGACTTCACCGACCCTCTCTTCATCCACGGCGAGGAGGAGATCGCAGAGGCCAAGAGGGAGGCGGTAGTGCTTTACAACCCAACGAAGGGCATGGAGCACACCGAGAGGATCATGGCGCTCCTGCACGGCGTCCGGTTCATCCCCCTCGTCAACATGAGCCACCAGCAGATGAGGGACTGGGGCCTTAGGTCGAGGGTCTACATCGACTTCGGGCCGTTCGGCGGGCGCGAGAAGATGCACAGGGAGATGTCCGTCTGCGGCTGCACGGTGATCACGGGCGACGAGGGGTCCAGCGCGAACCCGATCGACGTCCCCAACGGCAGGCGCAAGTTCCACAGGCTTGCAGGCCACTATGACTACCTGGCGGTGAGGGAGCAGGTCCTTTACGACCTCAAGAACCACAGGGACGCTATAACCGAGCCTCATATGGTGGCGTACAGGGAGGGCGTAAGGAGCGAGAGGCATCTATTTCGTTCGGATGTCGGCGAGATGATAGCTCTCATAAGTACCGCCAATAATGTTCAGAGACTATAGGACCGGGCGGCACAATAAGCAAGAAAATTTCCAAAATTGTATTGGCTTTATCCCCTGTCGATGGTAGAAACCTCTTCTTGAACGTGGGTGACCTCGGCGTTAGCTTGGGCCACGCTTCGATGACAGCAAGGAATGCAAGCGATGAAGAAGGTCAACACCAAGTCCTCCGCATCTAGCTCCAATCTGCCCCCGAGCCTCGCTTCCTCAAGGCCCTACTACGCCGAAATGGTCAAGAGGAGGAAGCTTGACCCGACTTTCAATGAGGCCTATAAGCCATTCGGCAACTATTTCCTTAACAAACTCGTGACCATTCGCGAATTCCTCCAGAATGCCGTGACATACGGGGGGACCAAGGCTCACATCCTCCGAATAGTTCTCAGCAACGACGCCACTTACCTGTGCGTGGCAACAAATGCCCGGGGCTTCGCAGACGAAGCAGAGATCATCGACAAGGGCCTGACACCCAGCGAGTCGGGCGATGTCGGAAGGTCACTGCAGGGATCGGGCACCGTCTATACGGCCAGCTACAGCCACAGCTCCCCTGAGATAATCGTCATGAGCCGCCTCGACGACGGCTCGATGGGCTGCGCCGTCGCTTTCCCAAATCACGACACAAACGACTGGCAGATCAACCGATGCCCTCGCTTTGCGAAGATCGCCACCGAATGCCTCGGCGCAAAGTTCATGAGCAAGTTCAACGTATTCTCATTCGTCCGCATCAACGGCAGGGACGACACCATAAAGATCGAGCACCTCAACACGCTCACCTATCTGGCTCCTGACATTGTGGACAAGCTTGAGGCCACCTACTTCCTCAACGTCTTCAGGCCGTCAAGGGCTTGTCCTTCCTTCTCCGACATGAAGAAAAGCGCTCACGACGCGCGAAGGGTGGTAAGCAGGCAGGAGTTCGAGCTTAAGCTCGCCGACGACGGCAGGGGCAGGCCCACGCCCATCCAGGAGATAAAGGTCGACGTGACCGTCCCCGGTGCGGACGCGAAGCACCAGATAAAGGCCACAGTCAAACTCACGACCTTCCCGGGCAAGTCCAAGAAGTCGAAGGACTCGCAAGGCTCGCACCACAGATTCATGAACCTGCGCGCCACACCCGTCAGCTTCAGGCCGTCAGTCGAGCTGAGGCCTTGGAAGGCGGGCGAGGTGAGCGACTGCGGGGAGAGGCCGTTGGCCGCCGTGTACCTGCGCATGCCTGCTATCGCTAAGGCTAACCCACAGGAGCGCTTCCAGAGGTTCGCCGGCAACGCCGTGCAGCTGTGCCAGAGGAACACAGCCGTGCTCGAGGCGATGGGCATCATAGCGCACGAGCACCCCAGGTCGGCTCCGGGTATCGAGGACAGGCCGTTCACCATCATCGACGTGCTCGTCGAGGACATCCAGTCCGTGATGCTGAGGAGGGACGGCACTCCCGACTACCTACCTCCACAGCCCTGCTCCGCCATGAGCTTCGCCGCCAGCAAGAGGCGCATGGCCGATTTCACGATAGACGCCATGAAGGCAAACGAGATCATCATGGCCGTCGCCCAGGCGGCAGCCCCTCTGGTTTCGGAGCAGACCCACAGTTGGTACAAGGAAAAGTTCAAGAACGACTGCTCGGGCCTGTGTCCGTTCGACTCGCTGATACGGAGGGTCAAGGGCACTCCACACAACAGGGACTATGCGATCCACGACCTGATCGAGGGCGGCACCTTCGACGGCAAGCTATCGGTCGGCAAGGAGTATTTCTTCGCGATCCGCCAGGATTCGACCAGCGAGTTCTTTGAGAGCCTGTCCCTCTCCCCCAGCCGTACTAGACTGGGGCTGCAATCAAACTCTGAGGTTTCAGGCTCGTTCGCAGTTATCTGTGGCGCCAAGCTAAAAAAGTTGCGCTCGCAGAGGCCCGAGATCGACCGTGGTCTGCGAGAGTTGGCGCAGCAATTCTCAATCGCAACCCCAATTTCCGTCTTCCAACTCAAGGTCCCTGGCGCTGTCTTGAGTAGAGGCAGATTCCTTTTCGGCAAGATAGAGGAGGACGGCACTGAAACCTCCGTGAGCCTTAACGACTACAAGAGCGCGATTGCGTCGAATGAGACGGACGCATTCTTCCCGAGCAAGCGCATTTGGGTAGGCAGCCCCACGGGCATGGCAATACTGCTCGGAAGCGTTCGCGAGGTGCCTACCGGCGAACCCTCTGGCGACCGTGGGACCAGCACAAAGCCTCTGCGCGCCGACGAGGGCCGGCCAATTGTAGACGACGTTGAGAGGCTTTACTTCGAGAACGAGAACATCTTCAAGGCCGTTCACTTCGAGGCTACGGGCCATCTACGCTTCAACAAGCTTCATCCTGCCTTCTCCGTGTTCAGGGCCGGAAACTGGGCAGAAAAGAAGCTCCTTGGTCTTGCGATGGAGATCAAGAGGATTATCACGGGCCTCCACAGCGCAATCGGTGCGGCCATGCCCATACTCTCTCCAAACTATCGCGCCTACGACGAGCTGTCCGAGAGGAGGTCAAATGCCTACGTGGACTGGAAGGACGCCGTGATCAACGAGGCTGTCAACTCGATGCTCTCGGATCCCGACAGCGACCTGACTGCCGCAATCAAGAAACTGGAGGATGCCAAGACTCAGTCGACCCAGGCATCCGAAGCCCTGGCCTCGTGAAGCCCCTTCAGACGGCGAACCTGCGCTGCACCAGTCCGCACAGGTCATCTTGGTTTTCAGGGAGGGGGGCCAGCCCCCTCTTTGTTGCCAATCGCTATTACTGCCTATTATTCTTTGGCACCTTTTGGGCTACGGCTTTCTGCAGGTCCCAGGGGAGTTCATTTCGTAAAATCTAAATGCAGAATTTCTTTTTTTTACCTATAGATAATGAGCCTCGACTTAAAGCAAACATGGCTATAATTCAAAGCCATCTACATGGAAGATGACGCAAGGTCATAAATTTTTATATGAAGGCTCATTTTGTTGTCACAATAAGTGCAAATCGTAAGATGGAAAGGCAGGCCGAGGTTTTAATTCGTTCAATCAAAAGCAATGGCTGCTGCCCTGATTCATTTTTCACAATTATCACGCATCAGCCAGACGAAATACAAAGCGCTTTTCTTAAAAGCCACCAAATTGTTGGATACAAACAAAACCCAAAGTTGAAATTCCCTTGGAGCGCATGCGCTAGGTGGAACATAACCCCAGAGGAGGACTTGGTAATAGGACTTGATTCAGATGTTGTGGCCTTAAGAGATTTGAATCCTCTATTGAATCAGATGCAGAGCAAAAAAGGCATAACAGGAACAATTGTCTGCCATGATAATTTCAAAATCAAAGACTGGAAAAGATTGTTTGACTTGGCGTCTTTGGATTACCCTGAAAATTTATATCAGACAACCAGAGGGCAGAGATGTCCATACTATGTCAATAATGGGGTTTTAGCTTTGTCATCCGAGTACTTGGATGACTTAAGGCAAGCCACAAAAACTATGATCGATTTAGTCAGTGCAAACTACTACCATGATTTCTTCATAACCCAGAGAGCAACCACATTAGCAGCATATGCCATAAAAATACCTATGAACACTATGCCGCATGAGTTCAATCATTTGGAACGCTGTCATGGACAACCCACCAAAGATACTTATTTTTACCATTACAATGTTTCAAGGGATAAATTTTTTTTTGATCCAAGTAATTTTTTATTCAAGATGATTTGAACATGAATAAAAGGAAAGAGATGAATATATTTAACGGGCCTTTGGAAAGCTACCTCTCCTTCGCAGATTCTTACCAATCAAATTCCCCACAGCATATTTCCATTTTGAATATGTTCGACAAAAAATTTATCAATTCGCTTGAAGAGGAGTTTGATAGGAGGCTCGATGATGCAACAAACTGGAAAGACCCAAATAGGGGATTCCTAGAAAGGCAACTGCAGCTTGAAGAAGGCAATGAATTCCAGTCTCATGAAAAAAAATACAAACCAGGATACAATCCATCGAAGAATAGAATTTGCGACAGACTGCAAAAAGATTTGGAGAACTTTCCTGCGATCAATCATTTGCTGGACGAACTTAATTCCCCAAATTTTTTGGATTTTCTGACAAGATTGACGGGAATCCAAAACCTCTTGCCAGACCCTGGTAGAAGGTCCGCTGGTCTTCACGCAGGCTTTCGCGATGGTTATTTGGACATACACACAGATCAAACTTGGAATCCTTGGATTGAAGCTTTCAGCTGCATAAATGTAATCATTTACTTGAACAGTAATTGGGAAGACGACTGGGGTGGAAAATTGGAATTTTTAGATAAGAATTGCGAAAATAAATTGTTTGAGTACGATTGCATGCAGAATAGAACGATGATATGGACTAATTCAGAAAACGTTTGGCATGGATATCCAAGTCCGCTTAAGTGTCCGGAGGGAAAAGCAAGGAAGTGTTTCACTGCATTCTACCACACAAAAGATCAGATGTTCAATGTCACAAAAAAGACATCTGCTGTCTGGCGTGGATGAATTTGTTATTCTTGCCAAAATGACATACTGAAATCCATCATGATAATGTTGTTTTTCTGCAAGTAGGAGCTACCGTGAAGACTTTATCTTTCATCAAAGAAGAAGTGACCAGAAACGGGTGGTCCAAGCTTGATTTTTTCCTGCCCGAGGAAACTCTTAATTACTTCCGAGCGGAGGCGATGAGCCGCAAACAAAAAGAGGTAGAGTCTTTTGGTGAAGAAACTTTAAAGTCTATGTCTTATTTCGACATATTAAAATGTGGATTCTTATTTCAAAAACCTTACATTGATTTGCTAGAGTCTGATTGGATGAATAGGATTGTGGATGATTTGCTGACTCCAGCCTCTATTCTTTATGACTTTTTCTTCTTGTTGAACAATGATGGCAATCAACCTAGGCACAACAGAAACAATTTTCATAGAGATCAGGCTTATTTCGGCGCAGCGCGCTGCTCTCTGATGTTCTTGATTCCTCTTGTTGATTTTAATGAGGAAATAGGCCCTACAGAACTCATTCCTGGTTCCCATTTGATTGAACATAAGCCAAGTGATGATTTCTGCGAGGCGCATCTGATAAAAATCATAGCACCCGCTGGATCAGTCATAGTTTTTGATCCATCCGTTTGGCATAGGGCTGGCGTCAACACTACCGCAAAGTGGAGGCCGGCTATCATCGTCAGATTTCAACTGCCGTTTCTTAAACGACCTATTGATTTGGCCTCTGTCTATTGCGAAGATGCAAAGAATGCGTCTCCTCTTTTGAGGAAGAGACTTGGGTTTGATTGTCAAGAAGCTGATTCTTTGGAAGACAATCTGATTCATGGTAAATCTTTTGCGAAGGGTCAATATGACAACCTCCGAAACATCTATCACCAATAATGTGGTCGTTTGCCCATGCACCTACTATCAAATTGACTTAATTAAGTTTCTTAAAAGCAAGAATCATCGTGTGATCGGGATAAATCCTGACGCCACCGAAGCCACTAAGCTGTGTGACGTTCATGTGAAGATGGATATGTTCGCGACCGATGAAATAATAAAGTTGCTTCCGCCCGTTAAAGCTGTGTTCACTGACCAATCCGACCTTGCCGTGATCCCTTGCCAACAGTTGGCGGAGAAACTTGATGTCAAGCGCAATTTTATGGAGTCAATCAGAAAGTTTTCTTGTGACAAGATCGGGATGTACAACCATGCCAGAGCTCAAAATGTCGATGTGTTAGACTTTGAGTTTGTTCGCTCTGAGCAAGAGATAAAGATGCCTCTCCCTTTCATCCTGAAGCCATCCGATTCGGCAAACAGCAGAGGAGTTTTTCTTGTTTCCAGGCAAGAGGAACTGTCCGAGCTGTTCGTCAAAAGTCTGGAATTTTCCAGAAACAAAGTAATTATAGCTCAAAAGTACAGCGACTCCAAGTTTCAGATTACTGTCGAAGGAATCTGTATCGGTGGCAAACACCGGTGCCTAACAGCCTCTTATAAAGGCCCTTATTTGACTATGTCCATGACTTCTTCCTTGCGATGGCCCTTGGAAGATAAGTTGAGCAATCATAAGTTGTTGGAAATCTATTCACTCGTGGACAGGTATGTTGACTCCACCAAAATAGATTTTTGCATCACCCACGCAGAATTGATATTGGATGGGGATCATGTATATTTAAACGAAATTGGCTGCCGAGGAGGAGGCTTCAGCATATCCTCCAAAATAGCTCCATGGGTTACTGGCGTAAACTTCTACGAGGTCATATACCAGTATGTCATCAATGGCGTTTCGGCTGTGCCAGTCGACATCAAACGACGCGCAGCTATGCTTAAGTTTTTCACGGCAAATGAGTCAGTCAAAACTCACCCCCAAATATTAGACTCCAACATAAATGAAAATATTGAGTATGTCCCGAATCCATCGAGCGTTAGGAAGGGCTACTTGATAGCTGTGGCCGAAGCTTCACAGGACATCAATGAAAACGATTATATCTGTAGACTTTGACGCTCAATTCCAAAATCGCCCACCTTGGCGGCCTTTTGGGAAACCCCAATTTGATGCCTCTCCCATAGCCAGCTTCGTTGAGCGGTTCAGGAATCCGGTTACAGTTTTTGCCAGAGAAGACGCTGAAACAATACAAGGCTTCGGCTTCAATTATTTTTTCGATGTTGTTAAATCAATCAGAAGCCATGCTCCAATCGAAATTGGCTGGCACCCCCACTTTTTCGACAATGGGAGCGCAATAAAAGACGAGCAATTATTGTTGTCGGAACTTAAAAAGGTTTTGGAAGAGAGCGAATTTGTTAGGGACTGTAATCTTGTGAGAGTAGGAGCCTGTCAAAGCGGAAACTCCATCATGGGATTTTTGGCTGAAAGTTTTAAAATCGATTCGTCAGCCATGAGTCGATGCGTTAGGAAAGACTATCTCCGATGGTATGACTGGTCAGAAACCGATGGAAAAATTTATCGTCCGTCGCTGGCCGATTACAGGCTTGCCGGTATTCCTGACCACAACATTCTAGAGGTTCCCATCACTACCCTTAATATACTTGCGCCTTATGATCAATTGCCGAAAAGGAGAATACTAAATCCTTCCTTTAAATCTGCAATATTTCAAAAATCGGTTACAGATTCCAAGGATATGTTGTCCTCGCTAGATTGCCTTGTTGTAGCTTGTCATGCCGAAGAGCTAGAATCTGGATATACTAATGACTTGCATGTTTATGGCTTGGATAACTTTTTTGAGAATTTGATTTTTCTTGAAAAAACATTTGATTGTGAATACACAAGCTTTCAGGATATACACAAGCACTTTTTGACCAAACTTTGAGGCAAAACATGCGCGCCGTCGTCTACCTTCTCGACAACTCAAGGAAGCACGCCCGGATGGCGCGCAAGAGTATGGGGATGCTCCGCAGGCACAGCCCCGAGATCAAGGTCGCCTGCCTGACCACGCACCAGACCCTGTCCTTCGACGACTCGCTCAACGTCGAGATGATCCCTATCAGGAACCTCGACCCCGACTACTTCATCACCAACAAGGCGCACCTCGCCTCGCTGGACTATGATGAGATTCTCTTCCTCGACTCCGACACCTTCCCGCTGGCGGACGTCAACAGGATATTCGACCTTTACGACTGCGACTTCGCAGGCTGCCAGACCAACTACGCAGCAAAGCTGGGGTGGACCGCCTACCCGACCTACAACAGCGGCGCCCTCCTCTTCAGAAACGGGAGCAACAAGAGGATCTACGAGGACATGGAGAGGCACGTCAGGGAGTTCGAGTCCCTTCACCCCGAGCTGTACGAGTTCCTGACGCAGAAGTACAGCCTGTGGACGCGCGAGGAGATGCTTATCAGCAAGCTCGCCCACGAGAAGGGCATCAGCTCGAGGCTCATCGACCGCAGCCACATAAGGATCATGGACGAGCCTTCCGACATCCGCTTTGCCAAGGACTGCCTGATATTCCACAGCTACACCAACTACTGGGGCGAGGCGCTCGCCCAGATAGAGCCACCGAAGGTGAAGGTATTTCCGTACAAGAGGCAACCCGAACCGAGAGGCGAGAAGTGATAGACGCACTGTCCCTGCTACTCGCACTTGCCGTTACGGCGGGCGCGATCTTCATCGTGTCGGAGAAGATTCGGGAGAGACGGGGGCGTCAGCGCTTGTAGAAGTGCCACGAGTAGGAGTAGCCCTGCTCCATGAAGAACCCGTGCCTTTTGGCGATGCCCTCGATGGCGTGGTAGACGTCGGTCCCGCCCTGCCTGTGGCCGTTCAGGAGGTGGTTCAGCTCGCCCTCGGCGATGAGAGCCAGCTCGCAGTTCTCGCCGACCCTCTCGTTCCGAGCCGCCCAAGCGCCCTTGCCGAAGAGTGTCACGTCGCCGCCGATCCCCTCGGACTTGAGGTAGGACTTGATGTCCGCAACCAGCCCGTCGACCCCAGGCCCGAACGGGCCCCTTTCCTCGACGGACTCACGGAAGGCCTGCTCGCTGATGAGCCCGGCAAGGTACTGAATGTGCTTGATTCCCATGTGTGCTGCTCCAAATACAGGTTATGTAGAGGCCTGCGAGGCAAAACATGATCTTATCTATGATCTTGATGTAATTAAGGTCGCAATGGCGCAATCACACCCACGGCCCGCTGCGGCTGCACTCCCTGCCGTTGCCGAACAGGCCGGATATGTCGAAGCCCAGCCGCCACTGCTCCGACCAGAACAGCCCACGCTCCCCCGAGTGGGCGAGTCCGCCGGAGAAAAGCCACGATTCACGGTTGCATGAACGCCAGCATTCGCTCTTGCCCCAGTAAGACGAGGCGCCCACCTTGTGCCTCATCGCGTCCCCCAGCACCGAACCCGCCGCCCATGTACTTATCAAGTGCCGCCTCCGACCTTCCAAAAAGCCATCCGCCTCTGTATCCTACCCCCAAAAGAAGGAGCAGGCCATGCGACACAAGAGGGGAGACGCAAGGGGGGACGGCAAGGTCTTCCTCGCCTACCTGAAGAGAGGCTCCAAGAGCTACGAGAGGTGGGTGCAGCCTCGCGTCCTCGAGCAAATCAAGCAGAAGCAGAAGGCGTACAGGCAGTCGCGATATGAGGCGTACAAGAAAGCCAAGGAGGGCGTCGGCAGGCCGTCGATAGGCGCCAGGCACCCGGAGACGGGACTGCTGTTCATCACGGTGACCAGCACCGGCAAGGAGGTCTGGGGCGACCAGGAGATGCTGGACACATACCGCAGACGGCAGAAGGAGAGGACGCGAAAATGCTCCAAGAGGAGGTACAAATCGGCGCCCCCGCCCACAGTCTGCGTCGGCGACAGGCACCCGACGCGCGACGGCCTTTTCGCCATCCTCGTCAACAAGGTCAGGGTCAAGTACGGCACGGCAGAGGAGCTGCGACTCGCTAGGGAGGCCACAAGGCAGAAGTCGGCCCGTTACCGGAAGGCCAACAGGCAGAAATACCTCGACAAGTACAGGGCGGCAGCGGACTTCCTTAAGGCGAACCCCCACCTCAAGCGGAGCCGTGGCGACCTGGACCCCATCACGGGCAAGCTCTTCTGGAGCTACTCCTCATGCTGCCTGGAAAGGTGGGTGACCCCCGGCAGGTTCGAGGAGCTCCAGCGCAAAGCGAAGGAGAGGCGGATGGCCAAAAGCGCGAGGCTCAGCTCATGATCACCCTTTGGTACTGTCGCCAGTTGTCCATGACCCACCTCTCCGCCTTGGCGAAGTCCTCGGCGACGAACGGGTCCCGGCGGCTCAAGTCCTTGCTCCTCACCGTCCAGCCGCCGTCGCCCTTGGTGAGCAGAACCATGTCGCGAGGCCTGACGGAGGAGCCGTGGAATATGGCCTGCTCCTCCTCGTCGCCGTAATGGTACGCCAGCTGCGCCGGGGCCATGAACATCACGGCGTCCCTCCCGTACTTGCCCGCCCTCGCAGCCGCAGCGGAGTCCCTCGATCCGGACACGAAGGCGAAGTTCATCGCCTGATCCCTGTCGCCCGTCAGCTCCCTCTCGCCCCTGGACATGCCGTAGGTGAGTCCCAGCCTCCCGTAGTCCGACACGCCGCTCGTGAAGCCCGTGCCGCTGATCGAGTCGGCGTCGTCGCTGAAGTGCGTGAGCCATGTCTGCCTCGGGACCGCCCCCCGAGCGCCCATGAACATGTGGGTCGGTGCGTCCGAAGGGGCACGGGCCATGACGAAGTCGTGCAGCCCGTCCCAGAGCCCTTGCTGGTTCATGTACCTGTCTATCTTCTCGGCGGCGGCGTACATGTCACCATGGATGTCCACGCCGAGCTCCTCGGCTATGTCCGCCGACCTGGGCCAGGCGAGGAAGTGATCCCAGACGTCCAGCACGGAATGCTTCGGCTGGGACAGGTAGGCCCCCAGCCCCTTGGTCACGAGGCTGTGCGGCGCCCACGCCTCGGAGAGCCACTCCTTGAAATTGAGTAGTACCATGTCGCGACGCCCCCACATCAGATGCTCGGCACCGCCGACCCGGGAGCGGGCTGCTTGCCGCCCATGTAGTAGTTGCGGAGCTCGCCCGGGTAAGAGGCGACACCCCTGGCCGCCCTCGCCACAGCAAGGCCGGCCTTGGGCAGCACGCCGAGCCCCTGCACGGCCGCCTTCAGGTCGGGGTGCAGCATCTTCATGCGGCTCTCCACCTCCCACGGCCTGCCCTCCTTCAGCCCGTCGTGCAGCCTCATCGCCAGCTGCTTGATGGCCGTGCCCGAGGCCTCCGTGGAGGCGGCGACGGCTGCCGCAAGCTCGCCCAGCGGCACACGCACCCTCTCGGGCATCGGTCTGCCCACGATCAGGTCGACGTCGCCCTCCGACGGCATCGTGTAGTGGAAGAAGGTCGCCCCGGCGAGAGGCCCCGTCAGGCCACGGCCCGGCATGAACAGCTTGCCGACTCCCTCGCCGATCGCCGCCAAATTCCTCTGCTCCTCGGACTGTGCGGGGGCGCCGGCGGGAGCGGCTCCCTCCGCACCTCTGCGCACGGCCCCGATAGACTTCGTGAAGTCCCTCACCCTGTCAAACTCCGACTGCTGCGCCTGATCCATCTTGGCGCGTAGAGCCGCCTTCTCCTCCGGGGTGCCAGCCTGCGCGATCTGCTTCTTGATGGCCTTGATCTCCTTGACGCTGCGGACCTTCCTCGCCTGCTCCTGGTCCACCATCTCCGCCGCCTTGTCCAGCCAGGACGGCAGCTTGTCCCTGTTCTCCTCGAGCCACGACTTCCTGACGAAGAAGTTCAAGTTGATCTGCTTGAACCCGGCCCCCCTCGGCGGGTCGGGCATCAGGTAGGACCTGGCGAACAGGTCGTAGGGCACGACCATCTCCTGGTCGGCCGGCGAGAACATCAGCCCGTTCACCTTCTGGGTCTCCAGCAGCTTCTTGACGCAGCCGAGCATGCGAGAGTAGATTGCGCTGCCCGAAGTGCCCGCAGAGCGCGTCAGGCTGTAGCCCCTCGGCCCTTTGAACCCGATGCTCCACACGTCGGGCACGACCCCCCAGCTCTCCGCCTTGTCCGACTGCTGCAGCGTCACCTCGTAGTTGACGCCGCCGTACTCGAACGGGCAGCTCAGCAGGCCCGCCGTCCCCTTCAGCTCCGCCCTCTCGCTGTCGATCGCCAGAGCCTCTTGCAATGCAAAGAACTCGCCGAAATCCATCGCAAACCCCCAAACAGATGCCTCTATCTAGGGAGGAAGGACAGCAATAATCGCAGCCGGAAATGCCTTCTGAGGGCACAGCTCATGGAAATGAAAAGTTTATCGATGACTCGCCAAAGACAAGCCACCTTTGATTAGTTTCCTATGACCGAAGAAAGAATTTCTGCCATGCAGAACTCTTTGGTCAAAAAAGAAGACTGCCTCCCCTTTTTTCATCTTCACGGGCTTGCAAAGCCCAGCTCTTAAAATTTTTTGCTCAAGGAAAAGTTGGAAGGCATCGCACAGCTCTTTTGCCTCGTTTGTGTTAGATAAGCTAACCCTGTAGTAATTCCAATTTAGAATGACCCCGTCGCTATCTATTGACATGATTTTTGACTTTTTGCTTTGCTGTTCGCCTTTGTCGAACAAAACATCAACTGATAAGAGGCCCTTCAGCAGGCAGGCCTCGTATTTTTCAATGATGCGAAAAAGCTCTTCACCATCAATAAAAATTGTATCTCCGCCCAACTCTGCTTGCGTGATGCAACACAGGAAGCTCAGGTCCAATTGGTGGTCTACGTAAGCCCCGTCCGTATGAAGCGGTTGGTGGGCGTCGGAAAACCTGAAAGACTCTTTTTTCTTGCTCTCCTCAAAAACTATGTCGATCCATTCATCGTCATGCCCGACTACATTTCCATTTCTGTAGTCCTCGTTCCTCCTCACTAATGAACCAGTCATCTTGGCCACAGCGCCATAAAAATCCCTAATCTGCTCCTCAGTCCCCTCGCTCAGTTGAGCAGTGCAATGTGTTACCTTGGAATCAAGCAGCACAAGCGGATTTGACAGTATTTTGTCGGATGTTGCTGATTGAAAGAAATTCACGCGCTCACCTGTAGTATCGAGGACAAATCCTTCTTCCAGACTGGATGTAAGGCACGGGGGATGCCAACTTCAAAAAAACGATTAAGCCAATACTTAGAATTTGACAGCTGTTCCTTGAGGCGGCTTATGGTGATATGGCTCACAGGTCTGTCAAGAACAGAATCAAGTATGCCCATGTAGTAGAGAGCGAAGGCGTGTTCTGGCATGACTTTTGTTGAAATGTGATTCAAATGCAAATGATGTTGCAAAGCTTTTTGTTCAGAACTCACTTTTTTCAGTCGCTCGAAATTAAGATGGTACACCATGTACAGCCATATGTCGGTCAACTCGCCCACGCTGGGTACATAGCTCCCCTCGTTCGAGGAAAATATCTTCTCTACGGTATCCCTGATGACCTCTTTATTTGACTCAATGTCCTCCACTTTTCCATAGCCGCCCTGTTTGTCAAAATGAATCTTGGTGATGGGAGCTTGCTCCAGCATGCCATTTCCCAACATGGAGTCGTAAATTGGTGTGTTGGGCAAAGGTTGTAGCGTATTGATCTTGTACCAGTCAAGATCCAACTCGAAAGCCAAATCGATCGTTTCCTGTATCTGTGACAAGGTCTCATGCGGGAATCCAACCATTAAAAAGGCGTTCGCATATATTTGAGGGTATTTTCTGATGACTTCTGCCGCTTTTTGAAAATTTTCTATCGTCCCAGGCTTTCTTATCCGCTTAAGTATTTCGCGATTCCCAGACTCAACTCCTATGACCAAGCCTATGCAGCCACTGTCTGCAGCCGCATGGATGATTTCATCCTTGCAAAAAGCCGCAATCAATCCATTGCTGGCATCCCATGTGATTCCCAATTTCCTTTTTGAAATCTCGTGGAAGAGATCTAGACAGCGATCATGGTTGGCGAGAAGGTCATCGTCCAGCCAAGTGATGTGTGTAACCCCATAATCGTCGCGCAATTTCTCTATCTCGTCGACCACGCAAACCACGCTCCTCTGCCTGACTCCTCTCCCGTTAAATGTGGAAACGCAGCAGAACGTACACTGGCCACGGCACCCCCTGTTCGAAAGAACGGTCGATATTTTCGTGCCGGGGGGCTTCAAGTAGTGGTAGGCTCCAACGCAACCAGCATCGGACAATTCTGAAACATTCATGAGATCCATCGCTGGGTGAAGGTCAAAATCCTCCACAGCTGGCCGCACATCGTTCAAGAACTTTAAGACCTTGTCCTGATTGAAAACAATTTGACCCATGACTGCCGTTGAGCTTGAATCATTGAGTCGCAACAGGAGAGAGCGAAATGCTCTTTCGCCCTCCTTAAGTATGACGGCGTCTATCGCTGGCACATCCTTAAGTACAGCATCGACATCATTCGTGACATGCACGCCACCGGCGATAATCGGGGCGCCTGACTTGCTGACATGGTTTACGACCTTTTTGAAGGACTCATGAGTCATTGTAAAAAGGCACGTAACACCAACGATGTCAGGCTTGAACTCTTCCAGCAATCTATCCAGTTCCTGTTTCCATGTGGAGTCGAAGTCAAAGCCATCTTCGGCTTTCTTGGCCGACTTCAGAATAAAATGATTCAAGTTGCATATTCTGACCTCTATGCCGATCGACCTCGCAACTGTTGCGAGGACGCCGAGGCCATACGGGGGATTGTTGTTGTATCTCCCTCTTTTTGCCACGTTCAGCCTAAACATTGTCACGTCGCCGTCTGGCGGATTTATAAAGACCATCTTCTTCACGAGCCCGCTAGGCAACTTGTTTCTCAGCAGGGAAATTGCGGCATCAAGCTCTAATTCACTGATCTCAACATAGGAATTTTCAACGGTCATCAAATTGAGCTTAGTCATACTTGTCCTCCAGTATATTAAGTGCTAATGACACGGCAAAGAAAGACGAAGGCCAAAAAGGAGCCAGACAAATGAACGCGAACAGAATCATCGGGGGCAATCATGGACTACCTGTCGAGGCCAACGGGAAGACAGTGAAGAAACTATCAAAAAACACTTTGGTCAATGCAAGGTCTTGCTTATATGCGATCATGGCTCACTTAAACAATCCGCCCATATGGATGCCGTCTTATCTTTGCGAGTCGCTGCTCCATGAAGACTACAACGTGAAGTTTTACGATGTGGACAGGTCTTTGACCATCGATGAAAGCTTTCTGACAGAGATCAAACCATCGGAGGCGGTCTTGGTGATTGATTACTTTGGCTTCACACAGGATCGCAAAATTTACGAAAGAATAAAAGAAAAAAAATGCTTTTCGATTGAGGACGCCTCCCAATCCTTGCTGAGCGACAGGGACACCACGCCCGACTTCACCATATACAGCCTCACGAAATGCCTAGGGCTGCCGGACGGCGGCATGATTGAAGCAAGAAATTCCTCATTTGATGTCGAGGTTCTGCCCTCCCCAAACAACTTCGTTGAGAGTGCCACGAACTTCAGGAGGAAAAGAGCAGAATTTGACAGGGGCGAGAACGACGACTGGTACTCTTTCTACATGGCCCACAAAAAATTGGCAGTTCCCATCGGTCCCTATGCCATGAGCGATCTTTCAAAGAATCTTTACGAAAGTTACGACCAACCAGAAATCATAAGTAGAACCAGAGAAAACTACGCTCATTTGCAAAAGCATCTGGACCCAATCAAGCAGCTAGTAGAAGGCATAGCCCCGATAGGATTCCCCATCCTACACGAAAACAGGGACACATTGCTGGATTTGCTTATTGAAAACAATATTTACCCCCCAATCCACTGGAGGCTCAGGCAGGTGCCGAAGTCATTTTTGGACAGTCACTGGTTTTCGGAGAGGCAGATTACGCTGCCATGCGATCATAGGTACAATTTGGAGGACATGGAGAGAATCATCAAATGCGTTCTTCACTCGTAGTCTCCCTTGCGATGCGCCGTCTTCATTCTTTCGATCGAAAGATTGGGAACCTTGAGAGATCAGGGTAGAGAGGACGCGTTACGTTGACCTCTTTGAGATAGGCAGCAAGAACCAAACCCCTCGCAGCCTGCTCTGGCGTCATGTACATGTTCCAGCCCAGCATGAGAATCTCGTCTTCAAGAAGAGGCTTTTCATTTCTACCCTCGTACCTTGCGAGCCTGAACCATTTGTTCGCTATGTCGTCGTCTGTGAATATCATGCCGCCTTTGCCTATTCTAAGAGGCTTGTTTGCGCTAAAGGAAACGCACTGGAAGGTTCCAGTGACGTGCATGCCCCTTGAAAGCTGGCAGGCGGAGTCAAAAATCGGATAAGGCTTCAGCTGGTATTCCCCCGTCCATTCAAAGTGCTCGAAATGGACGGTGCCCCCGGCGTGGATTATCGCTCCAGGTACGGACACATAGGTTTTCGCCGGTATTGTCACCTCACCGACATTCAAATACTTGCAGCAAAGAAACAGAGCGTTCGTGCAGTTGTCTACTGCGACGGCATGCTTGCTGCCCACGAACTCGGCTAATTGCTGTTCAAATTCTTGCACTACTTTGTAGGGGTTCACGGGGGCTCCTGAAAAAGAAAATCTTATCTGTTTCTCGGGATTTTAATCGCAAGCACCATGTTGCGGAAGAAATATTTTTACAAAATCTGCGGAAACACAAAGGAATGCTATGCCAGCTAAATAAAACCGAGAGGAAAAAATGCAGAGCTTCAAACTTTGGCTGGAAAGGACCGAGGCGCCCGTCAAGCTGACCGACAAGGTCAGGCAGCTCTTTGACGTCATCAGGAGCGCGCCGAACTTCGCCAGGGCCACGGCCGACCTGCGAAAAATCCACGACTTCGGATACTTCCGTCCCGACAGCTTTTACACGTACCTCGCCCTGAACGACAGGAACTTCGACTCCAGGGAGGTCAAGGAGAAGTTCGTGCCCAAGTTCCTCGAGGTCATAGACTACTGCAAGAAGAACTTCCTGATCGTCAGGGGCAGCGGATTCCTGTACTACGCTCCCACGACCCCCCAGCCCCCGACGCCCGACGCAGCCAAGTACCACGTCCAGATCAGGCCCGACGACATAGACGCCAAGATACCGGCCCTCGTGCGGTTCATGAAGCAGAACGAGGGCCTGATCCACCAGTTCAAGTTCGCTTACCTCTACTCAGCGGAGGACCGGCCGATGATGGGCTGGGACAGGTCGGACAAGCTCGTCATCTACATCACGCCACGCGAGCAGGAGGAGCGCGCCCTCCGTGCACAGATAGAGTCCAGCGGCCTGACCTTCGACGACGGAAGGGACGTGAAGCCATCGGACGAATCGGAGAAGCTCAGCAACACGCAGATATGGTCGAGGGCCATCTGGGTCTACCTGGCCAGCAAGCCGGGCTCCACCATCGTGCCGAAGGACGACCCGGCGACTGCAAGGGTCCTCAGGCAGAGGATACGCGAGATGGTCCCCGACTTCGAGCCGGAGCCCGAGGGCAACCTCTCGCTGACGCCCTCGGGGACGAGCCTGTCGATCCCCGTCATGCCCGGGAGCACTATAGGCATAGGCCAGATAAAGACGCCGGAGGCCCTGCGCTTCATGTCCCAGGCGCAATTCAAAATCGATCTCAGGGGCAAGGACTGGACGGCCTCCCACTCCCCGAAGGCGGTCAACCAGACCTACCTCAACGGCAGGCCCCTGACCGCCCCCTCGCCAATCAGGGACGGCGACGTACTCACCATAGGCAAGAAGGGGCTCGTGCCGGTCAGGGTCTCGGTCAAGTAAGGAGAAAAGCCATGCTGCGAAGGTTCTCGGAGTGGGTCGCGATGAGGGAGTCGGCCGGCGGCCAGTACTGGGGCCCGTTCAGCCTCGCCCAGAAGGACGGGGAGTTCCTCAGGATAACAGCCGACATGCTCGACGAGCCCCTCTACATACCCCTCAAGGGCGGGGTGGCCTACACCGACAAGTACCCCCTTGACAGGCGGCTGAGCCCGCCCTGGGTCAAGTACTTCGAGTACCAGCCCGACGCAGAGGGCAGGAACGTCGTCACCCACGTCGAGAACAGGGCCGTCGACTGCGTCTGCTACAGCCCCACGCACGACGCCGTGTACCTCATCAACAGGAACGCCCCGCCCCAGGGCCTCGCTCTGCCGGGCGGCTTCTTCGACATGCAGGACGGCATAGACCCCCACAGCCCGCCCGACCCGGCCTCCGTCGGCGCCAACGCAGCGGCGAGGGAGCTCAAGGAGGAGACGGGGGCGGACATCGGCCCCTCGCAGCTCTCTTTCGTCGGCCGCTTCAGCACCGGGAAGTCAGACACGAGGGAGAAGAACTTCTTCGTCTGGGCCTACTTCTACACCGTGCCCGACCGTGACATGCAGTCTTTCAGGTTCGGCGACGACGCGAGCCAGGCCCCAGGCAGCCCCGAACTCGCCAGCAAGGGCCTCAAGGGCTGGTACAAGGTGGGCGACGTCCCGAGGCTCGCCTTCCCCCACCACCTACAGATACTAGCTGCGGCCGCATCAAAGATGAGGGTCTCATAAGACTATGAGTCGCACGCCCCTCCCGCTACAATGTCGCGAGGAGGGCCACATGGGCAGCGCGATCCACAAGTACATAGTCACCGACAAGTGCCGCATCACCGCACGGTTCCCCGGCGGCAGGGAAGTCCTGTTCGAGGACTTCGACACCCCCATATCGTCCGCCCCCGGCGAATACGTGGCCTACCACCTGTCGCAGGCCATCACGGAGGTCGGCTGGCTCGCCGAGGACTTCGCCAAGGCAGGCATGCCCGTGGAGTTCGAGCTCGTGTGCCACGGCAAGTACGGATCGACCCGCTGGACGGCCACTCTCGCCCAGCTCATGGACGACGGCCACGCACCCCTGGACAAAGTGGGCCAGAAGAGGCTTGCCGGCGGGTTC
>Ga0222712_10002697_pt1 | contig 20024 bp, 32 predicted proteins | sample C33_657DmetaG_FD_165043 | JGI IMG/M metagenome (GOLD analysis project Ga0222712, IMG submission 165043) | Estuarine water microbial communities from San Francisco Bay, California, United States - C33_657D | ecosystem: Environmental > Aquatic > Marine > Unclassified | place: USA: California... | reverse complement strand
CATTGTTCATTATATTGCCCCATTAATGTTTGAGTCCTTTGGCAGTAATAAATAAAACCATGTAACTTCATACAAATATCATTTCGCATATCCGTATGAAATGAGATGTTTCTTTCAAGTGCTTGTAATGCACTTTTTTCTGAAGCATAGTAATAACTATTACCGCCTACTGGTTTTATCATTTCTCCATTCCAAAGAATAATCCAACCCTCTAATTTATTATCAATACGTGATTCAAACGATTCAACCCATTCTGCTGGGTTAATTAGATTTACGATATCTGCTCTTTTAATTGCCATTAAGTATTAGTTTTAATTTGATATGTAAATATAAACAAAAGTTTTCAATCGGTAAAACTTTTATCACTTTATTTTTCAAACTTATTAACAATTATTCTGGCTGCAACTCGGGTTCCGTTTGCAGTTTCCTCAATTTGCCATTCGAATAGGTCGCTTTGCATAATTTGATCGCAGATTTCTCGCTTCATTCCCATTTTTATGGTGTCCATCGCAAATTTTGAATTAATCTTACCATACATTTTTTCGTATTGGCTAAGAAACTTTTCTGATTTGATACTAATAGGATTTCCATGTCTAATATCGTAGATAAAAGGTTTGCCGGTATTTGTGGTTTCCTTTCTAAGATTAAATAAATTTAAAAGGGTATCGTAGATTGCTGTAAAGGGTCCTGCTAGAAATGCCTTTAAATCAATCTTTTTGTCTAGTAATTCATTAATCTTACTCATTGTCTGTGTTTTTATATGTTGGAGTTAACAGTAATGCCCATAACGGCGCTACTGTATTTGTAAAATATACTGCAAATCCGATTAATCCGAAAAATGCAATGTAAATTAGGGCAATTGAAAAATGTTTCATAATTAGCTTCTATATCTTAGTTCTTTTTGACGATAAACGCTCAACACTGAACCCTGTCCATGTGTGATTGCAAATTGGTACCCATAGTAATCATACACCATCGATGAAAAGTTCTCGGTTAAACCATCGATTGGATCGATTTCAACTCCTTCATTCGATGCAATTTCCCACATCAAATTCATAATATGCAAGGGACGATCTGTATATGTTGAGTAGTGTCTCTCATCATATTTTGACTGCTTTTCTAAGATTGTTAACATTAAATCATCGAATGTTGCATCATCACAAACTCCCCATTTTTCGATTATATTCTTAGCTCTTGCTCGTTCAATAGCATCGCGATGTGCAAGTTTGTTAAAATAATCTTCCATTGATTTTTGACCTTCTGGACTTTTCATATAATCCAACATTTCTTTTGCTAAGCTCATAATTATCTCTTTAGAAATTTAATAAGAAAATTAATAACGATTCCAAAAACAATGCTAAACCATAGGATTCCCATTTGGAACTTAAACGTATTAACCTGATCAAGCATATAAAATGGAATGATTGAGGTTTGTATTACTAAAAATGTAATAAAAATTGATGCGATAATATTTTTCATAATTTTATTTGTTAATGATTACTGTGAATTTTTTATCTGAACCTAAGATTAAATCATCTACGTATTCTTGTGCCTCTTCATTTGATTCAAAGTTTATTCCAAATGATTGTTTATAACCCAAACGAATTTCTACATGGGCTTTACTATAAATTCTAAATGGAGTTACTTTATACCATGAATAATCGTCGAAGTATGATGATTGTGTTCTTCTCCATGGCCATTTTTCATTGCCATTATCATCAAAATTATCATTCCAGCCGGCAATAAATCCAGGGTTCATACCATATTTAATTCCTAAGAATGTTTTGGGACTTGGTGGAATAGAAGGACACCATCTATATGATGTTTCTCTTTCCATTGTTAATGTAATGGAATCAACTTTGTCTAATTCAAAATAATGTTTTTTCATCTTACCAATTTTTAGGTGTATGTTTAACTTCGCACAATTGCATTAATTTCTCTAAATTTCTAATTGCTTTAATACTTAGCAACCTTCTAGGACCACCACTGAAGCTTCCAAATGATTCCTCTCCGTGACTAATAGTAATTACATCTTCTTGACCAAATTCATCTCGAGTGTCTAGAACTAATCCAGCGCCAACAAAATAGATGTTCTTTAAGTCATTACCAATAGGACTAAAATCATCAATATATTTCTTTTCTCCTCGTTGAGATGCTTCAGCTAATTGAACTCCAATGTTAATTGAATTTTCAATAAATTCCATTGGAATATCTAGGGTTGGGTGTAGTGTGCTCATAATTATTTAACTTCTATAATGTTAGGATATTCGCTTGCCCAACCGATACGGTAACCTGAAGTCTTAAACGTATATGTAGAATCTTGTTTGATTTTACCATAAACATCGCTTGAATAATAGTTACCTCGCAACATATCGTCTTCTAATTTGAAAGTACCTTTGTCTGTATAAACAACATAGAATGATGTGATTGTTTTTCCAGATTGTTCTGTGATTCTTTCCTTACCTTCTACTTTTACAGTATGCGTTTCAATGTGATTGTATGCTTTAACATTAAAATAAATTGCTGCAATAACAAGAGCTGCAAATAATGCGATAAATAATTTAATTGATGTGTTCATAAGTTCTTTGTTTTAATTAGATATGTAAATATAACAATAATATTTGAATCCTGAAAATGTTTTATGTTAAAGTTATTAACAATTATTTCTTTTTTGCAACTTTAAATACTGACATAACCTCTTTCTCGTCCAATAATTCAAATTCAATGTTGTTACAGTCCTGTAATTTTGCCCAGAATCGCTGTGCCTTCCATTTTGTAGTTTTACCAGACCATCGGTTCTTAAACTCTGATTCACCCAATCCTTTTGCATAAAATGTGATTGATGAGTAATCAGAAGATCCTTTGCGAATGTAAATTCTATCAACTGCTAAAACTGTACCTGCAGGAAATGTGATTTCAAGATTTTCTACAGCCAATTTATCTGAGCGTTCTCTCCAATCCTTATAAGCCGCTAAATAATCTTGATATGTTGTTGACTCTTCTTCAACACGTTTCAATTCTTTTTGATAATCATCATAAGATGATCTTTTGCCAAAAAGACCTTGCCTTTTATAAAAATCATCACTTGATGGATAATTAAGAGTGTAGTTACGTTCTGGCTCGTCCTCAATTTTTGATAAATCTAACCAAAGATTATGTGTAAATTGGCGATATCCATATAAGTTTGCTAATGTAACATTCCGCCCTTCGGGATAGAGCGTAAATGTCCATTCTTTAGTAAGGCGAATATGGTCGCCAATTTCTGGTACGTATAGTTTCATTATGCTAATTGTTTATAAGTTTCAATTAATTCATTCATTTTAACAACAAGGCTTCTTTGAGAATTGTAGTCTTTTTGTTTAACATCAAGTCCTGAAACTCGGGACTTAAGCGTTAAAAGTTCTTTCAATAAATCTCCAACCATTCCCTTGTCCAATATCTTTTGAGATGTTTTTGCCAAATGCATGCTAATCATATCATTTAATCTTTTACGATTATTGTCCATTCTCTCGATACACTCTTTATAAGTTGCAATTGTTTGATTTGAACCAAATTTTTCAAAATCTTCAGCACCTGTCAAATAAGTATTATCAATTTTAGCATAACGTAGACCGGAATGTGTAGGTATATCAATACGACTTTTATCGATTCCATATTCTGCACAAATTTCATAGAATGTTTCTATATTTGTTGGTGTAAATTTACATTTTGTTTCGAAAATGTTTTTAGCATCTAATGAATAAAGTGGAACAATATTCTTATAAGCACTTACAGGATATTCGATGATTTCAAAGTCCATTGTACGAATTTCCTCAATATCTTCCCAAACTGATTTGTATGTTCTTGCAAAACGTAGAGCTGCAACTTCTGCCTCAACTGTTTCATAAGCATATTCGTCAGAATCCTCATCATATTCTCTAGATGCTTTAATCTCATCTTCAAGAGATTTATATAGATCCATAGGAACAATTTCTCCAGTTTCAATATTTTCATAGTGTTTAAGAGATTTGTTTCTTACAGTGTACGTAATAACTTCAGGTTTCTCAGAAATAACGTATAGTTCAGAATTCTTAAAACCACCAGTCAATGGATCGATGATTGATTTACCATTTACACTTAAAGATGGTGTGTAACCTGCTTTAAATGTGTACATTCCAGTTTGAGAATCATAACCTACTTTAATTGAATTTTCCATGTTGTATATGTTTTAATTTGATATGTAAATATAACAATAATATTTGAATCCTGAAAATGTTTTATGTTAAATTTATGTTAAAGTTATTATTTACTCATATTTTTTATTTCCAAAGAAGTTTTTAAATCCTTGTTTACTTTGTCTAAGTATTCTTGATACCATTTACTTTGCCTTTCTCGTATTGGTATAAATTTTATAGTTCTTAAAAGTTCTTCTGCAATTTCTTCCATATCATTTAATAATCACAGTTGCAGTTTTCAGGTATCATGCCAACATCGTCTAAAGCATCAACGATTTTATTAAAAGCCTCATTCATTTTTGTAGTCCTAAAGGCATATTCACTCGACATATTCTTAATTGCTTCTTGATATGCATATTCCATCATCACATTAACATATCTTTCAGTAAAACCAAAAGTATTTTTAGCATCTCGAATCGTATATAATTCGCTTGCATCTTCTTTATTGATTTTACCCGATTTAATATCGGCTTCTACCTTTTCCATGGCTGCCATTTTCAAAGTGTTAAACTTTGAAAAGTACTTTAAATCTTTAGGTACATCAGCTAACGTTTTAGCTTTGGCTTTATATGCCGCTTTTCTTTCTTCCCAGTCCATATTGAGTTTGTTTAAATTTGATATGTAAATATAAACAAAAAACCCGACATAAAAAAATGTCGGGTGATTTATTTTCAAAAAGTTATTAACAATTTACTTTTTTCTTTTTATTTTAGTTGATCTGCTAATTGTTTTATTGTCTGCTTTTTCATGGTAATTTACATGTTTGAATGCAAAGTATATGAATGCAATACATAAAACACCAATAACTATTGATATAAGTAACTGCATAATTTTAGTTTATTTTAAACCATACATCACTTGAGTACTTCCACCCAATTGTGTTGTTGGTACATTACCTTTCCATTTTTCAATCCATTGTTGTTGGATTAACATTGGAGTTAATGTTTGTTGTCTCAATCTATTTGATTCTGCTTCTGCTCTTGCATTTGCTAATAATGCTTCTGCATTACCTTGAGCAGTTGCAACTTTAATTTTTGCTTCAGCTTCAGCTTGCTTAACTCTATTCTCTGCCATTAGGGCACTTTGAACTGCATTATTTTTTGCATTAATTGCACGCTTAAATGATTCAGGATAGATTAAGTTTGATGTGAATTGATTCAATATAAATCCTTCTTTGTCTAACTGTGATATTAAGATTCTACGTACTTCAATTTCGAATACTTCTCGGTTTGAAATTAATCCATCTGCTGTATATTTATTAGCTGCTAAACGGAATGCATCGTAAACTGCAGTTTTTAAGAAACCTTCTTCGATTTCTGGTAAGCTTCTACGATATTTTGCAAAAATTGCTGGTACCTTTTCACGTTTCACTGAATAGTTCATAATTGGAGAAACACTAAATTCACTACCATCTTTACTATTTACAATGAATGAATTATCAACTCCAGATTCTTTGTCTTCTTTATATTCTTTATGTTGAATATAAGTTGGGAATTCATAAATCTTTGTAGATAATGGATTGTAAAATACTAATCCAGTACATTCAGTCACATCACTAACACCCTTTCCACTTCCATAAAGGTTAACTTTTACACCAACATGTCCTGCATCGATACGCTCACATGAATTTGTCAATAATAACAGGCCTAATACTGTTGCTACGATTACTAAAATTGCTCTTAATCTCATTTTTTGTTTTTTAATTGTTATTTGTTACTTGTTCATCTTGCTCCTCTTTGGAGACTTTTTTTGTTGTTAAATCTTTTAAATAGTTAACTGTAAAATATATGGTCGAACCCCATATAAATACTACAACTGCTAGATAAAAAAGACCTAGATAAAAATCGAAAGTGTCTGCTGCGTTCATTAATTCAAATGCAATTAATTGAAGTTGTGCAACACCTGCTACTAGGATTAACGATCCTAATGTTACTGCTAAAAATTTAAGAAATATATTCATTTGTTTAAAATTAAGAAGTTGCCGCATCATTATGATGGTCAAATTCATGGGTTAATAAAGATTTTATAGGTCTATTGCCAATTAGTTTCAAAACTTGTTGAATTGTGTATGGTGCAAAATCAGGGTTTCCATCAATTCCAACATCCATCATTCTACCAGGACCAACTTTAAATTGGTGAGGTGTATGAATATGTCCATGGATATGCATAACTCCCTGGCCCATATCTTGCCAGCTTGCCAATGGGTAGTGACTCATTACAAATCGATGTTTTGGACATGCTGCACCTTTAACTGGCGGAGGCATTACGATTGTAACCATTCTTTGCTCGTTTACTGAAGCAAAAAGGTCTTGAACATCTCCTCGGTTTGTAAGGATATGATGGTCATGGTTTCCTAAGAATAGGTGAATATTCTTACAGTTTAGTTTGTTTCTAAATTCTACAATAGAATCAAAACCACCAAAACTCCAATCACCCAAATGAATTAGGATGTCATTCTCACCGACTAACATATTTATATTATCTTGTAGGTCGATGTTCATCTGGTTCAATGTCTTGTAATCTCGAGTACCTCGAGCACCATCCCAGCTAGAAACTCCTCTACAAATGTTTGTATGATTGTAATGAGTATCTGAAGTAAAAAAGACGCGTTGTCCTGGGTTAACTACTATTTTCATGATTCTTATTTTATAAATAATCTTATTAATGCCGATATTCCAAGTCCGCATGTAATTCCAGCTATAAAATACTGAAGTCTTGGATTTCTGTTTTGAGCTTCCATTGATTTCGCAACAACTAAATTAAGTGCTGTTAATCCAAATTGTAATAATACTGTTCCCATAATCTTATAATTTTACGATTGATAATCTATTAGCCTCTACTACTTTTCCAAGTTTTTCAAGGGCTATGTATGATGTTACTAAAGTTGTTCTAAAACATAAGTAATGTTCTTCATCTAAAAGAATGGCATAATTTCCACCACTTAATTCAGTAATTGCAACGTTTGCTTCAACTAAAATTCTATCTTTCATTCCGCTAATTTCTTTTTCTTTCTCAGTCATAATGTATTTGTTTTAATTTGATATGTAAATATAATCATAATAAATTAAACCCGAAACATTTTTATGTTAATTTTTTGTTAAAGTTATTAACAATTTATTCGTAGTACTCTGACTTTTGAGATTCGTAATATTCCTCTTCTGTGATTGGTCTTTTATCATAGATTGCTTGAGCAACTATAAATCCAAGACAGAATCCAGTCAATAGGATTATAAACATAACCCAATTTGTATCGTTTTTCATGATTCTAGACTTTCAGGGTAATACAATAGGGTAGGATTTTTCTTTTGAATATCTACATCTGGATGCTGGCTTTTAAACTCTAACACATCAAATCTTTTAGTGATTACATGATAACCATTCTTAGTTGGAATAGTTTTTATGATTTTATGTCCGCCTCCTGGTTTACAAAGTTCAATTGATAACATAACGCTCGCTAATTCTTCAAGATCTTTAGTATCAACATCGACAATCCAACGTTTTTCTTGAGTTTTAATTTGCCCAACTACCGAATCAAATAAACCTTTTTGATTATGATTTCCATCTTGAATCTTTTGAGCCAACTGAACCATCATACTTAATGAAACATCAAAGTGATTTTGTTTTTGAACATGAATATATGCTCGTGCTTTAAACATCTCGCATAATTGAATGATTTCATCCCATCTTCTTTCTAAATGATCGATACTCTCAATACAATAAGTCTTAATAGTTCTTACAGATTGGTGATTGTCTCTTTCCTCTTCTGGTTGATCTTTCTTACGCTTAAAAACGTATAGCATATAAAAGTCTCCCTTCTTTTCGAAGTTTAATAGGGGCTTAATTTGTTCTAAATTGTTTATCATAACTTTATTAATTAGTATGCAACTTTATCACGAGGAACTTCTCCTCCGTTCAATGATGTTAATAACATTTTGATTCCCTCTTCAACATCAGGTCTGGTTGTTCCAGCACATCTCATTGAAAATTGTTCAGCATTAATATCTGTTCTTCCGGTAGAAGTTGCAGAAATCGACTTCATAAACCATGGATTTCTACTAGGTCTCATCGTAATAATGGCGTACCATTGATTATTACTACATTGTACAAGGGTACCTTCGACGCTCGTAGTTGATTTTAAAGGTTTTGTTCTAATCGCTGTAATCTCTACTTTTTCAGACATATTGTGTTTGTTTTAATTTGTTATGTAAATATAATCAATTCATTTGGAACCCGAAAACTTTTTGTGAATTATTTTCAAAAAGTTATTAACAATTTATAAAAAGGTTATTTCATTAGTCTCAGGATCCCAATCAAACGTAACAGGTTTATTAACGTATTCGTATCTCTCATTTAAGATAGAAGCATTAAAGAAATGTGTACCATTATGAAACTTGTAGCCATAACCACCGTGAATATGTCCAAAAACATGGATTTTTGGTGGTTGTTCATCAACTTTAACTCGTAGTAATTCACATCCTAAATGCGGTTCATTATACGGAGGACCACTAACATCTAGGTGATCTTGCGGCGGTCCATGAGTAATTAAAATGTCGGTATCTTTAGGAATTGCAGACCATTTTGCCATTAACTCATCACCTCTTCTCGGTAGGTTAAATGCCCAATTATAGAATTCAGGCTGCCATGGAGCACCATAAATTTTAACTAAAGATAAATCATCTCCAGCTTGAATCCAATCATCTTGTAAGTAATCAATGTTCTTATAAGAAGTATAAATCTCACTTGCCATTTCTGGATCAGTTTCAAAGATCCTATCATGATTTCCAGCAATAAATACCTTATGGTCATATTGTTCTAACCCATCAAACCATTTACAAAATTGGTTAATATCTACTGGATTTCTACCAGAGTTCATAATGTCTCCAGCATGAATTAATAGGTCTCCTCCAGGTAAATCCTTCGGATTGTAACTTAATTCATCATGTTTTGTGTGCGTGTCGCTTATTAGAGTAATTCTCATCTTTTTATGTATTTGCGTATAAATTTAGTTTCTGCTCGATTCAATACAATAATGTATTTTCGGTGGTTTTTTGTCTGGTATACTTGATACCTTTCAGTACCTTCATAGTGCCATTCGTTTGTGTAACTTTTTTCTGTGATTCTCTGTTCAACACTTTTGCAAGAGATTGAAATGAATGCTAAAATCAGGATTAATTTTTTCATAGTTCTAGTTTGATTTTACCCAAAGGCTTAAATACCTTAGTTATATTCACTTTATAAGTTTTAGTTTCATTTAACTCTACAAATATACATAAAAAAACCCAGACTAAAAAATCTGGGTTGTTAAATTTATGTTAAAGTTTTACAGTCTAAAAAATTCTTTTATCCGCTCATATTTATTTTCAATAATGTTTAAATACTCTTCTGAATATTTAGTTGTTGAAATATAATGCATCACCCTGCTCTGCTTCATTAGTTCCATATCGGTTGTTAAGATATATCCATCGCTCGGTAATAATATGATGTGTTCTTTGTTTGAATAGGCTCGATTCAATATTGATAATAATGATTGTTCTTGAATTAACACTTTATATGTGTCCCATGAGGTACCCTGCATTGTCTGATGATCCCATCTTTTATATGTAAATGAATCAATCAACCATTTGAAATCTTCCTTAGATGTAAACAGGGACATCGTCGAGTTGTTGAATCCCATAAAACCAGAGTTACCGGCCCTATCATTTCCATAACATCTGTAATAGTTTTCGAATAATTCATTTCCAAACTTTTCAATAAGTTTACCCATCATTGGCTTATCAGCGTCTGGAAATTGATCAGAAATACTAAATGGTATTTTAGAGGTTACAAAATGTGCAATATCTGAAAAATCGACATCATTGAATAAAATATCGTCATCGTATGTTAAGATATAATCATTGCCCCTTTCATGATATAATTTATGGTGTAATATGATATGATAAATCCATTCCCACTCCCTATATTTTTCAACTTCAGGCTCAATTCCATAATCTCTAACGTATTGTTCAAGTTCAGTGTTATCATAAAAAAATAAACTCACATTAGGTGGAAGAACTTGATATACCTTTGACTGCATTTCATGATTAGGATTATTGATATTTAGGTGAATTTCAGCATGTTCAATTTGACTATGTTGACGAGTGATCAATTTGCATATTTCAGTAACTGCCACTAATTGTTGTTTATCAAATGTTCGCCAAGATCTAGCAACTATAAAATCTCTCATTTTAATTGTATGTTGAAATTAATTACACATCTATGTTCAGCTCCATAAAATGGTTCAACTGAATGGACAATATCGTATGGCCATATAATTAACATGCCTTTTTTAGGTCTTATATAGTATTTCATACCTCTAATGTGAAACGCAAATACTCCAGAATATGGATGATCGCTGATTGGTAATCCGTCTGATAGATAATATCCTCCACTAAACATCATTGGCTTTGCTTCGCTAGCGCTCCATCTACAATGATTATGTGCGTTATGTCCTCTTCCACTATATGGATCGTAATATTGCATCCAACTTTCGGTAATAAGTGGAGTTGAATCATGCGAATATCCTAAAGAATCTAGAAGGTGTAAGTAACCTTTTTCAATTCTTTCTCTAATTATCTTAACATCAGGAGTATCAATATCTAGGAAATCATTTGGCGGTGTCCAAAATCTACTACCAATTGGTTGCAATTCGTTTTCCTCTACCCACTGATCCGATCTGTCATACCACACTTGAAAATTATCCTGTCTCTCTTTATCAAATTGACCTGGCAATTCTTGACCCATCAATTTTTGTTTTTCATTTAAGGTTTCGAAACCAAATGCATAAACTCGATTGCTGAAATCATCATCTTCAAATTGATGTTGATATATTGGAATTGGCGCAAGATACTTAATATCTTGGATTCCTGATTCTATAATTGGATCTTTAAAATGCATACTAAATATGTTTAAAATATATTGTTTTGTTAACTCTCTGTAGAATGTATTTATTTATTTTAATAACTGGATCATTTTCATAATCATATAAATGCATGAAAATTCGGGTATCATCAGAAGTACCTTGTAAAACTTTTGGTTCATACTTTTCTATGAATTCATCCATGGTACAATTAGCCCATAAGAACATTGCATGTTCTTCTACACAGTTTTCTACCTTATTTTTTTTTGCAATTTGTATTAATTCAGAAGCAATGCCCGGTCTTCTAGAATAAAAGAAACAAAAATTAGGAGACACTAATAAATTTTCATGTTTCCAACTGTATTTTCTTAATTGGATTTCTTGACCAACTATATAATTTGCTAAATCTTCTGGAATAGAATTATTATATCGCTCGTTACCTTTACATAAAATTAATTCTGGAATTCCAATATATGGTTTATCGTCGTAAGCATATAAAGTTACTTGTACATCGTTACCTTCTCTTAAAGTTTGATAAAAATAATCGTCTAATGGTCTTAATAAATAACAATCCCAATCTAAAAATATGTACTCCGGATAATCTTTTCCAGCTCTTTCTATTACCGCTAATTTGTGATAATATTGTAATAGCACTGTTGAATATTCTGGTTCTGTTGAACCTTCTCCCATTAAAACAGTTTTAAATCCTCTTTCAATTAGCATTTGTTGATTCTCTAATCCCCATACGTATACAACCTCATTTGAAAAAACGGGCTTTGAAAAAACCTCATTTAAGGCTCTTTCAGTACTTCCCCAAAGTGCTCGAACTATTACTATTTTATTTTCCATGTTTTTCTGCGTTCCAGTATTTAGAAAATCTAAAGTGTTGTAAATATTTACTACCTCCGAATGCCCAAATTTCATCAAAAAATCTTTGAGTGTCATTTTTTAATAATTCTGGATCAAGTCCATAGACTATTTTAGCCAGCCAAACATGTTCCCATTCTATTCTATCTTTGCTTGGATCAAAAGACATTGGATAATACCATTGCTCAGAATATCCAAACTTTTGTGTTGAAGCATTTCCATAATCATTATCTGCTAAAAAAACTCTGTCAGTTAATGTTGCAGTTTCATATTTACCTTCACGAATAACATGTCCTAAGATTCCTTGGTCAGTCGCTAACCAAAACCATTCAGGAACATGGTCACCATTATTTACGATCATTTTTTCATGCCAATCAACATACTCATCAACTATTTTAGGATTATTAAAATATAAGAAAGAAGTGTTTGGTGAATATGCATATATGTTATAATTCTCAGGAAATTCCATGTGTTTGATTTCTCTTTCCCACTGTTCCTTCGTAAAATAATAATGTCCTCGAGGGATTTCCCAATGTCCAATTCCTAGTTCATTTTCATAAAATGATTCTGGAATTTTATCTCTGACTATAAAGTCCTGGTCTAAGAAAACAAAAGGTTCTCTTTCATTTCGAAGAGCTTGTATTTTTCCGCTTGTCCAGAATAGTGCAGGATCGACGTCCTTTAAATTATTTAAAAAATCTATATTAATATTGTTATATAGTCCATCAATTCCTAACTGCTTATAAAAACTAAAACCAACGCTATCAGTATATAAGTCAATGGGTCCGTTTAACAGATTCCATCTTAACGCTGATAATATTGTATAGAGTATTTGATAATCAGGAACATCATATGCTGTTGAATTAATTTCTCTAGTTGTTCTAAAACCATGACCCCTTAATCTTTCTTTATGAAAAAAAGGTGCTGTCCAATTTACGTGTATTGCTTTCATTACTTATTTAATATTAATTTAATAGATTCAGAGTCAATATAATCTCTAGAAATTATATATAAGAATTTTAAATCTGCTCCCTCTTTTCTAAGTTCTTTTTTATCAAAACCGATATGATAATATTTCTCTAAAGATTCGTTATATGTCCATTCACCACAATAGTTAAATTGATCCTCTTTAAATGCTTTAGATTCACATGAGAACATGTTTTTAATCAACGTCTTATACTCGATCTGTTTATGCGTAATAATATGTTTGAGTATTTTTTGCTCTGCCCATACCATGTGAGCACCTTCAGGTGCATTATTGGTGCTTAGCTGTTCCATACATTTTAAAGAATATATTGCATATTCTTTTTGAAGTTCAAGATCATTAAAACTTAAATAACAAACATTAAGAGCTTCTTTAATTGGAGTATGAATCACCCAATCAGGTACTCCTTTTATTTTTTTAATGTAAGGATCTTCAGTTTCACAGTACCATTGCAATCCATCTTCGTCATGTGAATACACTACAGGATATTTGGCTCCGATATTGTAAATTGGGGCATAAGAAATAAAGTCAGTGTCTACTAGGGAAACACATTCATTTTGGGCAAGTAGGACTCTAACCTTTGAACTTGCCCAAAATGTTTTTTTGTTTATAGTGGTTGGTGAATCAACGATTGAAGTTTCTACATTATCCCAAAGGTGTAGTACGTTAAATTCTTTTAATTTTTCTAAAGTTTTTGAGTCGCAGTGTAATTCATCAAATGTGATGTTATGTCTTTTCCAAGAACAAACACTGGCAATTAACATAATTATTGTTAATTCATCATAGAAATCTTCAGATTCCCTGATATTTTCAAGAACCCAAATTGCTTTTTTCATTCGATAAATCCTTTTCTAAACTCTTTCCTAGTTTCATTATTCTATCTATCTGTTTTTTGACAAATAAAAATTGTCTAATGTATTCTCTTCCAAATGCACTTCCAAATGGAATATTAACTGCAAAATCGCCAGGTTGGAAAAACTGTTCATCATCTAAAAGTCTAGGACTATATGATACCTCAACCAATCCTTCTTTATTTGTATCTAAGTGCATTTCCATACCAGAAGAAAGACCCTGAACATATGGCATTCCAATATGAACATCATCATGTTCTATAACGTAATCTATTGTTTTGCATATAATAATTCTAAGACCCAGCATTGGAGTGCTACTAGGAGTATCTTTAAAAAGCATAGAATGTTGAATTGTTTTTTGCAACATTCGATCTTCTACTTTTTTTGAAAAATAAAAAGAAGGATATGTCGCAGAATTGACAAGAATTCCATCCCATTCAATATCTTTGAATGGATTTTCATGCTTATTTAAAATTAGAACGGTTGGTAAAATTCCTAAATAATAAACGCCGGAGTCTTTTTCCATATTAAAATAATTAATATAAAAATTCCAGTCATTTAATAAATCATCTTCAGAATTATATTCAAAAACACTATATTGCATTCCATGTAATTCTGCCCATTCTCTCTGAGAATCAATACATTTTTTATATTTTTGGGCATTCTTTGTTAATGCATTTACGAAAGTTACTACTTCTATTTTCATATATTGTATTCTTTATTAGATCCGGTTTCTTCTAGCCACATGATAACATTCCATGCGATTTGTGAATATGTAGGGCTTTGTAAATTAAATATAGCATTTAATAATTGATAGAACATAATAACTTTAAGAGGTTTAAAGGCTTTTTCTTTATAAGCAACCTTTTCTCCCCATAAATGAAACCATGTAAACTTTTCTATTTTAAATAAGGTTGAACTTGTCATTCTCGTGTTACCATTAACGTGTGTCCAATTACAAGTGTCTCCATAATATGTGTATGGAAATAATTGGTTTCTAGAATATCCTCCGTTGTCGACAACTGCAGATAATAATCGCTGTTCAACAAATAAGGGCTTCCAAAACTTTCTTAAATCCGGATTTGCCCATTTAACAACAGTCGACAATCCTTTATTATTAGTCATATAATCAATGGCAAGTTTACAATACCTTTCCTTTAATTCTTTATTATTCATAATAAAGAATCCAACATTTATTGGATTACATGTATTAAGTTCCGGAATATCTGGAAATTGATATCCCTTTCTTTTACCAAGAAGTGACATGTTTGGATAGTTTCTCCAAAATCGACCTTCATCGTGTAGATATGTAATATCGTAATTTAAGACAGAATCATCTAATTTATCTTTATAAATTAAATCATTATCAATAAATGCAACTGGAAATTCTTGAATAGAATCAAGAACTTTCATTTTAGTTGCCGCTCCGAAATGAGGCCAGTAAATTTTGTCTGGTTGTTCTAGAACTTCAGTGTTTATATTGTCATATAAAACATCCATTCCCATTTTTTTAAAAAAGACTAAATCTTTTTCTGTAGTATATAAGTGTATTGGTCCATTTTTCTTCCATTCAATTGCAGAAAGTGTTTGAATCAATAAAATGTGTTCGGAGTAAGATTTTTCACTTACTCCCTTGAACACATGAATTCCAGTAATATTCATTAAATGAATTTTAGAATTAATAAATTAGTTTAAAATTAAGAAGCTACTACATCTGCATATTGCGAAGATGATGCTCCAGTAGGTCCAGGATAAATTGATAATGCTGCAGTTCTAGAGCCAGGTGTTGCTACATTTATTGATGCATATTGCATTCCATACTGTGGAGCGGTGGCAGTTTGCGCAGTACCAACTCCATTAATCCAATAAGTTGCGTACGCTGTAGCGCCTGTACTTGTTCCACCAAAACATTTTAAAGTAATAAGAACATTTGATTTATATGTTACAAGAGTTCCACTAGAATTTGTTTGATTAGGTCCATTTACTGTAGTACCATGTTGAAATGCTGCTTTAGGTGCAGTATACCCATAAAATTCGCTCATTGCATCTGGAGTTCCTTTTCCAGCAGCTGAAGATCTAGATCTTAAACTTACATTTGATCGAGCAGCTCCGAATTCATCTGCAATTGCTCCTAGTGAAATTGCACCACTGTAGATTAATGTCATAATAATTATTATTTTTTTATTATATATCACCTTAAAAAAAAGTTTCTATAACCTGAGAGAAAGATATTATATCTTTATTGCACAAAAACTGAATGTGCATCTTTTCTATATGTAACTGGATTATTTTGGGCGACAGCATTCATTGCGCTTGCATTATCAACAAGGATTTGATTTAAGTTTGGATTATATATTGTAATACATCTATCAAGAATACCGTTATTTTTAACGTTTAGGTAATTTAGGTTACATGCTTCAACATTAACTACCCTTATTTTTGTATTGCGTGATAAATCTAATCGTTGAATTGGATTTCCACCACCAACTTTATAAGACTGCCATGCTGAACCGCCTAAATATATTTCTTCTAGATTAGTTAGCATACTCACATCAATTGAAGTAATTCTATTACATGCTAAATAAATTCTTTTTAATTTTAAGTTATGAGAAACGTCGATGCTTGTTAGTCCTAATGTTTTTCCAAATGGATACGTAGGATCGTCACATCTTTCTGCAGCATTTTGAAATCCAATCTCTTCTAATTGAGTATTTTGCGATATATCAATAGTTCCTGTGATTGGACATTCGCTCATTCCAAGTATTTTTAATCTTTTAAGATTTCTAATATTTACAGTGCTTATTGGACATTTCCAGAATGATATAAATTGCAAACTTATAAAGTTTTCAATTCCTGTAAAATCGTGAATATCTTTTCTTTCAAACATTCTACCATATTGTCCCATAATGGTTCCGTCGTTTGAATCAAATCCAGTAATTTTAGATATTTTAGATGTTAAAACTTTTCCATCTAATATATTATCGAATCCCCTGTCTATTAATACTTGTTCCATTACGTTGTCAGGAATATTAGTCCATTGTGGTAATGTCGCGAATTCTGCCTCAGTTGGAGCTCCTAAATCTGGAATGTTTGCCGGAGGATTTGGAGTTACTTCCGGAGTTTGTACTACTACGTTTACTTGATTTGGTGTTGGTAACTCTTCTTTTGAACAAGAAGTTAATACTAAAACCGATGCTACTAAAATTGTGATAATTTTTTTCATGTTTTCTTTTGTTTAAATTTGATATGTAAATATAAACAAAACATTTTAAACCCGAAACAATTTTATGTTAAATTTATGTTAATTTTTACCAAATATCTTTTTAAATAAACCGAATATACCCTTTCTTTCAGGTTTTGGTGTAGTTGTTGGAATTCTTTTTGTAGAAGTCGTATCGTCAATTGAAGTCCAGATTTCTAAGTGCATTCCAAAATCAGTGTAAGGATATATTGTATGTCCATCCCCATTCCAATCAGAACCCCATGAATTTCTAATAATAAAACCAGTCTTATTATAACCTACAACTACAAGAGCATGTCCGCCCAACATTTTATCTCCTCTAGAACCCTTCCAGAATGTAGCTCCATCATGATAAACAGGCATTGCAATATACGCTGGACCGTTTTTAATTAGGGCTCCTTTCAAACCTTCTATTGTATTTACCATAGCATATCCGAGTATTCTATGATTTCTTGCATCATCTAAAATTTCTTTAGATAATTTATTAACATCTGAAATTGGTTTGTTATTATAAATCTTTTTTCTAGGAATTCCCCATGATTGTAATAGCCTCATGGTAACCCTTGGATTGATTCCGTTGATTGATTTATCCGGTCTTATATTATATATGAAATATTGGGAAAGTTCCTCATCTAGTTCGTAATTCATTTTTTCTTGCCACATTTTTATTGCAGCAACTGCAAAACTAGAGCAGGGACCATCTTCTCCTTGGTCCCATACTTCTGGCATATCTTTTCTGTAGTCCAAATCCGATTGAATTTGTAAATTTGGATTGATTATTGTTTCAAGAACAATATCTCTTTCATCGAGAGGCGATGTTGTTATATTTAATAAAGATGCTTTCATAATAAATTATATATTCAAAGACATCTTATAATATTATTCCTCGTAGAACAGATATTTTTTCCATTCTTCTGGAATATGCTCAACTGATTTTAACAACATTAAATAATGCGGTCTTCGCGGTTGTGGAATCTCCTTACCAAACTCTTCTAGACTTAAATCTGCTTTTTCACCATTACATTTCTTACATGCAGTTACTAAATTATCCCATGTATTTCCACCGCCTTTAGATTGTGGAATAACGTGATCGATTGTTAGGGTTCTCCAGTTATTATCTCCGCAATATACGCATTCGTTGCCATCTCGTTTAAATACGTTCTCTCTGGTTAATGGTACTTTATGGTGATGTGTATTTACATACTTTGGAACGCGGATCACTGATGGTTTGTAAATTACAACTTCAGGATCGCACATGTTAAACATACAATCATGATCTTCAATCACTACCGCGTTACCCTTATACACCACAACAAATGCCCTTAAGCTAGTAATAATACTTCTTGGCATGTAACTCGAATCGAGCACTAATGTTTTTGTGTACTTGTTCATTTTGATTAAATTTTAATAATTTATGTCTATTATATCTAATCAAATTGGTTTGTTTCAATATAATATTATCCGCAATAGATATAACCGTAAATTCCGGTTGCTTTACCTTCACTATCAAATGCACAATCTTCCATACATTTTCCTAATGTAAATGAATTTATTGTTTGACGTTCTTCATATTGAGGAGTATCATTATTAAATCCAGTTATAACATATTCGACAGGTTGTTTCATAGCATAACCTGGAATATCTGATGAACATAATAGATCACCTTTAAGAACCGGTCCATTTTGATTACATACTTTCATACCTTGTAATTCAGAATTTGCATCAATTGAATCTCCTAATGTAGCAACTCTCCAGATACTTTTTTGATCTCTATCATTTACAGGTATTTTATTTCCAAATGAATCTCTATAATGATGTGGTTTTTCTGAAGTATCTGATGTTAATGAAAAATCAGCCTCTTCCCATAAGATACCTACGATCGCCGGATCTTTAGCAGTTGAAGCTTTAACTAATTCATTGTTTTCGTCTAACTTAACAAGATCTCCTACTTCTAATAGAACATCATTTCTTTTTACGTAAATATGAGATAGAGTAGTCTGTATTAATTGTTCTTTACTATTATTATATTCATCACGGAATGTTCCAAAATTTTGTCCTAATGAACTAAGATTTTCCGCGTAATTTGAAAATCTTTGACCTCCTATATATGCATCACCTCTCATTTTAAGAATCGGTCTATATGCATCAAATTCATCAAGTCCAGATTCTACAGTAAATAAATCGGTCATCGGACTTCCTTTGATTGTTGCACCATCTGAATCGATATCTCCTCTAAATTTTGCATTACCTGCTTCATCTATGTAGAAATTCTTCGAATTTATTGCACCTTTGTCAAGATTTATACCCATACCAGATGTAGAATATGTGTCCCAATTTGGATTAGCAACTACAAAATTACCATTCTTTATTATTCCGGTTGTTATTTTACCACCATCAATTGTAGTTGACGTTGTTAGGAATTGACTAGTGTCTGGTGCTGGACCTTGAGGTCCTGTTGCTCCAGTTTCTCCTTTAATTAATGTCCAACTGTAAAGAGCTGGATTTGATGAATCTGCTAATGTAAAATCCGTGTATTGTCCGATGTATAATTTTCCAGTAGAATCTGTTGTGCTGAATCCACTAGTTCCAGATGAATTATTTGCGTATGCTATATGTAAATAAGAGGTTTGACCATTTGTTCCGTTTGTTCCGGCAATACCATTCTCACCGTTTGTTCCATCTGCTCCTTTAATAAGTTGCCATTTCCATAAAGAACTTCCGGCTGCTGCATCTGCTGATGTACTATCAACATAAGTTCCAATATAGAATTTTCCGGATGGATTTTGACTAAAACCGCCACCTGAAGCAGTATCAGCATAAGCAACATGGAAATATGTAGAAACTCCATCGGCACCTTTAGCACCTGGAAGACCGTTAACACCGTCTAATCCATTTAATCCATTAGTACCTGCTGCACCTTGAGGTCCTGAAGGACCTTGTGGACCTTCAGAAAAACTAACAGCTCCATTAA
>Ga0222712_10002695_pt1 | contig 20033 bp, 11 predicted proteins | sample C33_657DmetaG_FD_165043 | JGI IMG/M metagenome (GOLD analysis project Ga0222712, IMG submission 165043) | Estuarine water microbial communities from San Francisco Bay, California, United States - C33_657D | ecosystem: Environmental > Aquatic > Marine > Unclassified | place: USA: California... | reverse complement strand
ATTGCCGTCGTAAAGTTTACCGTATAGTCACCTGTTCCGTTATCCGTAATGCTGCTCACATTGCCGCTAGCGCGGATAGCAACTGTGCCGGTGCCGTTAAAGTTTACCCAAGCGCGGCAGTCATAAGCAGGGTAAAGAGTAGAGCCGCCAGGTACAACTGTTGAGATTGCACCGTTGTTAGCGATACGCATCCGCTCCGTCGGAGAAGATGCCCCATCCGCCGTAGTCGAAAACACTAACCTGCCAGGATAATCATTTGTTCCGGCGTTTGCATCGGCCGCACAAGTAATGCGCCCATACTCACCAGCACCGCTATCGGCAAACGAAATAATCCCTAGGACTTCATCCGTAGTAATACTTGTTGCAGCCTCAGGCCGCGAGATAGACATGATGCCAGCGCTAGCACCACTGGTATTACCAGCAACAACAAAGCGCGAATACTGAGTGTCAGTTCCGGTAAGCGCAGAAGACGTGCCCACCAAGAGCTGCCCACTTGACGTAATGCGAGCAAGCTCCGTGCTTACATGCACAAATCTTGTAGCTAAACCGCTTTCGGCTCTATAAATAACGCCGGTGGAATCACCATAAATTCGTCCACGAGTTGCGGTTGCATCTGCAATCAGCAGATCATTGTTCAGGCGGATTTGACCATTTACATCTAGGTTGTAAGCAGGGCTCGCAGTGCCAATCCCTACTCGGCCTGAAGCGTCAATACGCATCCTCTCGGTTGCGCCATTTGTGCTAAACAGAATTGACCCAGTTGCGTCGGAACGCAGCGCAATATCATTTGCCGTACCACCTGTTATAACAGTGCCTGGTGCAATGTAGAAAATATCATTGCTACTGGAATACAATCGAAATGTAGACCTAGATCTGATTGTTCCGTTAACATCTAATTCAACACCAGGCGAGCTAGTCCCTATGCCAACGAGTCCTGCCGAGGTGATGCGCAAACGGGATTGATTTTGGGTTTTTAGGTCTAAATACCCAGCCTGAAGATTGTTGACTTCGCAATTAGTCCCGTCGTGATAAATTGCAAACTTCTGAGCGCCACCGGTTCCTAATGCTAAAAGTGCAGTGGAGGATCCGTTGATTGAAATGTTGCCTCGCCCAGCCGCAGTATCAAATGCGGATGAGTTGCCGACGCTGACATTCCCACTCGCATCAACAAACAACCTGCCAGACCCACCAGTGCTGATGGCTACTTGGTCTGCGCCAGGGGAATAAATGCCGGTATTGGGGTCACCAGAGATAAACAGCGACGGAAGTGCTGCCGTACCTGCCGTAACACCAAGCGGTCCCGTCATGGTATCGCCAGACTTGCTGACTAGGTTTCCAGTAGCGGTAACACCACCCTGCCAAGAGGTGCCGTTGTAGACACGCAGTTCGTTGTTGGTGGTATTAAAGACAAGATCACCAGTATCAAGACTGGTAACTGGATCCGAAGACGCTACCCGATAACGAGCCGCAAAGTCATTAACAGTACCAAGGTTGCTGGCAACGCTATTGACGTTTGCAATGCTGCCACCAACGTTATTGACATTGGCAATGTTGGTGGAAACGGTGTTAATGTTGGCAGCATTACCAGCAACAGCAGTGACGTTTGCATTGTTGGTAGCGACCGTGGTGATGTCACCAGAGATGCCAGCGACAGTCGTAACTTCCGTGGCTCTGGGAACAAGGCGGTGGAAGTTGTAGGTGTGGAGGGTTGAGGTGGTTTCCACCAACATGCCATAGCCAGCAGCAAGGGTGGTATTGCCACAGCCGTTAATCGTGACCGTATTGGAGCCAGAACCGTTGGCAATGGTTACCGTACCGGAGACGGGAGTACGAGCGGTAACGATTTCCTTGACACTAATAATGGTCCCAGCACCATCTGGGTTGTTGATGTCAGGATTAGCAACAGGGAAGCTGGTCTCGTTTGCAATGGGAACAAACCCACCTACATCATCAACAAGATCAATGACTCGTGCGTCAATGGCTGCCGTGGTTGCAATGAAGCTATCACTGCTGCTCCAGGCTTGGCCAAAACTAATTGTTTCGGTATTGTCTTGGCGAAAATACCGCAAATCAGAAGCGGCTGAAGTAAAGAAACTTGCGTCGTCGGTAGTAGTTGAAGCAACCTCTGCAAGTGTAATTACAGTAGACGTGCTTAGTTTAGTAGAATCAATAGCACCGGTTGCAATCTTTGCCGCAGTAACGGCCTGATCGTTGATCTTACCAGTGGTAACATTCAGATCTGCGATCTTGGCAGTGGTGACGTTTTGATCCGCGATCTTAGCGGTAGTCACATTCTGATCAAGGATCTTAGAGGTAATAACTGCATCAGATGCAATGTCACCTGCAACGATGGTTCCATCTGCAATCTTGGCAGAAGTTACAGAACCATCGGCCAGTTTGGCAGTGGTTATATTGCTATCTGCAATCTTTGCTGTGGTTACATTGCTATCAAGAATCTTGGAGGTAACGACAGAATCGGCGGCCAAATCACCAGCGACAATAGTACCATCTGCAATCTTGCTAGAGGTGATAGAACCGTCTGCGATTTTACCAGTAGTTACATTAAGATCAGCAATCTTAGCCGTGGTAACATTCTGATCAGCAATCTTAGCAGTAGTAACATTGCTATCAGCGATCATTGCCGTAGCAACTGTACCAGTGTCACCAGTGCTTACAAGAGTACCAGAAACGTTGGGAAGGTTAAGGGTACGATCCGCAGTAGGATCACCACCAAGAAGGGTGGTCTCGTGAGCGTCATCAGTAGCGCCCTCAAAAACAATACCCTTACCAGCGGCAAAACCTAGGTTGCCAACCATGGTACCGCCATTCTTATCAAGGCGGCGGTCTACGGTTTCCTGAGTGCTATACAGAATCTGGTTGAAGTTATCGTTCAGATCCTGGGCACGGATGGCCGAACCAGCAAAGAACGTAGCTTGAAGAGCATCGGTATCGGTTTCCCGATAGATACGAATAGCCGCCCCATTGGTTGGAGCGGTATTAAACTGAACAGTAGTAGCGTTGGCAAAGGTGTATGCAGTTGTAAGAGTTCCGTTCAGGGTTACCTGGACTTCGGAACTATCAAGGTATGGGAAAGTGAACGAGTAAAGGGTCGTTGACCCGTTACCCGTATAGTTATTTTCGGTGATTGCCATCACTAATAATTAGTAAGTGCCTCAAGGCGCTTAGCCTCTTGGTCTGTCATGGTTGAGTAGAACTTCTGCGGTTTATCGAGTTCGTAGTTACCGTTCTCGAATTGATACTTTTTCTTGTTCAACCGTTCCAGAGTACCAGCAAATTCAGCATCTTGGGCAGCTAACTTCACGAAAGCATAGTCGCGTGCCTTGTTCCAGATGTCCTGAACATTCTCGTAGATCTTTGGTTGTTTGGAGTCAAAGTACTTCTTGTCAGTGCCAAGTCTGCGATTTTTCCAGTTATCAAAGTCTTCTTGGAAGTAAGGCTTTGACATCTCCACTGCCAGCTGATCACGTAATCCGTATTCGAACATTGTTTTACGGATAAAGTTCTTTTGTTCAGCAGTCAGAGGCATACCAGTGCGGTGACGGTCTAGGTCATCCTTCCACTTGTACCCGATGGATTGGAGCATGTTAACAACTGGATCCTTATTCTCAACACTTACTTCAAAGGGTACGTTGGCATTCCACAAACCTCCATTGGGGTTCTTCATTGGTTGACCAGTAAAGACACTGATCATCGAAGGGCGGAAGTTGCGGTATCCAGGAATAGAGGTTTGAAGGCTGCGATCAAACTCATCAGAGTATTCACGCATGTGCTCATCAAAGGTATTGGATACAGCACGACGAAGACCTGCACCAATGGCCTGGTTATTCATGAATCCAAGCATACCACGGATGGCATTTTCGCTTGTCCAATTCTCACCATTGGTGAGTTCTGCCATTGCGGCAATACCAGAGAAGTAGCTCTTTTCAGTAAGGCTAGCACCAATACTAAAGATAAGCTGTGTGCTCATACGATCCACAAACTCCTCCTTCATGCCATAGGTCTGCCACACACGAATGGTGTCAGAAACCGCAGCAATGATATTGGAGAGGGGCTCGACCATATTGTAGGAGATGTACTTATCTCCAAACTTTAGGGAACGTGGCTTGATGTTAAGTTCTTTCCACCGTTTATGCTCTTCAGGTTCGGTAAGGTGACTAGGCATGTTGCCAGTAATCAGACCAGATGAAGCCATAATACCAGCAGCAGTCACGGCCATCACTCCGATAGCTTGGCGACCTTCATATTCTGCAATCAGAAGTGGATCACCAGACTTCATGGCAGACTGGTAGTTCCTAGAAAACCGAGCAGTCAAAGGCAGGTGTTCAAACTGATAACTAATGATGTTAGCAGGAGTACGAATAAACGGAATCAGAGCTTTACCAAGGGGTATGGAATCAATGAATCCAGCAAGCTTGCTAGCATTCTCCCATGGATCACTTTGGAAGGTGCCAATGTCTGCATACTCAGCAATGGCTTTACTCTTAATTACCCCAGTGTTAGGGTCGATAGAGTTCTTGTATTGATCAAGATACGTGGTAAGATTACGCTTCCAGTTGGTAGGATCTTCCTTGTAAGCCTGATAGGTAGCCAGCTCATCAATCCGTTGGCGAGCAAGGATGGTTTTAAAGTAATCATCCATACCCATCATGAGTCGCTCAGGAATAGCCAGAGCTTCTGCAAAGCGGTAATGGAATTTAAGGTAACCAACCATCCGTTGCTGGGTAGGAGTTTCAGCAACAGTTTCAAGGGTTTGCAACTTGGCAAGCGTTTCCGTCTGTTGCATAATCCGGTTAGGGGTTGCCTGAATCGGAATACCAGTACGAATAGTCCTGCTAGCCACTTTAAAGGCTTCAGAGGCACTACCAAGGATTGCCTTATAACCAGCTAATCCCGCCCGCAACGTAGCATCATCACCGGAGAAGAACCCACGCATAGCAATGCTAGTAGGGCCTTCAACAAGACGATAGACGGTACCACCATTACGGAAGATAGTCTTGGCACCAGACAGGATGGAGTTGTAGAAGTTACGGGTTTGAACCGAACCCCAAATGTCACGGGCAGTCTGGCCAAAGCTAATGGCTTTAGCCGGATCACCACCAGACAAAACCATAGCCCTAGTCAGGGTACGAAGCTTTTCAAGGCCCTCAGCATCGCCACGACGATAGGCATCTTTGGCATCCTTAGCGAACTTACGAAGGCGAGCCAGGGTAACAGGAATTTCTTCGCTTTCAAAGCTGGACATCAGCTGAGCAGTTTCGCGTGCATCCATGTTAGGAGTGATGCTAAGCTTCAAGCTATTGAGAGATCCACCAAAGAATTGAGTGCCAGTTTTATAGAACTCAAGCAAACCAACGTAACGATCAATCAATCGTTCGTAATAGTTAAAGCCTGCTACTTGGCTGGTATCGGCATCCTCTGCCAGCTGGGCTAGCTTATAAAGATCATTAGACCAGTCAGCAATGATAGCTTTGGCGGCAATCAGAGTTTCGTTGGTGGCACCTAGGGTTCCCCGCTTGGTACCAACAACAAGTTCACCAGACTGACCAAGCAAACGCTTGACAAGTTCCCCTTCATCACCAGTAAAGATCTCATCATATGGACGCATACCATCAAGGAAATCTTGATAGATACGAGCCGCATTGTCAAGAACCTTACCAACGCTCATGCCGCTTTCCTTGGAAATACGCAGAACATCCACGTCCTTCTCATAGCGGTTGAGCATCTTACGAGCACCATCCTTAATGCCAGCACTCTTGATGGCAGATTCCGTCATAACAGAACCAGACGCACCATGAATACTTACTCGACCAATACCAGGGAATCCTTCTTCAAGGTTGATCTGGTCACGAGCTACGTTATTGATGTCATCCGCATTGATAGTACGGGTGTTCTCAAATGGTAGCTTTTGAGTAGCAGGATCTAACTCGTTGTCGATGTCGGTCAGGATGTCATCCCGCTTGTAATTAAGATCATTAAGCTCAAGTTCAAGCTGTTGAATCTCTTCTGGATCTGTGGCTTGATTAAGCTTACGCCCAAGTTCAAACTCTTGCTCATCCAGTTCCTCCAATTCCTGAGCCCTTACCTTAACGGTATTGTCGGTTTCAGCTTTGGAGTTTCTGGCTGCTTCTTTGATGTTTTCATCAGACGCATCGGCCATGGTATCCAGACCAGTCTTAATAGCTGTGTCAGGATCAGCACCACCTTTCAGAGCGGCTCTAGCGGCCCTGTAACCCTTAACGAGTGCATCTATACCACCATTGAAGATGGGGTTCATTACAGCGCCTTCTCCAAGGCTCTTAACGCGATTTAGGAATGGATCTCCATACTTATCGGTGGATAGTCCAAACACAAGGGAATCACGGTAAGCTGCGGGTACAAGACCTTTGACCACCTCAGACATGTTGCCATCTTTGGCATCCGTAAGGAAGAAGTCAGCAACCATACCAGGGACCAGGCCTTCTTGAACAAGACGGCTGGCTTTGGCTCCAACACGAGCAATGCCCTTTACATCAGCAGGAATAGGTTTGGCCCCAAGCTTGGCTCCAGGCACATTACGCAGGGCACGAGCCAGAAGAATAAAGCTAAGAAGCTTCTCACCAGCAAGACCTACTTCTGTTTTAGGTGCTTTTGTCAGTTCGGTATATGCGCGAACATACCCTTCGTCTGAAGGCTTTTTACCTTTGTTAACAGTATTGTTTAGATACCATTGGTAACCAACATCGGCCACACCCTCAATAGGTTTAGCAATGGCGCCAACACCAGCACGGATAACTTCAGCACCAGCAGCAGACGCTTGGTTAGAGTAGAACTGCTGTTCAACAGCCTTTTCGGTTGCTTTCAGTTCTTGACCGCGCTTTGTCCGCAGCTGCTGTCGTTCCTTGGCAATGGTTTCTGCGCTTTTCTTGTCTCCAGAAATGTTATCAATGAAGTCAAGAAGAGGGATGTTGACGTTTTGTTCAATATACTTACCAACAGCATCCAACTGACCGGGCTGCATCTGAGGCATCAGGCTTTGGAAGATTTGTTGGGGTTGCTGAACAGGAGGGGTGGGTTGAGGAGGAGCTTGTTGGGGTTGAACATCAGCTGCCTGTTGGCGTTGTTTTGCCTGAGCTTCCAGCTGTTTTTGTTTGTTCTTGTTGCTTAATGCTTGGTTTTGAAGAGCTTCCAGCTTCTCAAGGTCAACTGGACGGAAAGCTTCAATATCAGCCATTTAGTAAGGTCTCCGCAGAGAAAAGAAAAAAGGGGGAAGACCCCATCTCCGCAGAGAAAGGGTCTTATTGCGCTTTGCTGTAACGATCAAGAATGTCCAAAGTATAGTCACGGATGGAGGGGTATTCCCGACCATTGTAGAACTGTTTCTTTGAATCATTATAAAGGTTTGCTCGACCAGAATACCAAATAGAAGCAGCCCTGCGAATTGCAAGTTCAGGGGCATAGCCAGCCAGCAGTTGTTGTTGGATCAAATAGGATAAGTGACCATTGACCACTGCGTCCTGTGCTTGAGTATCTTTTAAGTATTCTTGAGGAGTCAGTCTACGACCATAGTACCGAAGGGTCCAAGGGCCTACGTTTTCAGGCATGACTTGGCCAATACCAAGGGCTCCAGAATCAGGATTAACGGCATCATAACGCCCACCAGATTCCTTTCCAAAGATGGCTTGTCTAAACCTGGGCACATCAACCGGACCAGTGATAGTCGGTGTTGCTTGACGGTTACGAAGGCGATTTAACTCGGCAGTCAGTTGCCTACGTTGCGTCCCAACAATCCTGGGATTTGCAAGGGCTTCTGCAATGCGAGGACTAAGAAGACGATTCTGTTGATAGGTAGCGGCTCCTTGACCAAGTTCGTTGACATCAAAAGGAATGTTCAACTTGTCGGGGCTAGCCTGTTGCCGCAGCAATTCAGGCACGGACACACCAGCTGTCTTAGCCAGGAAGGCCACATCAGACGGAGGTTGTCCACCGTTCCTCATCGTATCTACTGCTACCTGGAACCGATCCACATCCAACAGAACATCCTTTGTAGAGGAGGTAATGGCGGGAACACGACTCAAGGCAACGTTAATCAGATTGAGACCAGTCTGACCATTGGAAAGCTTGTTAGGAGTTCCCATGCTCGATTGAGCCACCCGATTATTTTTGGGGGCAGCATAGAAAACAGGAACAGTAACATTTCCAACTTTCTTGGTAGAAAAGAACTCTGGAATTAGTTGGGTAATTGTATCGTTAAGAACTTTTTGCGCTTGAAGAGGATCGGTAATTTGACCGGTGCTAATCTTTTGCAAGACAGTCGCCATTGCCAAACCACGAATACCAGTCACAGTAAAGGCTGACTTTTGAGCAAAGCCTTCATCGGTGCCTACTTGATCCTTAAGCAATTCACGCAATCTACCGCGAACTTGATTATCGACTTCAGATTCACTAGGAAGAAGTTTCTTGAAGTCCGCAGCTTCACCAAACTTTTGAGTACCACGTTGATAGGCTGCATCAGAGATGTAACCAGCAGCACGTAAGGCTTGAAGTTCAGCAGGACTTTTAACAGTAGCAAGAAGGTCTTCTTCCCGACCAGGATTCCAGTTGGGACCTTTGCTGGTTAATTCAGCCAGAGCCTCTGCTGCAATCTTTGGATACTTAGACTGAAGCTTTTCAAGCAAAGCGTTGGCTTCATTGTACGTCTGAGCATTTGGCTTCGCGTAGAAGACCTTCAGGATACCATCAGCTTCAGACTTTGCTGCAGTTTCTAGCTCTGCTTGTTGCGCCTTGCCTGTCTGTGAAATGAACTCACTGATGTCGGTCATCTCATACCGATCACCCCAGGTGCCCAGCGTCGGGTTTTCTGGATTGATCAGTGTACCTTTGTAGGCAGTAAACAGTGCATCAGCACCACGAGGATCTTTGGAGGTAAGAGTACGAATGACATTTTTCATCATGTCATGGGTCTCATCGTTCCCTGCCTTACGATCCATGCCGTTCAGTTCAATCAGACGCTTATTAAGTTCGCTGATGTTGTTCTGAGCTACAGCAGGATCTTTGGACATAAGACTGGCAGCCGTGAAAAGAGAAGTCCGAAGATCTTCCCGTTCGTTGGCTTCACGAGTCTTGATGATTTCCCGCATCCGATTGCCGAGAAGTTCGGCACGAACACGCATCATAATGGGGGAAGCGTGTTCAGCAAGGATAACAGGATTGATTTGGTTCAGACCAGAAGCTTCAATGAACTTCTGCATACCAACGTTCCAAGCAGCATTAAGCTGTTCTGGTGTGCGGGTTTGTCGAGGAGTAAACCGTTCGATCTTTCCATTAACAGGAACCTCAATCGGCTCATCACTTTTCAGGAAGTTATCCAAAAAGGATTCAGCCTGAGAGACAGCCGATTGCGTCTTGCCAATAGCTTGACCATAAGCCCGCCAACCTTTAACCGCAGGAGACTGCTGGTAAACACTTTCTGCAAAAGCAGGGTCTACCTGGCGAAACTCACTAACAACTTGCATCTGGGCATCGTTAGCTGTTTCCAGAACTTTCTTTTTGTCAGAATACTGTTGATAAAGATTTTGGTTGAGACGCAGGTCACCATTCAGGATGTCTGCGATACCAAGATTCTTTTGATCTTCGTTGTACTTGGTCTGCTTGTCAATGACAAACTTGGAAAGCGTATCACTAAAAGTAGACAGCGCCTCCAGGTTTTGTTCATTTTGAATCTTAAGATCTCTCCCAACCTGTTCCAGTTGATTGAGATAAACTTGATTACCTTCACGGTAGGTTTGAGCAACCTCGCGGTAAGCTTCACCGAGACGTTGAGAGTTATCGTAAACTTGTTGCGGATTAAACCCACGCTTTACTTCAGTGCCTTCAAGCTGGACCCTCCGACCTTTGGATTGATAGATTGCCATTGTTAATAATTAACCTCCGATCCTAAAGGATGAAAGACTTGTCTTTAGAGGATTGCTTGAAAGATTACGGCCCGCTTCTCCAAGAGTATCTGCTGTGTCCATACGGAATGCAGAGCCTCCCAGATTGCCACCAGAAGGCGCCTTAAGGGCTCCGTAAGTACCAGCAGCACCAAGAGCGGCCTGGCCAATGCCAAGAGCCAGTCCAACGCCACTGGGACGCATTACAGCAGCAGGAGGTTGTACATATGCCTTAGTAGGTTCAAACATCCGCTGACTTGCCGCAATGTTGTTCTGACTTTCTGCTTCGGAATAGATGTCCTGAACATTCAGGTTATAGCTTTGAGAAGCATAGCCGAGGTTGGTACCAAGGTTAGCCAAGTCTCTACCATACTCACGTTCTGCATCGGAGGTTAACAAAGCAATAGACTTGCCTGTTCTACCAGAAGACAGTACCGTACCCTGTGATTGGATCTTTTCAATAAAGAGATCTTGAGCGCGTTGAGCTGCTTCTGCTTTCTTTTCAGCAAGAAGCATTTGCTCACGACGATACCCGCGATCCGCAGCAGCACGGTTGGCTTCAATGCGATCATTGTAAGCTTTCTGACTGGCTTCGTACTGCTGGCGCTGGATTCCGTATTCATACTCCGCCTGACGTTGGCGGACTTGATAATCCTGTTGTCGAAGTTGTTCTTCGTAAGTTGCTGCGGCCTGTTCTTGTTGGTACTGAGCAATAGAAGAAACAGCACCGAGTACAAATTGGCCAATCGCTACTGCGGCGGCTGGGAGACACATGACGTTAGTTTAGCAAATTCAACGTAGGTAAGGTTCTGTGGACCAACACTGACATAACAAAGTTTCTTGAATCCAAGTAAATGCAACAGTTTCATGTGCATTCTGTTTCTTGGATCTGCTATGTTATGAAGCATGGTATAGGAGGTTTGTTGATCGACCCATTTCTTAGCCTCCTTAAAAAAGAGCTTAGGATAGGGGCGGAGAAAATCTGTTGTTAACATCCAGATAGCTCCGCATTGGGCATCGGTTCTGGATACCCCCGCCATCCCACAAATTTTATCTTTGATGGTAAAGGTAATTGGATTGTCTGAATGCTGATATGAATTGGGTAGGGCTACGATTGGATCATAACCCCACCCCAGCAATTCATTCCGATCATCCGCCTGAAGGTGCTCAGCAACAAAGAGTGCATCATCAAATGTTGCTGGGCGGATTTTATGGATCATACGGATTTAATTCCTTTGTTATTGTAAGTCCCTTCCCAGGTCATTGTAACCAGAGCCAAAGGAAAAGGAGCATTGCAGATAATACTAAGGTCAACGTCTTTACCCTTTGCCATGATAGGAACAATGTTTTCCGCAGTTCGCAACATCGGAGCCTCGTTTGCTTGGCTTTGGTTCGCTGTGATCTGGGGAAGAGTAATGTTAAAGGTAGCACGACCTGGGACATCTAATGAAGCCTCAAACGGCCCAGACTCGTGGCTATAGAAGCGCACACGATGAACAACAGGAACGTTTAATTCATCTGCTATTTTATCTTTTTTAACATAGAACCCAGGGAACCTTGCGGTTGACGTGATCTGATAACCAAGAGCAAATTGTTCCGATGTTTGATTGCCATCCACAGTCACATAATACTTCTGTCCGGCAGGGGCAGCAGCATTGTATTGAAGAGTTGGATACTCAACAAAGGAGTTGTCGTTTGGACTGATCTTTACGACACAAGGTTGAGCGGAAGCAATGTTAGCGCCTTCATCAAAGAAGATCTTTGTTTCGTCATTGCCTGCGTCATAGGCCTTGGCTGGGTTGTAATCAAACAAGTCCATCCGAAGATCTACGTACTTGTCTTCAAATAAGATAGCACCACCAGGAGTTTCCGTCAACAACTCCATCCGACAAAGCACTGGTTGATTGTCAGCTTGAATGACAATAAAGACTTCATCTTCGTGGAAATCAGCAAGCAATACATTTCCAGGAAATGTCCACTTAAACCAGGAAGCAATCAAGCGTTCTTGGTCTTGAGTATAGTACCGGAAGAGATAAAGGGTTTTCGGCTCCTGAACTGAGGTAAACCCAAACAAGGAAGCACTGAGGCTATTGGTAACAAGGTTAATTCCATTTGGAATATAAGACGGAATTAGCTTGCTAAGTTCCTTTTTAAGTGGGTTGGAATCAATGTTGATCGTCAGCTCATTAACGGCAATGGAGGTTTCGTTTTCCTCCACAACAACGACTGTACTGCCAAGGTCCAGGGGTTTGATGTCCGTGGTATGACTAAAGCTAGAGATCAGGTTAAGTTCGGCAGTAGCCGGAGAGAATGCTTCGGATCTTGTCTGAAGAATGTATTGTGCGTTGTCGGCAAAAATCAGCAAACCATTTGATTGTTGGAGCGCATACCTAAACTCAACACGTGTGGTAGAACCAGCAGAGATGTCGATTGGATCACTATCAACAACCGTAATAACCGTTGAAGGGTAGAAGGAAAGAAATTCACCTGCCTGTGAGCAGACAATGTTTTCTTCACTCATTAAGATCAGGCGGTTCTTGAAGAAGGAGATGCCAGAGATACGACTTCCAACAAAACTGGGGCTTGGAGCGGAGTCTACATCACCCACAGTACGCTGAGACCAATACTGAGTAGCCCAGGTGCTACCGGAAATGGTGGCGGAGGTAACAGAAGTGATGGTAAAACTATCGCCTTGGTTATTGGTTACCACGTTGGTGGCTGTGTAGCCCTGACCAGCTCTGATAATCTCAACACCAGTAATCTGCTTTTGAGCATTGACACTGGTTATCTTAAGACGTAGATTCTTACCGGTACCACCATAAACGGGAAAGGCTTGACCAACGTTCCAGCGTGCTGTTCCAACGGAAGTTACACTTATGGCAGTGGGAATGCCAGAAACCGTCGTAGAAAGCACGTAGGAGGCCGCAGCAGAGGCGCTAAGTTCACGGAAGGTATAGGTACCGTCTGCCTCACGAATCAGCGCATGGGGCATTGTGGTGGCATTCAGACCCAGAACTTCCCCTGGTTTAATTGTTTCCACCCAGGAACCAGCGCCCTGTGCTCCACCATTGCTGGTTTGAAACTTAACGTAGTAATCATCTCCGTTGGTATCGGAGCTGCCAGCAACCTTAATGATATAGTTATTGAGGAACTGACTGGGCAGATCCTGAACACCATCTACGATTCCTTTATACGCAACAAGGCCAGTACCAGAAATACTACCAGTAGCTTCAAGGCTAAAGTCAGCATTATTGGCACGTCGGATGTGGATATAGTTGGCAACACCAGTAGCAACATAAGCTGGGTTAGCATTGATGGTGCTAACAAGGTTACTAATAATGGTGTTGGCGTTAAGGTTGGAGCCAGAGGTAGTGGGAGTGTTATAACTAAACGCAATACCATCAATCACCACGCGATAGGTCGTATCGTAGGCAATAGTTGTAAGCGTTACATAACCAAAAGGGTTCTGAGCAGCAGAGGTGGTTGCTACGTCTTGAACAGTGACACCACGGTTAAGCACAAAGATGTAATCATTGATCTGAAGAACTTCAAGATCAGAACTCTTCGTGTGGCTAGCGTAGGTGGTAGCTGTACCAGAAAGGGTGTTGATGGTTTGTTGAATGCCGCTTTGAGCATCCCACAGACGTACCGAACCGTTGCTGGTAATCTGAAGAAGAAGTTTTTCGTCTAGTCCTTTACAAATGAAGAACCAACTGCCACCGGACAGTGAATTTTCAATGCGGCGAACAAACTGTGCGCCTGGCCTTTTGAGTAGACCAAATGTTGGATCAGGGTAATAGTTATCACATTCCCTAAGCTGACCCGGAAGCATCAAAGAATCAGGCTGTTGTGATACCCCACCAATCAGACCAACAGTTCTTTGTGAGATAGCAGCCATGATTTATCGAGCAATAGCGCGGAAAGGAGTGTAACTAATGTAGAAGTTCTGACCAGTTTCCTGGCCAAAGATGTTTACGTCGGAACTACTGGTATCGTAGGCCAGACAGTTAGCACGAAGAAGGGCTTCGTCTTGAGCGTTAAAGGTAACCATTTCCTGGGAACCAAGAACACGTCCAGCAAACACACGAGTAGCTCGTTGGGTGATGTAATCCTGGAAGACCTGAGGAAGATCCTCAAAGTCAAATTTCCAGACAACATCGCATTTAACTGTTGATCCGGCAGTAAACGTATAGGTATGGTTTACTTTATCGTAAAGTCTGCCATCACGCAATACGGTCTGGTATTTCTGATTGTTGGCATACTTGTTATCCGAAAGCTGAAGAGCATTAGCAGGAACATAAATGTTACCACTATTGTCAGCAGTAAAAGGATAGGCTACTTCGGTGTTGAAGTGCCAGCCTTCTCCTTGTACTTCACTATCGACAGCATCGAGAATGTCCACTGCGATAGCGATTTCGGGGTTAGCGACATCTAAGCTTACCACCGGGGCCTGCCCGATGCCACTAAGCATCTGATTGATAGCTTGGAGTTGGGTTGTCATTATCGGACAGGTAATTAAAAGAAGAGGGGCTAACCTTTAATAGGCTAACCCCCTTATTAAAGCCTAAGTTAAATCAGGCCACGTTACGGAAAGCACCAGCACAGGCAACACGCACAGCGCCCGCGCCATAGGCCAGACGGCCCACGATCACGTCGCCTTGGTAGATCACCTTGGTGTCAGCACCGGTGGTCTGCACAGCAGGACCGATGGCTTCCACAACACCAGCAGCGTCACGATGGAAGATCAGACCGCAGGAGTTGGTGAAGTCAGCAGCCACACCGTAGTTGTTGTTCTCACCAGTCACAGCAGCCGCGTCAATAGCGGTACCGGCAGCAGAGCCGTACTTGCCGAGGAAGGGGATGTTGTTGGACTTGTAGATCTTGATACCAGCGATCTCATAGAGACCTTCGCCGCTGTTCAGGCTACCACCGGCAGCACCGTACTCGCGGTTCAAGATGTTGGTATCGACCTGGCTGATCAGGGCATAGTACTGACGCGGGGACAGCACAGCCACACGACCTTCCTTAGGAGCAGCAATTTCGTCCAGGCGGGCAGCAGCTTCAAAGAAGCCGTCAACCAGAGCCTGAGCATCATACTCCTTGTTGGCGCCCAGGTTCACACGGAAACCACCAGGCTCACCGGTCACAGCGGCAGTCAGGCCAGAGGCACGATCCAGCACGCGGAAGATGCGGCGGTCATAGAACTCAGCCAGGGCCTGGCCGATTTGACGGGCGATGGGGCCACGGATGTCGTACTGAGCGAGGGTCTCATCCAGGTCATACACGAACGCAGAGGCAACCAGCAGGTCGTCCATTGCGATGGTGGTTTCAGCCACAGGGGGGTTGCCGCTACCCAGGATGGCGTTGCCAGGGGTGTGGTAGCCAGCCGACACACGACCGGTGTGGATGAATTGTGCTTCCTTGCCGTTACGCAGGGTGCGGTTCATCACCAGACCCTTGGCAATAGTAGCATTACGGAAGGCCTCATAGACCTCACCGGTGAAGAGCTTCAGAAACAGAGCCTTCTTGTCGCCAGCCTTATTAGCCTGGCCGAGTTGAGTAAGAGTTGCAGTCACAGTTTTAGGGGGAATGAAGAGTGTGAAACTTGATTCCCAAAGATCTTTGAGAGATTATTTAATTGTATTTGGGGTTGTCCTTTCATGGGTTGTCTTCCGCAGAAGGCCCATTCCAGTCATGACTGGGTTTTTAACGAGGTTATCCCATCCTCAATAGGCAGGGGGACATTGCAGTCCCCACGATCTGTTAGATTAGATCGCCACTTGCAGCCAAACGTTGTTCGATGTCAATCCGATAGGCGGGGTCATCCCGATAACGAGGATCGGAAATGGCGCGTGCCAGCTCGGCTTGACTACGGAATCCTTTGACGGTGTTCTTAACAGCCTTACCAGATACCCGCTTACCTTCAAAACCAACAGCATCTTGATAACGTTGCTTCAAAGCTTGAACAGCAAAGAAGATTGCGTCCTTGTTGCCACTGTTGACTACGTTGTCATAGGCAGCTACTTCCTCAGGCTTGAGGTTATCTGCTGCCCAGGCTAGGGTTTCGTTGTAAGCCTCAGGTCCACCTACCGAAGCCATGATTGCATTAGCATCGGTGTCGGACAGCTGTTGCTGTTGGATGGGGCTGTTCTTTTGAATCTCCAGATAGGCATCAATTAACTGCTCAGAAGGCAGTTCCTTAAGTTTCTGGATTGTTTCTGGCTTAAGTTGATTGGAGTTAGTCCAATACTCATCAGATGCCTCCTGAAGAAACTTAGCAGTTTCAGAAACATCCTCATCACCAGACTCTTTTTCGGATTCACTCACGTCTTGGGCATCTTCACCCTCTTCTTGAGTGGTCTCCTCTTTCTGTCCAAGTTTCTTTTCAAGCTCTTTGTAAGCCTTTTCAAGATCCTCGGCAGACTTGAACTTACCAGCATACCGAAGCTCAGCCTCTTCAGCTGCGCGTGCCCGTTCATACTTATCGAGGTCACGCTCTTCTTCTTGAGTAATTAGCTTATCGCCAATCTCCACAAGCCTCGCTTCGTTTTCAAGACGAGCTTCGGTTTCAGCCGGATCAGAACCGTCAAAAATGATTTCAGCCATGGGTGGTGATTAGTGGACAACAATGGTAACATTACCCAGACCAGGATACCTTACGGCTTTGTGCGTAGGCTTAGCAGTATCAGTCTTAACAACTGGTTTGCCTGCTGGTTTTTTCCTGGGATTTAGTTCGGTGGTTGAGGGAAGCTCAAAGTCCTCAGGGTTGAGGGACTGGTTGGGCTCCAGCGGTTCCTTGGACGACATTTTGTACGTTGGCTAAAGTTTCAGCAGCGGCTGGATTCTTGGATGGATCCATAACAGGAGACTTAGCAAAGTCGCTAGCCTGCTCCATCATCGACATCCGCATTTGTTGCTGCTGTTGCATCTTCATTTCATTGTCACGCTCTTCCTGAGTCTTAATCAGTTGGAGAGGGTCAATGCCTTGAGCCGCAGCAAGCCGCTTAATTGCTTCGTCTGGATTGATGAACTTCATCATCGCCTCGGGGCCAAGAGACTGAGAGACAGTTTGAAGGAACATCATTAGTGATTCCCGGTCTTGTCCACGGCCAATACCTTCGATACCGGCAATGACGGTTGGGAAGACTACTCCTTTGGGAAGCTTGGGAAGGACACCAGACCGTTGAAGAACAAACAACTTCCGCTGAAGATAGGGTCGAAGTAGTTCTGTGGTCAGGTTTCCATAGATACCACCAAGCTGCTCATTCAGTTCTTGCTGGGTAGCTCGAACCTCTTCAGCGGTAGTACGTTCCGACTGGCGAACAGTCAGAATCAGGAAGGCTTCACTCAGCCGTTGAGTCAGCTGGGTGATCATTTGATATGCCGTGGAGAAGTCCGCTTGTTTTTGGACTTGGACCACAGACACATCTTCTTGCCTACCTTGGATGATAGCACCGTTTCCTGCCTTTGCCAACACACTGGGTTTGACAGTAGCAGAAGGCGACACCAGGAACACAACCTTAGAAGCGGCGGCAGAGCCTTCCACCATGGCTTGCATCAGACCCTCAAGGGACTTCAGATCACCAAGGTATTCTTCAATGCGGCCACGTCCATAGTCTTCTCCATCAACGATATTGAAACGAAGTGGAAGCCAGGGGGTTGTGTTTTTCGGAGACTTGCCGTAGCTGTCTTCGATAATTTCACCATCAACTTCCTGACGCCAACGCCACTGTCCATCGGTGAGCTTTGCCCACGTATAAACAGCAACTTCATCCTCGCCTACCGTCACGTCCACAGAAGGAGTGCTGGTGTTATCGTCTACCCGATTAACGGAAGACTTGGGCTTTTGGAATTGCTCAGGAAGGAATTGACGGTTGATAGATTCAACAGTAACGATCTCGGTGGGTTGACCCTCTCCATCACGGACGACCACATAACGGTCAAGAGGGTAAAGCTTAACACCACTCGAACCCATGTATACCAGGACATTCCCGGTTACAATCAGATGCTTCATTGCCTGGTGAAGGATCACTCGATCCTGTGATTCGGCAACGTGTTGCATAATGACCCGCTCCATTTTGGAGAGGCTCAGGTCGATCTCAGATTTGATCCGAGCATCTAGATTGGGATCCGAGGCGAGTTTACCGTCGTTGATCTGAAGCTTAAAGAACGTAGCCGTTACAGGGAACAGGCTAAGCATAAGCTTCGAGGCCATGACGTTAGCGCCTTTGGCACCGATTGATTGCCAAGGAGTGGGCAGTTGTTGGCCATTGTATACACCAGTTGGTGTAAGCAAATACGGCAAACTTAACCTTGCACACTCCCGAGCAGTATCAAGGAAGATCGTTCTGTCACTTGCCAAGCGAGCGTAACGGCCAGCAGCAGATTGATTTTCCATTTAATTAAGAACCAGGAATGTTGAGGCCAGTTGCTTGACCGCTGATGGTTCCAAGGGTAGGAGTAGGGCTAGGGGCACGGAAGCTAGCAGCACCAGCAGAACGCTGGCGAGCACTACGCATACTGGCTGCGGTTTTAATAGTGCCAACCTTTTCACCAGCACTCACAGAAACCGGCTCCGGCGGAGGGGCGGGAGGCGCGGGCGGGGGAGGCGGGGGAGGAGGCAGTTGAGGCATCGGGGGAGGCGGCGGGGGCGCCGGAGGGGGACCACCAAAGCACATGATCTTAATCGTTTGAGGTTTTGTTTTTTAGGTGTTTGATGACTGCAATAGCACCAGCTTGGAAAGCAAGTTCCCGCTCTGTTATATTGCAATCAGGAAACCGATCAGGATACATTCCTTCAAGCTCTTCAATGAGCCGAAGCAAATCAACCCTACCCCCTACTACGCGTGTAAGGGGAAGGGGCTCCTCATCAAGGTAAGACATGGATTAACCATATTGTGGAAGATCGGTATTTGCCGCCTCAAAGAAGGCGGGCATCCGAGCGCGTTGGGTATCAGAAAGGCCAGGAGCTTTACCCCTTTCATAAAGGGAATCAGACTGACTCAACCAGAAGTCCTTATCAAGATACTTATTGGTGGTTGATTTAAGACCATCAACTACCCATCCCACAGTCGCTCGACGTAGGCGATTGAGGCTTGATGTGGACTTGAGACCCAGCTCGGAGCAGACCATCGAGTGGATTGCGACGTGGGTTTGTTCGTCGCGGCTGATGTCTGCTGCTGTGGTGCGGATTCCGATGTCTCCATTGAATCGGAAGAACGGAAGGATGACGAAGAAGACACTGCGCTCCAGAATAGCTGCTTTGAGTATCGGATGCTCAGGCGCGTCAAGCCATGCCCGAAGGATGTGCTTGGCTTCGTCTTCATGCTTCATGTCGGCACCATGAGCATCAATAACATAATTCAATGCCAGGTCATGGTTCTCTTCATCCTTCTGATTTGAAAGGAGAGCTTCCCGCACACCAGGGGTTTGGGGTAGATCCTTATCGAGGGCTTGCTGAAGGAACTCACGCACAGGCAATTCCAGGTGGCGAAGACCAAGGGCGCGTTTGAGTGCGTCCTCGGCCCCCTCTGCCACCTGTCCCTTTTGTACCGCCACAGGGGTCCATTTGCGTTTGCGGCTGATAACTTGATCGTAGGGCGACAGGGTTGGGCTCATTCTCCGCAGGGAATACAGGGTTCGTTTTCGGGTTTAACAGTGGGACAGCCGCAGTCAGGGTCGATGTCTTGATCAAAACCAAAGAGATCACGGAAGTCCTCATCAAGGGCAGCCAGTGCATCATCTTTAGCCTGGGTATCAGGCATCACCTGGAGAGAATAATAGAGACTGGTTTGAGGGGAATACATCCACTCGTAGATAAAGTCTCGGTCGTAGGTAACAACGTCAGACCAACTGTTGAAGCTGTATCCGTGGAAGAGAAGCGTGCTTTGGAAGAGGCGAACGATACCGTCCACAACTTCCTTATAAGCATCCCAACCTACTTCAGCTGCAATCTCGATGTTCGGCGGGTAGTCATAAGACTGGACTCCGAAAGTCCCACTATCCCTATCGACGTGACGAGAGATAGGAGGGGCCAGCTCGGGGGCAGTAGTATACCCACGCAGATCGACGTTGTTATAAGAGCAGGGAGCCGTAGGCGCAATA
>Ga0222712_10002693_pt1 | contig 20038 bp, 19 predicted proteins | sample C33_657DmetaG_FD_165043 | JGI IMG/M metagenome (GOLD analysis project Ga0222712, IMG submission 165043) | Estuarine water microbial communities from San Francisco Bay, California, United States - C33_657D | ecosystem: Environmental > Aquatic > Marine > Unclassified | place: USA: California... | reverse complement strand
AAGATAAACACGTTAAAGCCATTGTTTTGAGGGTGAATTCACCTGGAGGAAGTTCTTTAGCCAGTGATGTGATTGCCAGAGAATTGGCCTTGTGTAAAGGCGTAAAGCCAGTTGTAGTATCAATGAATGACTACGCTGCAAGTGGGGGTTATTATATCAGTGCCTTAGCGGATAGCATTATTGCTATGCCTGCCACCATTACAGGTTCAATAGGTGTGTTTGGTTTGTTCCCTAATATGCATGAGTTGTTGGTCAATAAAATGGGTTTGAGTTTTGAAACAGTTAAAACAGGCTTACACTCAGATTTTGGTCGTGTTGATCAAGCCTTAACTGAAACCGATAAAGCATATTTACAAGCCATGGTAAACCGTATCTACGATGATTTTACCACTGTGGTAGAAAAGGGTAGAGCGCTTGATTCTACTTACGTGGAGTCTATTGCCCAAGGGCATGTTTGGACGGCTACACAGGCTGTTAAAAATGGCTTGGTAGACAGTTATGGCGGCATACAAAAAGCCATCAATATTGCGGCCTATTTAAGCAAAACCAAAACCTATAGTTTAGTGGCCTACCCTAAGGTTGAAAATCCAATTGAGTTGTTGTTGAATCAAGGAACAGAAGTCTTAGCTGAGCAAAAACTTAAATCAGAATTGGGCGTATTCTATCAATATTACAAAGGTTTGCAAGAAGGCATTAAAGCACAAGGCTTTCAAATGCGCATGCCATTCAATGTGTTGATTGATTAATTCACACTGGTCACTTTAAACACAGTTCGTCTGTTCTGGGCTCTGCCTTGTTCAGTCTTGTTGTCTGCAATGGGTTTAGCATCACCATAACCAATGGCCGATAATCTGCTCGCATCAACCCCTTTTGAAATCAAATAATCTTTAACGGATTTGGCCCTGTTTTGAGACAAGGTTTTGTTTTTAATTTTGTCGCCAGTGTTGTCTGTATGACCTCCAATTTCAATTTTCATGAAAGGGAATTTTTTCATCAAGTAGACGAGTTTATCCAATTCAGCCAATGAGTTCTGTTGCAGTTCGAATTTGTCAACTTCAAAAAACACATTGTTCAATACCACTTCAATGTCAGTAGCAGGTTTGGTTAAAGGCACATCCAATTGAAAAGGTTCTAATTTGCTGTGTGTTTTCAGTGAGAAGTTAGCAGAATAAAACAAATAATTGGTTTTGTCTATGGTTAACATATAGTCTTTGTTTGAAGGCAATACGATAAAGAAATTACCGCTGCCTTTTTGACTTTTGGTGCTCATGATGATTTTGCCTGTGCTCAGGTCTGTGAGTTCGATATCGGCTTCTATTTTCTCTTTGGTTTGGGCATCGTATACTACGCCATTCACAAAGCTAACTGGGTTTGGTTTTAAAGCAGCAGGCAGTTCGAATTTGTAGATGTCAAGCCCACCAAAACCACCTGGTCTTTCTGAACTTAAATACCCGAATTCACCCAGTCTATCAACGATGAATCCCAATTCGTCTTTTTCTGAATTGATAGGGTAGCCAATATTGCTGCAGGCGTCGAATTTGCCCTCTGCATTTTTCTTAGCCATAAAAATATCAATACCACCAACCCCCGGTTGTCCATCGCTGCTGAAGTACAAGGTTTGATTGTCATAATGAATAAACGGCGATTGTTCTTCTCCTGGCGTATTGATTTTTGGGCCTAGGTTCACTGGTAATTGAAAGTGCCCATCTTTAAAGGTAGACATCCAAATATCAGCACCGCCATAGCCACCTGGTCTGTCGCTGGCAAAATAGAGGGTCATGCCATCAGGGCTAATAGATGGTTGAGCGTCCCAACTGCTGGCATTGATTGGTGCCCCCACGTTAATGGGCTTAGTCCATTGGCCATTATAATAGCCTGATAAATAAATATCAAAACCACCCATACCAATTGGTAAGCCGCGTTCATCAACTCTGTCTTTAGCAGAAAAGAAAATGTTTTTGCCATCAGCTGTTATTGAAATGGTGCCTTCATTGGCGTTGGTATTGACGGGTTCTGGCAATCTTACCGCTGGGCTGTAGAGGCTGTCATTCACTTCTGATCGGTAAAAGTCTTCAAAATGACTGCCGTTAGAGCGGGTCATCATGCGGGTAAAATAAAAGTATTTGCCGTCGAGGGTTAAGCCTGGCCAGTATTCGCCATTGGCCGTGTTTACATTGGGTCCTAAGTTGATTGGGTTAAAGGGGACAGGGTTGGCGTATAGAGCTTTTAATAAGTCCAAATTGGCCAATATTTTTTTAGCTTCTTCCTCGTAGCGCACACTGCGTCTGATTTTGGCATTGAGGTAGGTGTTCAATGAAGTGCGGGCATCGTCAAATTGCATCAACATGCGTTGGCAACGACCGATTGAAAAATAAATACTGAGGTTTTCAGGGTCGAGTTCTAAGGCCTTGTTCAATGAAAACAATGCATTGTTAAAGTCTTTGATGTCGTATTCAATTTGACCTTTGTATTCCCAGAGTTTAGCGTAAGTGCTGTCTTTCTTAATACCTTTTTTACAAATATCAAGTGCTTTATAAGCAGAGCCCCCTGGCTTCATCAGCTCCAAATAGGCTTCTTCGGCATATTTGTCAACTGGGTTGTCTTTATCTGATTGTCTGTTTTGTGCCTGACAGCTGCTAATAATGAAAAGGCTTAGCAAGCATAGCAAAAAGGGTTTTAATGGTTTGATCATGTACTGAGGTATAAACGATTTATATTGTTAACTTATTGTAGGGCGCTTCTTTTGCCGAGTTCTATCACTGCCATATTGTGAATCTGCCCATTTGATATTTCAAATTGTATCATGGTGCGCATGTGGTGGAAGCCGTGTCTGCCTGCGGCGCCAGGATTGATAAAAAGGATATTGAGTTCTGGGTCTTTCATGACCCTTAGTATGTGGCTGTGGCCACTAATAAATACTTTAGCAGTGCTTGATTTGATTAAGGTTTTTACCCCGGGTTTGTAATGGCCAGGGTAGCCGCCAATATGATGCATTAAAACAGAAAGGCCTTCGCAATCAAACACATTGCTTAGAGGAAATTGTTGTCGGATACTTTGGCCATCAATGTTGCCATAAACTCCTCTTATGGGTTTGTTTAAAGCCTCAATGCTGTTGACCAAATCCATGTTGCCCCAATCGCCTGCATGCCATACCTCATCGGCTGTTTTGACATGCTTTAAAATAGAGTCCTCGTTGCAACCGTGGGTATCACTCAGCAATAAAATCTTTTTCACTTATGGCAAAATAATTCTTTCTTTGCCAAATAAAAAAATAAATGAGTTTTATTCTATTGGGACTTACCGTTCTGTTGTCAATTATGGCATTCAATCAACCAGTATTGTTTGAAAAGGCTTTGTTTAGACCTTATGCCATTAAACATCAACAGCAATATTGGCGTTGGATTTCTGGCGGTTTTATTCATGCTGATTATGGCCACTTAATCGTCAATATGTTGTCGTTTTATTTTTTTGCAGAATGGGTGCAAATGTTCTACGATAATTTACTGCCCTTGCCTGCTGGAGTTTTGTTCGTCGCTTTTTATGTTTTGGCGATACTCATGAGCAGTATGTTTGATTATTACCGCTATCAAAACACCTACACATACTCTGCTTTAGGCGCATCAGGTGCGGTAGCTGCGGTGATCTTTTCGTTTATATTATTTCAGCCTTTTCAATCGATTTACTTGTATTATGTGATCAAAATTCCGGCTTGGTTGTTTGGTGTTTTGTATTTGTTTTACGAGTATAAGATGGCTCAAAAGGGCCGCGATAACATAGGCCATAACGCTCACTTTTTTGGGGCGCTGTTTGGTTTTTTCTTCCCCATTGTCCTAAAACCTCAATTGGCCATTCAATTTATACTGACATTTAAAGAAATGATATTGTCTTTCTTTTAAATGTCTTATTTTTGATTTTTCGTATACATCTCCGCATGAATAAAATACTTTTAAGCCAAATTGGTCAAGATCTTCAAGCTGCTTTGTCGCAGCAATTCAATTTAGAAGCAGATCGTGTTCAAGCAATGGTTACTGAACTAAAAGGGGCACTTCAAGATGGCCTCAAGCAGTTTGTAATCAAAAGTGGGAGTAAAGAGTTAGAAGATCTGGTTATTAACACCAAGCCCTTTCAAGGCTCAGGTTTTCAAGCCTACATGAATGCTTTGTTGGTGAAAATCTTAATTGAAAAATCCAAAATAGACGCTGGCATTGCGCCAGAACTTGCCGATTATTCTTCTCGATTTTTAGTTGATGCAATACAAAAAGCCTTTGTTAATTCAGGTGAAAGTCCAGATTTTGATGGGGTTTGCAATTTCTTGCAAGTAGACAAGAATCTTTTAAAAATGATCAATTCCCCAATGGGGAAGATGTTTGGCAAGTTGTTTTAGCTGACTAAAGTCCCTACTTTTTCGCCTTTCATTAAGCGTTGTAGGTTGCCATGTTTATTCATGTCAAATACCAAGATAGGCAATTTGTTTTCTTGACATAAAGTAATGGCAGTCAAGTCCATAATACTGAGGCCTCTTTCATATACCTCAGCAAAAGTGATGGTATCAAATTTAGTGGCATCACTGTGTTTTTCAGGGTCAGCTGTGTAAACACCATCAACACGGGTGCCTTTTAAGATTAAGTCTGCTTCTATTTCAACCGCTCTTAATGAAGCCGCTGTGTCAGTTGTAAAGTATGGATTGCCAGTGCCAGCGCCAAATATCACTACACGACCTTTTTCTAAGTGTCTTACTGCTCTTCTGCGAATGAAAGGTTCGCAAATTTGTTCCATTTTAATGGCAGATAAGAGTCTGGTTTTAACATTGACTTTTTCAAGTGCACCTTGAAGCGCCATGGCGTTAATCACAGTGGCTAACATGCCCATGTAATCACCTTGAGCTCTGTCAACTAAACCGCCTTGTACACCTTGCACCCCTCTGAAGATGTTGCCGCCGCCAATCACAACAGCTACTTCAACGCCTAGGGCAACGGTTTCTTTGATTTCAGTTGCATATTGTTCAAGGATCTTAGGATCAATACCGTATTGTTGATCTCCCATTAAAGATTCTCCACTAAGTTTGAGCAGTATGCGTTTGTATTTCATGATGTTTGAGACGGATTTAGACGCAGCAAATTTAATATATTTTTTCGATACTTCTTGTGTGCTTATCTTTGCTCTATGCCTTTAGCACCTTTTTTGGCCAAATGGTTAGTGTGGGCCGTCATTTGGAAATGGATCAAACGCATTGTTTTAGGATTTTTTATCTTAAGCATTGGATTGGTCTTATTGTATAAGTGGGTGCCCGTACCTGTTACGTATTTTATGGTGTCTCGCTGTGTTGAGCAAGCCATAGATGGCGAGCCTGTTCAGTTAAAAAAAGACTGGGTTTCATTAGACGAAATATCGCCTTACATCCAGTTGGCAGTAGTCTGTGCTGAAGATCAAAATTATTTAAAACACAACGGCTTTGATTATGGGGCCATCAGAAAAGCTCTCAAATTCAATGAGGCTATGGAAAAGAAAGGTAAATCTAAGCGAAGAGGTGCTAGTACGATCAGTCAACAGACCGCTAAGAATGTGTTTTTGTGGCATGGTAGAAGTTGGATTCGCAAAGGCTTTGAAGTCTATTTTACCTTTTTAATAGAATTGTTTTGGAGCAAAGAGCGCATCATGGAAGTGTACCTCAATGTGGTTGAATTTGGCAATGGGGTATATGGTGTAGAAGCTGCGGCTCAAAATTATTTGCATTGTTCTGCGGCAGAATTGAGCCCGAAGCAAGCTGCATTAATGGCGGTTGTTTTACCAAATCCGCGCAAGTTTTCTATAGCGCATCCAAGTCCCTATGTGTTAAAACGCAGAGCATGGTGTTTCAAACAAATGCGTTTTTGGGGCTTGCATTTGGAATACGATCGAAGTGTAGAAGAACAGGATTGATGTCATAAAATCTGACAAGCTGTCTTTTGATTTTGGCCTCGCGACAGGACTTTGTCATAATTTGCCGAATGGCACAATAACTGATGATGCAGCATCGAACATTTAAATTAATTACAACATATGAATATTAAACCATTAGCAGATCGAGTTTTAGTTGAGCCTGCTGTAGCAGAGCAAAAAACAGCAGCTGGTATCATTATCCCAGACACCGCTAAAGAAAAGCCTCAAAGAGGAACAGTGGTAGCAGTAGGTACTGGAAAAAAAGACGAACCAATGACTTGCAAGCCTGGCGACACCGTGTTGTATGGCAAATATGCAGGAACAGAGATTCAAGTAGAAGGTAAAGATTACTTAATCATGCGCGAAGCAGACATTTTCGCAATTCTTTAATTGAGGTATTCATTTAATTATTTAAAACAAAACAAATAGTATGGCAAAATCAATTCATTTTAATATTGAAGCCCGCGAAGGTTTAAAACGCGGCGTAGACGCATTAGCGAATGCAGTAAAAGTAACTTTAGGTCCAAAAGGTAGAAACGTTGTAATTGGTAAAAAATACGGCTCACCAGCCATTACCAAAGACGGTGTTTCTGTTGCTAAAGAGATCGAATTGGAAAACGAGATTGAAAACATGGGTGCTCAAATGGTGAAGGAAGTGGCCAGCAAAACAGCTGATTTAGCTGGTGATGGTACAACTACCGCAACCGTATTGGCTCAAAGCATTATCACTACTGGTTTGAAAAACGTGGCAGCAGGTGCTAACCCAATGGATTTGAAAAGAGGTATTGATAAAGCGGTCGCTAAAACGGTTGAATCTTTAAGAGCCTTATCAAAAGAAATTGGCGACGACAACAAGAAGATCGAGCAAGTGGCTACCATTTCAGCGAACAATGATTCTGCTATTGGTAAATTGATTGCAGAAGCGATGAAAAAAGTAGGTAAAGATGGTGTGATTACAGTTGAAGAAGCTAAAGGCACAGATACAACGGTTGATGTGGTTGAAGGGATGCAGTTTGACCGTGGTTACCAATCACCATACTTTGTAACCAATGCTGAAAAAATGGTTGCTGAAATTGAATCAGCTTACATTTTGATCTACGATAAAAAAATCAGCAGCATGAAAGATTTGTTGCCAATTTTGGAAAAGGTTGTTCAAACTGGCAAACCATTGTTAATCATTTCAGAAGAAGTAGAAGGCGAAGCTTTAGCTACATTAGTAGTGAATAAAATCAGAGGCTCTTTAAAAATCTCTGCAGTAAAAGCCCCAGGTTTTGGCGATAGAAGAAAAGAAATGTTGCAAGACATTGCCATCTTAACTGGCGGTACTGTGATCTCTGAAGAACAAGGCCGCAAATTAGAAGATGTTACTATGGATGATCTTGGTAGAGCAGAAAGCATTACTATTGACAAAGACAACACGACCATCGTTGGTGGTGCCGGTGATAAAGCTGCGATCCAAGCTAGAATTGCACAAATCAAAGCGCAAATAGAAAATACTACCAGTGATTACGACCGTGAAAAATTACAAGAGCGTTTGGCTAAATTAGCTGGTGGTGTAGCGGTGTTGTACATTGGTGCTGCTAGTGAAGTGGAAATGAAAGAAAAGAAAGACAGAGTAGACGATGCTTTGCATGCTACTAGAGCTGCTGTTGAAGAAGGTATTGTACCAGGTGGTGGTATTGCATACATCAGAGCGGTTGAAAGCCTTGAGAAATTGGCCAGCGATAACGATGATGAAGCAACAGGTATCAGCATAGTAAAACGTGCTTTAGAAGAGCCATTGCGTCAAATCATTGCCAATGCCGGTGGTGAAGGATCCATCATTGTTCAAAAAGTAAAAGAAGGTAAAGATGATTTTGGTTACAATGCTAGAACTGAAGTGTTCGAAAATTTAATCAAGTCTGGTGTAATTGATCCAACTAAAGTAAGCCGTGTGGCTTTAGAGAATGCCGCCTCTGTAGCTGGTATGATCTTAACCACTGAGTGTGCCTTGGTTGAAATTAAAGAGAAAGAAGCGCCACACAGTCATGGTGCCCCAGATATGGGTGGAATGGGGTATTAAGCCCACTTATCAAAAACAACAATTATTTAAAGAGAGCAGCTTGGTCTGCTCTCTTTTTTTGTTTAATTTTGATTCAAATAAGAAACGCTTATGAAACAAATTTTCACTTTATTGACCTGCTTGTTATTTAGCAGTTTAATGGCTCAAACTCCTTCTGACACCATTTACAAAAAGAACAAAGAAGTAGTGCTAGCTAAGATTGTCGAAATTGGAATTGATGAAGTCAAATACTCGCCTCAATTTAATCCTAATAACTTAGTATTGGTCATTGATAAAACAGAAATAGAGCGCATAGTGTTTGCCAATGGTATGGTGCAAACTTTTGCAGATCCAATGAAAGATAAAATAGTTTATGCAGATAATAGAACCCAAAATTTAAAGTTCAATTATTTATCGCCAACGGGTGATCGCATTCAATTGAATTATGAAAAATCAATTGCTCCAGGCATGAGTTATGAGGTTGGTTTAAATGCCATTGGTGTAGGCAAACGTTTTGGCAAATACACACCTGTTGGTGCCCTTGTTAATGCAGGTATTAGATTTTACCGCATGCCAGAAATGAAAAGCCGTTCTGATCGCTATTCGCATTTGTTGAATGGGTCTTTTTTTCAACCAACCATAGCTTTTGGTACAACCTTTTACCAACACGATGTTTTACAATATGATTACAACACTTATCAATCAACAGTTGTAGATGTTAAATCCAAACAACAAAATTTTCTAACCGTTATGATGCAGTTCGGAAAGCAGTTTGTTTTCGCTAATAGATTTAGTTTTGAAACGTCCGCAGGCGTTGGTTATGGCACTTATACTGGTCAAATTACCGATCGTTATAATTATCTATACAATTCTTTTTACAACGATTACCGAGCTGATGCCTATGGCTATTATCCAAACAATCGCTATGGTTTTGCTATTTTATCGAGAGAAGTACCGCTGTGTTTTAATTTGCAATTGAAGCTTGGTTATTTGATCAAATAAACATGCAAGCTGCTTTTGTAATTGAAGAAGCCATAGAATCAGACCTGATTGATATTTTAGAATTGCTGGAGTCTATGAACTTAGATATGGATCAGGTTCATGCCCAGCAATTTTATTTAGCCACCTTGAACGATGAAATCCTTGGCTTGGGAAGAATCTTAGAACACGATGGCTGTGCTGAGTTATGTTCTTTGGGGGTTGTTGAATCCCACAGAAGACAAGGGATTGGTTCAAAATTGGTGAATGCCTTAGCCTCTAAAACGCCAACTAAACCATTGTATGTAGTCACTGAAATTCCAGACTATTTTTTACGTTTGGGATTTGCGCCTTCTGAAGTTTATCCTATTGAAATTGCCGATAAATTACAGCGTTGTATTGATTTGTACGATTGTCAGTCGCCAGTTGTTTTGGCGCTTGTTTAGAGACTTTATCTTTAACTTGTTTTTTCGTGCATGGGGTGTTCTTCACCCCATGCTGAATGTATGACGATTTAACTCAAGGGTGAAGAACACCCTTGAGACGAAGATTATTTGTGTATGGGGTGTTCTTCACCCCATACTGAATAGATGACGATATAACTCAAGGGTGAAGAACACCCTTGAGACGAAGATTTTTTCGTGTATGGGGTGTTCTTCACCCCATACTGAATATGATAAATGAACAATAAAGAAACGTATCATAAAAATGTATTCAAAATTTGACAATGTATTTTTCTTCACTTGCACAATAGTTGATTGGAATATAGTTTTTGTAGAGGATGTATATAGTCAAGTCATTGTTGAAAGTTTAACATACTTGTCTAAAGAACGTTGTGATATATATGCTTTTGTAATAATGCCAAATCACATTCATTTATTATTAAGTCTTAAGTCCGAGGATAAATGTATTTTTCAACGAGATTTTTTAAAGTTCACATCACAACAGATTTTGAAGATTTTTAGATCAGATGCTAATTATAGATTAAATCAGTATGTCTCACCTCACAAAAGTAAAAAGTATCAGATTTGGAAATCAAAGCCATTTTGGGTAGAAATAAATGACGCAAAACAATTTTATATAAAACTAGATTATATACATAATAATCCAATGTCAGGAAAATGGCATTTAGCAACTTCTGTCCTTGATTATAAATGGAGTTCTAGTAGGTTTCATGAAGGGATGCAGAATGAATTTGCTTTTTTAAAGACGTTTGAATGTTTTTAATGGCTTTAATGTATGATGATATAACTCAAGGGTGAAGAACACCCTTGAGACGAAGATTATTTTGTGCTTGGGATATTCTTCACCCCATGCTGAATAGATGACGATTAAACTCAAGGGTGAAGAACACCCTTGAGACAAAGATTGTTTTGTGCTTGGGATATTCTTCACCCCATGCTGAATGACTTTATAACTCAAGGGTGAAGAACACCCTTGAGACGAAATGATATTCCCTTGATAAGAAGTGCAATAAGCACTTTTGTTTACTCTTAAAATCTTGTACTTTTGAACTGCAAAAAGATTAGCAGATTTTATGGAAAAATACGATGTGATAGTAGTAGGTGCCGGTATAGTGGGTTTGGCAACAGCATTGCAAATCAAGCAACAACGACCAGCATTAAAGGTGATGGTGCTGGAAAAAGAAAGCAAAGTAGCCGCGCATCAAACAGGGAATAACAGTGGGGTGATTCACAGTGGTATTTATTACAAACCGGGAAGTTTAAAAGCCCTGAATTGCATTGAAGGCTATCATCTGTTGATTGAGTTTTGTAAAGTGCATCAAATTCCATTTGAATTGTGTGGTAAAATCATTGTAGCGACCTCTGAGTCTGAATTAACGGCGCTTGATAATATCTATAAGCGCGGGGTTGAAAATGGTTTAACAGGTTTGCGCTATATCAATTCTGAAGAGATCAAAGCCATTGAACCTGAAACCTATGGGGTTAAAGGATTGGTAGTGCCTCAAACAGGTATAGTCGATTACAAAGTTGTGGCCAATAAGTATGCTGAAGTATATCAATCCTTAGGCGGCGAATTGATGTACAATCAAAAAGTAGTGGCGGTAAATGCTCAAGCTCATGAAATACAAGTTAAAACCAATCAACAAAGTTTTACAACGCGTTTGATGGTGAACTGCGCAGGACTATACTCCGATAAGGTGGCCGCCATGACCATCCCAGATCTCGATATTAAAATCATTCCATTCAGAGGCGAGTATTATGCCTTGAAGCATGAGAAAAGACAAATGGTTAAGCATTTGATTTACCCTGTTCCAGATCCCAACTTCCCATTTTTAGGGGTGCATTTTACCCGCCGCATAGACGGTGAAATTGAAGCTGGCCCAAATGCTGTTTTAGCCTTTAAAAGAGAAGGGTATAAGAAATCTCAAATCAATTTAAAAGAATTGATAGAGTCTTTGACTTGGTCAGGATTCATTGCCGTATTCAAAAAATACTGGCGCACAGGTTTTGGTGAAATGTACAGATCTTTCAGTAAGGCGGCTTTTACCAAAGCTTTACAAAAATTGATGCCCAATATCAAAGCCAGTGATTTAGTTGTTGGAGGTGCTGGTGTAAGGGCTCAAGCTTGCGATAAAACTGGGGGCTTAATTGATGATTTTGCCATCAGAGAATTGCCTGGTCAAATCCATGTATTGAATGCGCCAAGCCCAGCAGCTACAAGCTCTTTAGCGATAGGTAAAAGTATTGCGGCATTGGCTTTTAAGCAATTAGACTAAGCTTTAAACCATTTTTTGTATTGCCTATAGGCTATTATCTTCAACATGTGAGATATATGATTTAACTGATAAGTAAGTGGTGCTTTTACCCAAAGTAAAAAGGTGTAATAAGCATTCACAATGCGCTCATCATCTGACTGCGCATCGCGATTTAGTTTTTCAAGGGCACTCAAAGTGCGTTCGAAATCTATCGCAGTATTGTTTAATGTTGGATATAAAAAATGATGCAAGGCCTTGGTTTCCTCTCCACATAATTCACTCTCAGCCCAAAGGCTAGCATGCAATCTCAAAGACTTTTCTTCAAATTGATTAGCGGTTCGTTTGCTGTCTAATCGTTCATTGCTAGGGTGGTCATAAGCGGTGAGTGGTATTGGTAGATTGGCCAATGTTTTACGCGCAACACAAACTTGCCAAAGCGCATAATCTTCGGCAATGTTGCCATAAGACTCATCGTATTGAATACCTTCTTTTGTGTAAAAATGTCGGCTTAAAATACTGGGTTGAAATAAGCAGTTTTTGTATTTCAAGCAGGCTTTTATGGCGGCATGTTTTTGTGGACAGGTATAAGTTTGATAAGGCGCTTTGGTATCAGTAAGATAAGATCCCACAATATCGATATTAGGGTGAGTGGTTAAAAACGACACTTGGGTTTTGATGCGTGATGGTAACATGAAGTCGTCTGCATCAATCCAGGCTATGAATTCCCCTTTAGCCAATTGTAATAATTGGTTTCTCGTGGCCGCTATGCCTCGATGCTCAGCTTCTGAATAATAGTGAACAATAGAAGTGTCGTATTGCGCTAAAAAACGATAGTCGCCTTCGGTAGAACCATCATTGATAATGATGATTTCGATGGGCGAATAGTCTTGCGCCAAACAAGAGGCAATACAGCGTTCTAAGGATTTTGCTGAATTGTATACAGGAATTAATATAGAGACTAATCCATGCATAGTTTAATCATGTATTTTTCGGCTTGACTAAGATCGTATTTGTGAATGAATTCAGAACTGGCACAAGCTTTTTGATTGGTTTCTATCAAATGAATGGCTTCCTCTGTGGAGTTCACAATATAACTTTTACTTTCTTTTAGTAAGTCTCCCAAACCGCCCTTGTTATATCCTATCACTGTCGTGCAAACCAATAAGCTTTCATGGGCTATTCGGTTCCAGCCTTCGGGAATGCCACTTAAGGCCAGTGTGTACTCAGATTTTGCCATGGCGTCAATATAATCCTTGAAGTGTTCGAAGTATTTGATTTGGTAGTGGGCACTGCTTAATTGTGTTTGCTTTGGCTGAAGGGTAGTGAAATAACACTGCCAACCTTTTTGACTCAAGTGTTTTGCTAATTTAAAAATAGCAGGGTCGTTTTTACTGCTCCATTGGCCCAAATGGATAAGCTTGGTTTTAGGTTCATTACAATAGCTTTGGTACCAATTGGTTTTGAAAAAATTAGGGAATAAATGCACATTGGGCAATTGCAAAGTTTGTTTAAAGTAATGAGACCAAAAAGGGGCCACTACAATGACCTTAAACTTGTTGTCATTTTTTTTGCGCAGTAATTTGAATAAGGTTTTGTAATACCAACTCAACCTTGGACTTGACCAATCGTTTTCGTTAAAGTTGTGCATCACAATCCAAACTTTTTTTTGGTTAAACCAATTGCGCAGTAGCGCCATTAAAGCAGTTTTGGCTGTAACGATATTCAATTCAGCTTGGCTTTTAAAAAAGCTCCAAATAAGCAATTCTAAATGGGCCAAAGGCGTTTGGAAATATTTGTTTTTGCGAATCTGTTCTGGCTTAACCGCCTGGGTTTGAGCATAAAATTCTACCGCTTGGTCAAATAAAAATTTTTCATGTCTTGATCCACCTGTTTCATGAACGCCGTAACTGATGTATCGAATGCGCATGGCTTAGAACTGAAAATAAATGAAGGGTTTCATTTCACTTGACATGGTTTGGTAGATGCAGATACAAGTGGCAATTAAGACTAGCACTTTACCCCATGCAGGGAGCTTGATAAAGGCTTTCTTATAGGACCATTTGATCTCGATAGGTAACCAATGCACAATAAAGGCAATGCCCATCAAAATAAAGACCTCTCTGAAGTTGTATAGAATGTCTGGCAATATACCCCAATGGGTGTCGCCAAACATTTTAAAAATGACTTCGTTGGCTTGGTTCATATCTTCTGCTCTAAAATAAATTCTAGTAAAGGAGATGAATAAAAATGTAATGGTGATTTTCCAAAACCTAACTGGTAAAGATTTAAGACTTTGGTAAGGACTAATTTTCTTCCAGAATTTATAAATGACCAAACCTAGACCATTCAGCCCGCCCCAAATAATAAAATTCAAAGTTGCGCCATGCCACAATCCGCCTAATAACATGGTTACCATGAGGTTGATATTAGTGTTGACAGCGTGTTTGACTTTTTCAGATAGCTTAGCTAAAATTGCTAAAATTAAGGCAATGGCACCCACTATCCATAAGATGAAGCTAGCGTCGAGCAAGAGGGCGATAAAGGCTGTTAAAACAGCAATGATTAAGTATGAGGCAAACGTGCCTTGTCTGTTGCCTCCAAGCGGAATGTAAAGGTATTCTTGAAGCCAAGTAGATAAGGAGATGTGCCAGCGCTTCCAAAATTCAGCCACACTTTGCGCTTTGTAAGGGGAATTAAAATTCGTTTTAATTTTATAACCCATCAAAAGGGCAACACCAATGGCGATGTCTGTATATCCAGAAAAATCAAGGTAAACTTGAAGAGAGTAACCAATAACCGCCAACACATTTTCAACCCCTGAAAACAACATCGGATTGCCAAACACACGGTCAATGAAATTGATGGCAATGTAGTCGCCTATGACTAATTTTTTGATTAAGCCATTAATGATCATGAACCAAGCCAAACCAAATTGATATTGATTGAGTTTAAAGGGTTGTCTTAATTGGGGAATAAAGTCTTTTGCCTTTACAATAGGGCCGGCTAATAAGACAGGAAAAAAGGCCACATAAAAACCAAAGTCAAAGAAATTGTTCACTGCAGACATTTTGCGTCTGTATACTTCTATGGTATAACTCAGTGTGTGAAAAGTATAAAAGGAAATCCCAACTGGTAACAAGATCTTGTCGACATTGAAACGGGTATTGAAAAAGCCGTTGCTCCAATGTGCGAAGTGATTAATGACTTGGTGTTGGGTATGGAAAATCTGATTGTAACTATCTGTAAAAAAATAAGCGTACTTAAAGTAACACAATAGCCCAATGTTAATGAGTATGCTGTATAAGACCAAGAGTTTTCGTTTCAGGTTTTTTTGAGAGCGTTCAAGGACAATAGCAACCCAATATTCGTTGGCTATGGTAAACAATAAAAGGCCAAAAAAGAAACCACTGGTTTTGTAGTAAAAGAAGACCGATATCAAAAACAAAAACAAATTTCTGAGGGTGTATTGTTTATGAATAACCGTAAAAATGGCGTAAACAAACGTGAAGAATATCCAGAAAGAAATTTCAGTAAAAATAACGGGGTGTTTTGCGTTGAACACAAAAAACTCAGCGACCATATGGCTCAGTTGATCAATCATGTTTCAGTTTTGCGATAGGGTGTTTTAAATAATCTTCGTACTTGTGAATAAAGGCGTTGAACATTAAGTCGCCTACTAATTTATAACCGGTGCTTGATAAATGGACATGGTCTTTGGCCGCCATTTGATTCCTGATCCAGAATTCAATACTGCCCAAGCCACCCATGATAGAAAATAAGTCCCAAACGCCTGTGTTGTAATCATAAGATAAATTGCGCATGGCAGATTTGACTTCTAGCCCTGTTGGGTTTTGGTAATATTTGCCTTTGCGTCCGCGTTTGTAACTGTCCGTATTGGTGGTAAATAATATGGCCGCATTGGGCGCCACTTTTTTAACTGTAGCAAGCCATGAGCGGTAATTGTTTTCATAACAACTCTGACAAAAATGAGGATCAAAGGCATCATTAATGCCAACAGAGAATATGATCAAATCTGGTTTGATGGCCGCCAATTGTTGTTCCATTAAATTGACCTTTAAGTAGGTGGGAACAGAGGCCCCATTGGCGCCAATGGCATTGTAATTGATACCTGGCGCATCTAGGTCGCAATACAGTCCAAATAAGGTAAACGTATTTTGAAGTGAATCGGTTTTGACGCAGCGGAAACCAACTTGCACCATAGCTTGCTCAAAAACAAATTCTCTGTAACCGCCAGCTTTGTTGTCTATGACTTGCTTGGCTGTATAAGGAGAATCTAAAGCGATTTCATAACTGTTTTGAGATGGCTCATAAAACACTTTAACGCGGTCAAAGGCGTACTCTGTTTTGTTGTTGTTGAGCATGGTAATCACAAATTTGCTATTGCTATCTGTTGTGCTGGTTTTGTAGGCATTCATGCCAATATTGCCAGTGCATGAACTGCTTAAGGCCTTGCAACCATCCCATTTTCCCGTGTAGGTGAAGGTGTAATTATAAGGGTTATTGTTTTTACTGAATCCCATTTTGAACGGGTATACCCAACCTCTGGCGGCTTGTTTTTGATTGATAAACTGATTGAAGTTCTCACGCATTCTGCCAGACCAAATATCCGCTTGAATATGAGAGCCACCAAAATGCACAATATTGATTTTGCCTTTGCCAGTAGTGATCAACGCGTCGAGCTTTCTATAAAAGCCATAAAAATCCATGCTGTCTTTGTAAAACTCCACTTGGTTTAAACTGTAGTTCACAAAAGGGTAGGGCTTAATGTCAACAGCACCTTCTTGAGCATAAGCAGCTGATTGAGTCGCAAAATAGCAAAACAACAAAAGGAGATATGTCAAGGGTTTAAAGGTCAATCGGCTTATTGGATTTTTTTGCGCAGTTGATACATGTCTTGTTCCTTCAACAAGGATTGATAAAAGATTTGAGCAATTTTATCGGCACCTCTTTGACTAAAATGGATGTAATCTGGAGAGCCCAAGGCTGGTTTATTGTTCACCCATTCTACCATACTGCCATTGCCGCCCATGGCTTCGTACATGTCCCAAAATACACCGCCGTTATCAAGCGTAGCTTTTCTAAGTGCATTTCTAACATTTTCAAGTTGAGGATGGGTTACCCATTGCCCATTTTGACGGATGCTCATATCCGCGGGGCCAATCACAAATACAAATAAATTCGGGTCTATGGATTTTAGGTAGCGAATTTCTTCGTAGAATTTTTTGCCGTAAGCTTCAGCGCTGCTTGGTTTGGTCATGCCGGGTAAAGCATTGCCGCCAAATTGTAAAATCAAAGCTTTCACCCCAAGCAATTGATAACTGCGTTTTAAGGTTTCTGCATTGATTCTTCTGAACACTGTGCCTGAGCAACCACGCATAGGAATGTTGTCTACACTTACACCATTAGGACCATCCAATGCTATGCCCAATACATCGGCATTGGCACCGCTGAACTTCAAAGTGATTTTGCCTTGAGCGCTATCAGTTTTGAAGACGATTAATTGCTCTGTGCTCGATGGATTAATTGTGTTGCTTATGGTTTTGCCAACGTATTCACATTGCACAGTCAGGGCTTGGTCTATTGCGCCTATTAATAAGCGACATTGTGTAAAATGTCTGTTTTTAAAGGAGGTGTTCTCGCGAGCGGTAATGGTCACACTGGCCTCTGATGATTCTTTTTTGCAGAAATAGGCCATTGGTCCATAACGGTTGTGTTTAGCGCGATTTTCATTGCCGCCAAAGGTTAGTCTGCGGTTCCATGAGCCCTGTGATTGAACGGCCACCGTGTATTTAGGAGTGACTTCTAAAGCCGGCAACAAGCCCATACCGCTGCCACCGTATTGCTTTTGCAACTGCTCTCTGATGAAGGAACTGATTCTGTCCATTTCAATTTGAGAGTCACCGTAGTGTATCATTCTAAAGGTGGTGTTATCTGCTTGAGCTTGTTCTAATGCGGCAAAGAATTTATCCATGGCAGAATGGTCGTCATTGGCGAAATAAAATTTAGCCGGACTTTCCATGGCCTCCACTTGCATTAAAATGAGGGTGTCTTGGGTTGATTTATGTGGTTTTTTTAAGATGGCTTCTTTTTTTTCTTGTAAACTCATTTTGGCTTCCTGAGCTTTTATCTCAGCAAAGTATGCACTAGAGTCGATCTTAGTATCAAATTTTTCAGTGAAATCTGGCAATGCTTCTATCTTGGTATCACCGATTTGAATGTGCAATAAAGGCAATAGTTTAGAGGCAATGCCCAGGCTGCAAAGTGTAATGATTAAAAACAGAAGGACCTTTTGTGGTTTCATTGCTTTTTTAGCTATGTGTGCAAAAGTAACGAAAAATAAAAGTGCTTTATGATGGCATCAGAAAAATTAATTAACGCGTTTTCAAAGGTTTGTTTAAATTTGCTCAAGGTATGGAAGAGATCATCAACAAAGTCGATCAAAGTGGGTTGGTTCAAATAGATTTAGAACAGCTGTATGGTACTGAAAAGCGCTGTTTTATTGATATTAAGGACCAATTGTACATGGGCTTGATGTTGAAAGAAAAAGAGTTTAGAGCCTTTATAAAAGACCACGATTGGACGCAATACCAAGGTCAATTGCTAGCCATTGGTTGTTCTAACGATGCCATAGTGCCAACTTGGGCCTATATGTTAATGGCCAATAAACTGAGCGGGATAGCCAAGTTGGTGGTTTTTGGATCCTTGTCTGTTTTAGAAGATGTTTGGTTTGTCAAACAAATTGATGCATTAGATTTGAGCCAATACGCTGATCAAAAAATAGTGGTAAAAGGTTGTAGCCATGTTCCAGTTCCTGTAAGTGCTTATGTTTACTTGACTGAAAAATTAACGCCTTTGGTACAATCATTAATGTTTGGAGAACCCTGCAGTACTGTGCCACTGTACAAACGCAAGTAATTGTGGAAAAGGCAATGAGGTGATTCAAGTGCTGAGGCCTTAATTTCGTTTTAAAATTCATAAAAGTATGTTGAAGAAAATAGCATTATTGGCTTTGGTTTTTGTGTTGCCGTTCATGGCAATGGCACATGGTCATACAGATGGCCCTTCTATTGGTCCTGTTCGCATGGAGTTTATTTTGTTTGCCTTGACTTTAGTCGCGGTAGCTATTTTCCATAACCATACCATGCAGGTTGCACTCGCTGGTTTGGGGGTCATTTTGATTTGGGAATTGTTTGTTGCAAAAGGGTTTTTAATAGGAGAACATTTTTTCGGCACGAATGCCATCATGGATCAAATCATTCACAAAGACATGCGTCAAGGTGAATGGGCTGTTATCCTTAATTTGATTGGATTGCTATTGGGCTTTGCCATCTTAGCTAAACATTTTGAAGAGAGTGGTATCCCTCAAATTTTGCCTAAATATTTGCCAGACAATTGGGTTGGTGGTTTTGTGTTATTGGTTTTAATCGCAATCATTTCTTCTTTCTTAGATAATATTGCTGCTGCCATGATTGGTGGTACAGTTGCTGCCACTGTGTTCAGAGGCAAAGTGCATATTGGGTATTTAGCGGCCATAGTAGCAGCGAGTAACGCAGGTGGCTCTGGCTCTGTGGTGGGAGATACTACTACTACCATGATATGGATTGCCGGTGTGCCAGCCACTGAAGTATTGAAGTCTTTCATAGCGGCTGTTCCTGCAATTATTGTTTTTGGTATCATTGCAGCTAAACAACAACACGCCTACCAAGCCATTACTAAAGATGCGCCTGCTAATGCAAAAGTGGATTACAAACGTTTGTTAGCGGTTTTGCTGATTTTAGTGGGCACAATTGTCACCAATTTCTTGTTTGATTTTCCGGCCTTAGGGGTTTGGGTAGCCATATTATTAGCGGCCAGTTTTACCAAAACGCCATGGGCAGAATCAAAACATGCCATTAGTGGGTCAGTGTTTTTATTGAGTTTGGTGATTGCGGCAAGTATGATGCCAGTGGACTCATTGCCAGCTGCTTCATGGCCAATAGCAATGTCTTTAGGCTTTGTGTCTGCAGTGTTTGATAATATTCCTTTAACCAAATTGGCCTTAACACAAGGGGGGTATGACTGGGGCGTATTGGCCTTTGCTGTTGGTTTCGGAGGTAGTATGATTTGGTTTGGGTCATCTGCCGGTGTGGCGTTGTCAAATATCTTTCCTGAAGCTAAGTCGGTAGGGGCTTGGGTAAAAAATGGTTGGCATGTGATCTTAGCCTACGTGATTGGCTTTATGATCATGATAGGGATCGCCAAATGGACACCTGATACAGTGCATATTCCAGCGGCTACTGCCAAAACGGAACAAACCCATTAATGGGTAATTCTCAATACTTTTTTAGTTTCGAAGAAGGGGAGCGGGAAGATGCTATGCA
>Ga0222712_10002692_pt1 | contig 20038 bp, 14 predicted proteins | sample C33_657DmetaG_FD_165043 | JGI IMG/M metagenome (GOLD analysis project Ga0222712, IMG submission 165043) | Estuarine water microbial communities from San Francisco Bay, California, United States - C33_657D | ecosystem: Environmental > Aquatic > Marine > Unclassified | place: USA: California... | reverse complement strand
TGTCCTATTATTCTCGCTATGCTGAGCAGGTTAAAGGGATAGAAAAAGCTACTAAACCGTATATCCCAACAGTTGTAAGTGACTCCCCAGAAGAGTCCAGGGGCTCATGGGAAGAGCCAGAACCACGCCGTGGAGTTAGAGGAACATATCCATTCGTCCACACATTTGAGAGTGAAACGGGCATCGTCCGTGAGATCGATGATTCTGAAAATAACTCGCGAATCGTTGAGCATCATCCCGCAGGTACATTCTACGAGATATTTCCAGATGGAGATAAGGTAACTAAAGTTTCTGGTGAAAATTACACGATCGTTGTCTATGATGACAACATCTTAATTCGTGGAACACAAAATATTACGATTGAAGGTGATCAACGAGTATTAGTCAAAGGTGATTATGTGATGGAAGTTATGGGAGACTATAACTTAAAAGTGCATGGTAATCGCTATACTAAAATAACTCAAAATGATGCGATTGAAACTGTTGGTAACTTTAACTTAAACGTAAAAGAAGATTTCCTAACACGCGTTGGTAAAAATCAAACATTATTAATCGATGTAGATAAGACTGAAACTATTGGCGGAAGTTCTTCGTTGATGGTAACAGGAAAAGTAGATAATGTATTTTTAGATACGATGAGCACTTTCTCAAATGGCGCACAATCAGTATCAACAAATTCAACACAACAATTCTTATCAAAAGATGGTTTAGAGTTTGGATCTAAAGCTAACTGGAACCTTAAGTGTGATGCAGATCTTACAATCACAACTGTAGGTAAATTTACAATTAATAGTGGTGGCGACTATAAAGTTACTGCTCCTAAAGTGGACTTGAACTAATATGTCACAATCTCCTTGTGGAATTAATGCAGCTCTTGACGAAGCTAAAGCTGGAATAGACAACTTAAAAGAAAAGATTGCTGGTGGATTAAATTCTATTGGTGATCTGGGTTCTATTGCTGATACGATTAAAAATAAGTTGAAGGAAGTAAATGTTCCTAAGCTTGAAAGTATTAATTTAAAAGAAGAGTTGCTGAACCTTCCAAGTTTAAATGCTGAAGAATATGCTGCAAAAGTTGCAGAACTAAAAGCTAAGTTTGGTACAGCAGTTCCTGATCTAGATGCCATTATTGCAAAGATCCCCAAACCTGTTGGATTGAATGCTCAAGGCAACAAGGATATTTTCACTCAACTTAACGATGCTTTAGGCAATGTTGGTGCTGCATTCCAAAATGTTCAAGAGCAACTTAGTTCACTCTCAATAGAATCGTTAACGGCAAGTATATGTGATGAGAAGAAGATTGACCCTATTACTAAAAAGGAAGTTCCAGTTGTACCGAACGTTGAAGTAGTACAAAAGACTATTCCAGATCCAGTTACAAAAGAACCCGTTCCAGTTGTAGTAGATCCTGTTACTACTAAAGAAGTTCCAATAACTGAAGTAACTCCTCTCCCTCCTGGAGCTCCTGCAGTAACTCCTGCTCCGGTCTATGAAACTAAACCTCAAGTAAAGCCGACTCCTCCAGTAGTACCACAAAAAAATCCAGTTGTCGAACCTAAGCCATCAACTCCTCCATCCTCTGGATTTACATTTGCATTTACTAAAGAAAAATTAGTGGCAGCTGGTGGTGCAGCAGCAGGTAATTGGTATGAATACTTGAGAGACACACTACCAAAATATAATATCACCACACCTGAACGTGTAGCTGCATTTGTTGGTAATGTTGGTGTAGAGACTAGCTGGACGCAGATAGAAGAAAGCGTGAAATACAGTGCAGACTTCATATTCACGAAATTAAACCCAGGAAATAAACGATTCGCTACACTTGATGATGCAAGAGCTGCTGTAGCTAAAGGTGCAGAATACGTTGCCAATATCATCTATATGGTTGAGCGCAAGTTGTTAGATCCACAACCAGGTGATGGTTGGAAATATCGTGGCAGAGGTTTAAAACAACTTACGTTTAAAGATAACTATTTAAGAGCATCAAAGGCATTCTTTGGAGATGATCGCCTAGTTAAAGATCCAGACTTGGTTGTTAAAGATAAGAATATTGCCGTTGAGACTGGTGCTTGGTATTTTAAGACTAAAAATATTTCTGACTATGCTGACAAGAAAGCGTGGGGAGAGTGTGGTGCAATAGTTAATGCAGGTAAACCTAATGCTGATCCTACGAAAGTAGTAGATTACCAAAAGAGAATAAATGCTCAAGAAAAAGCATATAAAGCATTCACGGCATAATAAATAGAACCATGCGATCACAAAACTTATCAGACTTACCAATAGGCAACCGTCCGGCCAACTCTCAACCTATGAGAGAGCTAACATACGGAGGCAGAGAATCCACGTATGCAGACTTAGATCTACTCTTTAGACCTAACCCTGTGACTGGAGATATAAATCCTATCCGCGACGTTGATGCAGTTAAAAAGTCTGTGCAAAATTTAGTATTGACCAATTTCCAAGAAAGACCATTTCAACCAGAAATTGGATCTGGAGTTAGAGGTCTATTGTTTGAACCAGCAGATGATATTACGATTCACAGTATAGAAGAAGCTGTTCGTAGAGTCCTTGCTAACTTTGAGCCTAGAGCTCGTATCCTTGAAGTTGATTCTGTATTCGATGAGGGGTTGAATGCATATAGACTCACACTAGAATTTCAAGTAATTACTACTGGACAAGTAGCAACAACAACTATTGTATTAGAGAGAACAAGATAACATGCCGATCAATGTAACGGAACTAGATTTCTTTCAAATAAAAGAAAATTTAAAAGATCATCTGAAAGGTCTTCAAGCTGGTGGTAAATTTACCGACTATGACTTCGAAGGATCAGGCATGGCTGTGCTCATAGATCTTTTAGCATACAATACACACTATAATGCATTGAATGCAAATATGGCTGTGAATGAGGTCTTCTTAGATTCTGCTGATCGTAGACAAAACATCGTATCGCATGCCAAATTATTGGGTTATATCCCTCGTTCTAAAACTTCTGCATTTGCAACTATCAATATCACAGTAAATAATCCAGCTGGTTCTCCTTCTAGGTTAACACTCGATAGAGGCACAGAATTTACGACGACTATTAATGACAAACAATATATCTTCACGGTCCTCGAAACACAAACCATTTCTCCTATTGGAGGAGTGTACACGTTTTCTAATGTCAAGATAAATCAGGGTATTTTAAAATCTACATTTTATGTAGTAGATTCTTTTGATGATTATCAATACTATGAAATCGCAGACTTAAACTGTGATAGAGAAACCATTACTGTTAAAGTAAAAGAAAATCTTTCTGCAACGTTATCTGACGTCTATATACTTGCAAAAGATTTTACAAAGGTTAATGCAGAGTCAAAAGCTTATTACATACAAGAAGCTGTATCAGAAAGATTTGAAATCTATTTTGGCGACGGCATAACATCTAGAAAATTAGATGCTGGTAATGTTGTAGAGATCGAATGGTTATCTACTGCTGCAGAAGAAGGTAATGGAGCGACAATATTTACTTTGAATGGAAATATTGAAGGTAACACAAATGTTACTATATCAACCGTATCTAAATCTGATTCTGGTTCTGATCGCGAATCGAACGACTCTATTAAGTTTAATGCACCATTAACATACATTGCACAAAATCGAGTAGTTACACCTGATGACTATCGAGCTGCGATCTTAGAAAACTATTCTAACATTGAATCTATCGCAGTCTGGGGCGGAGAACAAAATGATCCTCCTCAGTATGGTAAAGCTTACATCTCTATCAAACCAAAGGATGGAGAAACATTAGATGAAGTTGAAAAACAAAAGATCAAAGATCAGATCTTAAAACCTCGCAACATCGTTTCTATTAGTCCAGAAATCATTGATCCAGAGTATACGTATCTTAAGTTAGAAGTATTTTACAAATACAATCCAGCTCTTACATCTAGAACTGCTGGAGAATTAAAACAACTAGTGACAGATACCATCGCAAATTATAATTCTGCAGACTTACAACAGTTTGATGGTGTGTTTAGACATTCTAAATTGACACGATTGATAGACGCCTGTGATCCTTCTATTCTAAACAGCACAGTTAGAGTGTTTATGGTCAAACGCTTGGTTCCAATATTAAATACTCCAAGACTTTACACTATACAGTTCTCTTCTCCGCTCTATTATACTCGTTCAAATGACAAAGTTATTACTTCGACTTCATTTACATATAATGGAGTAACTTCTTATATACAAGATAGAGCTCAAACAGTGGGTAGTGCTGAACCACACTCCGATAAAGGTGGTACACATACACTTGAATTATATAAAATATTGAACAACACTAAAATCACTACTATATCTGATATTGGTTATATCATCGCTGATCAAGGATTGGTCGTACTGGAGAAATTTACTCCATCAGCCATAAATGGAGATTATATTACCATTACTGGAATTCCAAATTCTAATGATATTGCTCCTAAGAGAAATCAATTGATAAAGATTAATATGGATGATGTTACAGTAACTGGTGAAGTTGATACGATTGCTACAGGTGGTACACCAGCTGGTGTAAACTATACAACCACTCCTCGTCACAAAGAAGATTAAAAAATGCCGTATACCGTTTTAACTGACAGGTTAGGGACTACGACACCGCAGTATTATGTGTTACATGAAGTAATACCTGATCATCTTCGCTCTAATGAACGCTTCATGGAATTCCTTGAAGCTTACCTAGAGTGGCAGCAATCGACTGTTTATTCTCCTGGTAGTATTATAAACAAATTAGTTGATATTAAGAACATTGATAACGTTGCTGAAGAATTTATACCATACATTCAGCGTGCTGTTGCGGGACCAATTCCAGCTGTCGAAGGAGTTGATCGTAGAAAGCTTTATAAGCAGATTATTGATTTATATCTAGCTAAAGGTTCATTACCTTCATATGAAGCTTTATTTAATATCTTATTCCAAGATCAGATAGAACTTTATTTCCCCAGAGTTGATATGTTACAACCTTCTTCTGGGAAGTGGAGCGATGCTGACGGAAGATACGCTGATAATAATGGATTTTTATCTGATAGAAAATATTTGCAAGATAGTTATTATTACCAAGATTATTCATATGTTATCAAGACAAGTAAGTCATACGAATCTTGGAAAGATATAGTTACTAAGGTACTTCATCCAGCAGGTTTTATATTTTTTGGCCAGATTAAAGTAGTTTCTACAGCTTCAGTTGGCCAACAAAGATTGAAGATGAAGTTAGTGCAGATTGGTAGGGTGATTGCTGAAGAAGCAACTAGACCTATCATCTTGGATAAAGTAACTGTTCCAATAACTATAGCCGAAACATATCGTGAGTTATTGGGTACAGTCATTACTCCAGTCGTTGGAGAAGCAATTGAAGGATTAACATCTAAACCAGCACTTGCGCTTGGACCAACATTTAAACATTTTGATCAGTATAAATTCTTAACTGAAGAATTTGCATCTAATTATGATGATGTTGTACTTGAAGGTCCATGTTTAGGATTGAAGACTAACTTCGTACCAGTGTTAGTTAGAAATGCTATCGATGAAACGTATGAAAATGGTACAACGATATTGATGTCTTCATTCTTGACATTACAACCAGCAGATTTAGCTGGAAGCTCATATAATGAGACAATAGATTTACTTGATCCAACTTCAGGATCTGATGTTATAGTTGAACTCAACTGATATAAATAGACCATATATTCCTAAGGATTTTAAAAACCATGTCTGCTATTATTACTACTAAATTTCGTTATCAAAACGCTAATACCTTGGTTCAAGGTTTAGCTGGAGAACTCGATGATGTTTACTATCTTGGTATAGGCCGAGCATTTTCTTGGTCTTCTGAATCATCTCCTCCAACGCCGACCGATGTTCAATCGACCGAATTTGATGCACAAAGAAATTTATTGGCGCTAAAAAAATTAGCTACTACAAATATATCTCGTGCTATCCCTCGTTATAATTGGATTTCTGGTTCAACATATTCAGAGTATGATGATCAAGATAGTGCTTTGAGCACAAAACAATATTATGTCGTGACTGACGAGTTGAACGTCTATAAGTGTATTAAAGCAGGAACTTCAGGTTCTTCAATCAAGCCAACTGGTACACCAACTTCCATGGGATCAGTATTAGCAGACGGTTATCAATGGAAATACATGTACACACTATCTGGTGCAGACGTTGCTAAGTTTAATACCTCTTCATTTATTGCAGTTAAAAAATTAGAAGCTGATGATGATTCAGTTCAATGGGATGTTCAAGAAGCTGCTCTTCCTGGAGCTATCCAAAGGATTAAAATAACAAGCGGAGGTTCTGGATATACATCTAAACCAACGGTTACAATTACTGGTGATGGAATTGGAGCTTCTGTGATTGCAGCAGACGTTACTCTCACAGGTGGAGTTGTTACAGAAATTATAATGAACTCAGCAAGAGTTGGTAGTGGATACACGACTGCAACCGTAAGTTTTAGTGGTGGAACTCCTACTACTCCTGCAACAGCAAGAGCTATCATCTCTCCAAAGGGAGGTCATGGTTCAGATCCAGTTTCAGAGTTAGGCGGTTTCTATGTTATCATTGACGTTAACCTTGTTGCAGCTGAAGGTTCTGGAGATTTCTTGGTTGACAACGATTATAGACAAATTTGTTTAATTGCAAATCCACATGAGGTTGACGCAACTGCAGTACGTTTGTTGGGTAATTGGGCAGCAAGTACAGCATATATTGTCGGTGATGTTGTTTATTATAACAACTATGCATACGTATGTGATACAGCTCACACATCGGATACAACATTTGCAGTAGACTCTGCAAAGTGGACGGGCCCGAGCGTGGCTTCTGCAGCAACATTAAATGCTCTTACTACAATTGAATATACAGGATTGTCTGGCACTCTTACAGCAGATCAACAAGTTATAGGAGATACTAGTGGAGCGATTGGTTATGTAGACAGCGTAGATACAACAGATAATTTAATAAAGTTTCATCAAAACTCGACGACTGGATTTACAAGTTTTGAAGAGGGCGAAGCTATTACTATTGGTGGTGCTACTGCAACCATCGCTTCAATAATTGCACCAGAATATGTGCCAATGTCTGGCAAATTAGTATATCTTGAAAATTTATCGCCTGTAAATAGAAACATAAATCAAACAGAAGATATCAAGTTAGTATTAGAACTATAATTCAATTTAAGGCTTTTAAAATATGTCATTAAAGATCTTTTCTCAAGCACCATATTATGATGATTATGATGAGGCAAAAAGATACCTTCGCGTATTATTTAGACCTGCTGTTTCTTTACAAGTAAGAGAGTTAAATCAACTTCAAACATACTTACAAACTCAAGTAGAGCGTGTAGGTTTGCACTTGTTCAAAGAAGGTGCGATGGTCATTCCTGGTCAATCTTCTGTCGATACAAACATAACTTACATAAAGATTGAGAATGAGACCAATGGCATAGACATTAACACGATAGCCAATGAATTGATCGGTTCTACAATAACTGGTCAAACTTCTGGAGTTACTGCTAAAGTTACGACTGTAACTCTTGAAGAACCCAACGAAGACAATCCATTAATAACAGATGCTATAACTTTATTTGTCAGATATACATCTTCAGGCGATGATAAAGAGACAAAAACATTCGTTGCGGGTGAGTTATTAGTCGCAGACGCAACTACTACTACATCATTGGTAGAAAGAACTGTACAGATCAAATCTGGTACTGGTGTTCTTGGTAAAGGTACCATCGCATCTATTCAAAAAGGCATCTATTTTGTAAAAGGTCAGTTTACCCTTGTTACAGATCAAACCCTAGTAATTTCTAAGTATAGTAATACACCAAGTTATAGGATTGGTTTAGATGTTGATGAAAATATTGTTGATTCAAATGATGATAGTACTCTAGCTGATAACGCTAACGGCGTTCCAAATCAAAATGCTCCTGGTGCACATCGCTATCAAATTATTTTAACATTAGCTAAATTAGCTCCCGATTCAACACTCGACGACACATTTATTGAACTCATTAGAATTACTGACGGTGTATTACAATCTAGAGTTACAGAGACAGATTATTCAATCTTAGCTAAGACACTAGCTAGGAGAACATTTGATGAATCTGGTCATTATACAGTTTCCCCATTTAAGGTTGCAGTTCGTGAACATCGTAACAACGATAGAGGCGCATGGAGTGGACCAGGTACAACTTATCAGCTTGGTGATATAGTTACATCTGGCGGTAATTATTTTGTAGCTCTTAAGAGCGGTTTATCTGGAGCTGTTGAACCGTCAACACTGTTTGATGCTACTGATCCATATCAGAATTTAAATGATGGTATCATTGACTGGAACTACACAACAAATCCTCCATTTAATAGAGGATACTTAACTCCAGAAAAAGGCGGAGATGAGACAGCTGTAGCAGTTGCTATTGAGCCTGGAAAAGCATACGTTCAAGGCTATGAGATCGAAAAGATCGCTACTGAATACGTGAAAGTACCTAAAGCCAGAACATTTGATCGTATATCAAATGATGCGATTCCTGTATCATACGGTAATTATGTTTATGTTTCAAACGTTTTAGGATTACCAGATTGTTCAACCTTTCCATTAGTAGATCTACATAATCGATTAACTCCGAGTTCTAATCCACAAACTGCTGGTTCAGGAACTAAAGTTGGTACAGCTAGACTTCGTGGATGGGAATTCCATTCAGGTACTCCAGGAACTTCAACCGGTGTTTATAAAGCATACATCTTCGATGTTAAGATGGAGAGCGGATACACATTCGATCGTGATGTAAAACAAATTTTCTATGATAGCGGTACAACAAAGACCAATATTGCAGCCGATGTTTATGGTAAGTATACCACCCTTTCAGGTTTTATATCTGCTTCAACTACTACTATCACAGGTTCTTCTGGAACTGCATTCACTACACAATTAAAAGTTGGTGATTACATTAGAACTATTAACTCTTCTTCAACATATGAATTCCGTAGAGTTACAGCAATCACTGATAATGATACACTCACCATCGATTCAGCATTTAGCGGTACTGTATCAGGTGCAGTTTATTCTAGAGTTGGTGCTGAGATCAATGAACCTGGTGGTTTACCATTATTATTCCCGCTTGCATATTCATTTATTAGAAATACACGTGGAGGCACTGGTGATAATGAACAGGCAACCACATATACTACAACGCAACGTTTTGATGCATCAACTGGTGCAGGTCAAACTTCGTTGACATTCTCGGTAGGTTCTGCAACAAGTCCTACTACTAGTGGTTCTGAATTCAATCCTGCGGCAACCACTACAGACTATATCTTAGTTAATAGAACAGATGGTACAATTGAATCCCCAACTGGTATAACACTTCAAAACAACGGAGTTGATGTATTAGTTAGTGGATTAACAGCAAGTAAAGCATACAGCTTACTAGCTCCTGTTCGTAAAGCTGGTTCTCCAGCCCAGGAAAAGAAAAAGACGTTAATCGATAATGCAACAGCGGATTTTACAACTCTTGCATCTGTAACGCCATTAACACTGTCATTAGGCAAAGCTGACGGTTATAGAATAGTTACTATACGAATGGCAGAAGATTTTACTGCTGCGTCATCAAATCCAGCAACTACTACTGATATCACATCTTGGTTTACATTTGATAATGGTCAACGCGATACTCACTACGATGTTGCTACTATCACGCGTAAAGAAGGTTATCCAGTTCCAAGTGGAGCTGTTCGTGTCATATTTGATTATTTTGATCATAGTATTGGTACAGCTGGTGACTATTTTACAGTTAACTCCTACAGCGGAGAAGTTCCATACAATAAGATCCCATACTATATCTCTTCAACTGGTGTAGTAGCTTTATCTGACGTTATGGATTTCCGTCCTCGTATAGGAGATGCTGGTGTATTATTCTCTGGCACTGGTGCTTCACAAACTGAAATTCCTAAAATTGGTTTCGAAACTTCTGCAAGTTATTCATATTACTTGCCACGTTCAGACAAATTAGCATTAAACATAGATGGTTCATTCTTCTCCGTCGATGGAGTAGCAAGCCTATCACCAGAAGAACCGAAAGATCCAAACTTAGGCATGCTAATTGCTAAGTTGCACATATCAGCTTACACGCTATTCCCATCACAGGGTTCTATTCAAATAGAAACTGTCGATACTAAACGATATACCATGCGAGATATTGGTAAACTTGATAAGCGCATCGAAAATCTAGAATACTACACAGCTTTATCACTGTTGGAACAAGAAACCAAGTCATTGACCATTCAAGATGAATTAGGCTTAGATCGTTTCAAAAATGGTTTCATTGTTGATAGCTTTAAAGGTTCTGACCTTGGAGATACGGGCTCAGTAGATTATCGTTGTGCTATTGATATGACATTACAAGAGTTACGACCATTCTATACAATGGATAACGTTAATTTATTAGAAACAAATCAATCTGACATAGCTCGTGATGCTGATGGTTATGCATTAACCGGTGATATCATTACATTACCATATACAGAGAGAGAATTAGTTAAACAACAGTTTGCATCTCGCACAGAAAATGTAAACCCATTTGCTATCTTTACTTTCTTAGGAAGTATGTCTTTAAATCCTCCTTCAGACGAATGGTTTGAAGTTGATCGTAGACCAGATATTGTAAATAATCTTGAAGGTAACTTTACAGCTGTACAAACTGCGCTTGAAGCAACTGGTGCATTAGGTACAGTTTGGGGTGCATGGGAAACTAACTGGGTTGGTCAAACACGAAATATCGATCGTTTAGTTGTAACACGTGGATTCGATAGTCGAGATTATGGTCTTGGAGCTGCGCGTTGGTCAGATCGTCGTACATTCACTCAAGCAGAATTGCAAGCTATCGGTGGTGATGCTACTAGCTTTGGTAATGATGCTGCGGGTGCTCGCGTTCTTACATTCCAAACTCAAGCTACAACCGTTGGTCAATCTCGTACTGGTATTCAAACATCTGTTACACCAAGAATCGATTATCAAGTACTCGAAGATAGAGTATTGCAGTCAGCTCTAATTCCATATATCAGATCCCGCGATTTACTCTTTGTTTGTAAAGGTTTAAAACCAAATACAAAACTATTCCCATTCTTTGATGATACTGATATATCTTTATTTGTAACTCCAGCGACAAAGGTGAATTTAACACTTACTGCTGGAACTACAGATCAATTCAATACTGAAACCAACGTTGGTGGTGCAGCAGAAGAATTTGCTAGACAAGTAGACGGTAAAGCAGAAGTTTCATATAATAAAGGCGATGTCGTTTTTGTTAAACAACGCGGTGCTACAACATATAATACTCAAGCAGTTTCTCCAGGAACTGGTATAGCAGTATTGGTTGAAAGAACAACTGATACTGGCGCTGAAGCTGTTTACATAATGAACATCAAAGGTTCTTTCCAAGATGGAGATATCATAAGAGGTTCTATTTCTGGAACAGAATATGAAGTTAATGGAAGCGTAGTAGTAGCTACAGAAGCTGATGATATTATAACAAACTTCAACGGTTCAGTTGCTGGTGTATTTAAGATCCCAAATACTGATTCAATTCGTTTTAGAACTGGTGTTAGAGAATTTAAACTAACTGATAGTACTACAGGATCTTTAGACTTCACTACACAAGGTCGTGGTCAATATCGTGCACAAGGTATACTTGAGACTAGACAAAAAACTATCAATGCTGTTAGAAATGCAGAGGTTGCAACTCAACAAGTTTCTGAATCTCAAACTACTGAAGTTTATTCAGATGAACGTTTAACTCGTGATAGCGGATGGTATGATCCATTGGCTCAAACATTCTTAGTACAATCCACCGGTGGTGCATTTATTACCAGTGTAGACGTATTCTTTGCAACAAAGGATATTGGCATTCCAGTAACTCTTCAAATTCGTGAAGTTGTAAATGGATATCCAGGTCAACGGGTGTTGCCATTCTCAAGAGTTACATTAACTCCAGATAAGGTTACTATTGATCCAAACATTGGATCTGAACCTACTACTTTTAGGTTCGAGTCTCCAGTATTCTTGCAAGATTTGACAGAATACTGTATTGTATTATTATCTGATTCAAATCAATATAGAGTTTGGATTGCACAACTTGGCGAAAAAGCAATTAATACAGATCGTTTCATATCTGAACAACCTTATGCTGGTGTTTTATTTAAATCACAAAATGCTTCTACGTGGACAGCAAACCAAGAACAGGATCTAAAGTTCACGATTCGTTCAGCTGTATTCGATATTACAAAATATCCTGTAATCGAATTCAATAATGAACCGCTTCCTCCAATCATATTAGAGACTGATCCCTTCCAAACTAAGAGCGGGACAGACAAAGTACGCGTGTTTGCTAAAAATCATGCTATGCCAAACAACTCATCAGTCATCATCTCTAACGTGGCTGCAGGAACATATAACGGTATAGTTACTACAGCATCTACTGGTTTAAATGGAACGTTCACGGTCGTAGATAGTGAGATCGATTCATTCGTAATCGATGTTGGAACTAATGCTACTAACAGTGGTTTTGTTGGTGGAGAAAATGTAATTGCAACAGTTAACGTTGGATACGATGCTGTCAACTTTATCGCGCAGTCTCAAGTATTCTCAGAGACCACATTAGCATTTGGTATGACACCAATCAATGAATCATATAGCGCAGCTTCTGCAGAAACTTCATTGATACCTAACGTAACTACATATTTTGACAATAAGAATATCGTAGCTTCACAGACTAATGAAAACTTATCAGCTTTATCTGGTAACAAATCATTAGTCGTAACTGCAAGATTAACATCTGAGAATGAAAACTTGTCTCCAGTTATTGATACTTCACGCATGTCATTGACAACAATTTCTAATAAGATTGATACGTACACATATTCAACTAAAAATAATGATGATTTAGATTATAAAGTAGTATTGACGACTGCTGGAAATAACGTGTCATACTCAGGAAGTACTATCAGCATTGCGAACACTGGTAGCTTAAGAAGTGATGCGACAGGTATTGCTGTCGGTAAGTACATTGAAATAACCGGAACTGGATCTTCAACGAATAATACTACTGATCCAATATTAGTGACAGCTGTGGCTTCTGATGGTTCTACTATTACTTGTGACCACACATTCACAACTCAAGCTGCAACCACTACTACTATTACCTTATTGGATAACTATGTTAGTGAGATCGCTCCAACAGGTGGATCTTCTGAATCTAAATATGTTACACGCGTTGTTAACTTAGCAAATTCTTCTACATTCTTGAAGATCATGTTTGGAGCTAACATTCCAGCAGTGACTGGTTCAGACATAGAAGTTTATTACAAGCTATTACCTGCTGGTTCAACTACTGATATTACCAAGTTTAACTTTGTAAAAGCTACTCCTACAGCCAACTTAATTAAGACATCTAATCGCAATACATTTACTGATGTTGCTTATGAATTAGAAAACTTACCTGCATTCGATGCAGTCGTAGTTAAGATAGTATTCAAGACTGGTAATTCTGCTCAAGTACCTAGAGTTAAAGATCTAAGGGTAATTGCCTGTGCTTAGTGAAAAAGTTTTGATGAAAGTAGAAAATGAAACAGGGTTATATCGAGACCCCGTTTCAAAAGTTGTAATAAATAAAGATGACATTTCATATAATAAGTATTTGCAAAATAGACAAAGACTAATTAATGCACAACAACAAGTTGAAAAGAATACTACTGATATCAACGATATCAAAAAAGAAGTAAGTGAAATTAAAAGCATGTTAGTTACTATTCTTGCTAACATTCAAAAATAGAGAGATATAAATGGCAGCTATCAACGTAAATCTAACCGACACCTTTAATGGGTGGAGACTAAAAACTAATCAGATTGGTGACTTCGTAGGAGACACGGCTGGATTATTAACTGATGCAACGAATGTAGTTGCAGCGATTAATGAAGTAAGATCTGCAGCACCTCTTGATGGTGTTATCTCTACTGATGGTAATGAATTCAAAGTAAACGTAGATTCTGCAGACACATTCGAACTTGTACTAACTGCTGCTGGTAACTTAACTGTTACTGGAGAAATGACTTCTACTAAATTTAACGGTCCTCTTACTGGAAACGTTACTGGTAACTTAACAGGTAACGTTACTGGCAATGCATCAACCGCTACAACATTACAAACTGCTCGCACGATCAACGGCGCTTCTTTTAATGGTTCTGCCAACATAACATTTACTACAGATGCTACTGCAGAAGGCAGTACTAACCTTTATTTCACAAACGCTCGTGCAAGATCTGCAATTAGTATTGCTACTAATGGTAATATTACTTACAATTCAACGAATGGTCAATTTAGTCTAACTAATGCTAACGTAGTCGCTGCGTTAGGTTATACTCCATGGCATTCTGGTAATGATGGAGCAAGTTCTGGTCTTGATGCCGACTTATTAGATGGTATGAACAGCGCTACGGCTGCAACAGCTTCTACTATCGCAGCGCGTGATAGTTCAGGCAATTTAACAGCAAACGTGTTTAATGGTGTTGCAACATCAGCTAGATACGCCGACTTAGCAGAAAAATATACAACCGATAAAGAATATCCAGTTGGAACTGTCATGGTGGTTTCATTGAGTACTGATTCAGAGTGTACAGCTTCTTATTCTCCAGGTCAAATCGCAGTTGGTGTAATCTCTGAGAAGCCAGCATTCTTGATGAATAAAGATGCTGATGGTCAAGCGATTGCTCTTCGTGGTCGAGTTCCAGTTAGAGTTATTGGTCCAATTCAAAAAGGACAAACAGTAATCGCTAGTGTTGATGGCAGAGCAATCTATGGAGTCTTAAATCCTGTTGGCATAGCTCTTGAAACAAACCAAGAATTCAAAGAAAAATTAGTTGAGTGTGTGATATTGTAATGACTAAAGATGAACACAAAAAAATATTCTTTGATTTTATCAAACAACATCCATCACTATCTGATATAAAGTATTCAGAAAATCCAGTTTTAGAACAAGAGATCGTTCGCTTACTAGTTACTGATAGCGTAGATAGAGATGGTGATAATTATTTACCGCTTTATAGAAAAACTAAAAAAAGCATAATTTATAATAAAGACTATACTGTCATAGACTTGAACTATGATAATCTATATGATAGTTTTATTAGTATAGATTTTAATTTAGAAACAGTAGAGTTTATCAAGTCATTAGCAGTTGAGGCCGAATCTAAAGAAGATGCTGCTAAATTGTGGTTAGAGTATTTTGTTGAGCCTTTTATTAAATCCAATGTAGATACAAAAATCGTATATTTTGCAACTATTAAAGATAATACTGGTTGGGATAGTAAATTGTGGGATAATACCATTGAAATTCAAAACACAATTGAAGAATTTTTAGAGGTTTAAGATGGCACAAACAGAACGCACCCCCAAAGCAAATTCATTTCCTGATAATAGTCCTATAACTACATTAAGAAATAATATTGCAGTTGGAAACACTATTAATGCTAGTGATATTAATTCGTTGATTAACTTAACCAATGCTTGGCAAGGCCATTTTCACACATATGATGATGCATATCAACTAGCTACATATGGTAATAACGGCGATCGTGGCAATTATTATGAAGATAAAAATACTGGAGCTATCCAACCAAATGGATTGTCACAGTTATATATGCCTCCATCCACCGTCGCATCAGCGGGTGAGATAACTACTTTAACACACAATGAGCTTAGAGGTGCAATCAGAGGCTTTGGAAATCACAGTCATTACATTGCTGATAGAACTGCTTAACGCAGTAAACTCGTATCTTTTACAACTCGACTTACTTTCTCTTTTAATTCATTAAAATATTCTTCACCAGCATTTAGAGGTATCAAACCTCTAGCAATAGCATCATACTTAAAAGTCGTCAATTGAAGATCATGTTTAAGTGCAACTGATGCAAACCTAACGCCAACATCTCGGCGCCACTTCCTAGATTTCATATCAAAAGCAAAGAAGTTACCAACTTGTCTAGTTGAGGTAATGTCATGCTCGCTCACTAGCCACGATAGAAAATCTTCTACTAAATCACAATTATTAAAATCATTTTCTTCATAGATCAGTAACGCTTCGTTTGCTGCTGCTAATGCAGGTACCGATCCGCTGTTTGTCCAACCGTGTACAATCCATTCGTCTTGTAATATACTCCAAATATCATTGTGGATAGCGACGGCTGAGAGAGGCATGTAACCTGCAGTAATACTTTTTGATAACACTATGAATGTTGGTTCTATTGGGATTGATGTGTAGTAGAATGAATTTCCAGTCTTAAAGAAACTCGATGCAGATTCGTCTAATATTAGATGGATATCATTTTGTTTACATATCTTTTCAAGTTCTTCCCAAAATGTATAACTACATTCAAACACTCCAGACAAATATGTGAATGGTTCTATTACTATGGAACTAACTCCTGACAAGTCTAACATCTCAAGCTCGTACAATGTTTGTTGTCCATCATTACCAAATGGAGATGACAACTTTAAATTATCTGGCCAATGGGGCAAGTGTTGTCCTAAACCTCCTAAATCACTAATGGATCCTGTCAACCATGTAGATCCGTGGTATGATCCCTTAAACGTAACTATCTTTTTCTTATCACTCTTTTGTTTTAAGCGTGTCATATATGACAAACGTAATGCCGTCTCAATTGCGTCTGAACCAGAACTTCCGAAGAAAAACTTCTCGTGTTTGGGGAAATAATATGAAAGACGCTTAGAATACTCTGCACCAATCTCAGCTAACATAGCATTATTATGTCTACTGAACGGTAATGACTTGGATGCCATATAAATAGCATTGGATATTGAATGTTGAGAGTAACCCAGGTTGCAGTTTATATTGCCGCATTGGGCATCTAGGATCCGCTGACCAGACTTCGTAATCAAATGGAAGTCCTCAGCGGAACTGATGATTAATGGTTCAAGATCTGCGTGATTTGTGTACGGAAGAACATAGTTATAATTAAACATGAGGATATAATGAAACCTATAGTATTTTTTCAATGTGGTGAAACTCAAAGTACCCCATGGCTGGATGCTGCAAATACATGGAACTCTGATTATGATAACAAAGGATTTTGGATAAACCCAAAAGATTCACAATCATATCTATATCAGTTCAATAAAAGAGATAATAAGGTTGTGTTTAAGAAGAATCTCGGTCATGTAGAAGGATCTGAATTCATATTGACAAAACAGTTTGTTGAACCAACAATGGATATCAACAGAGCCGTTACAAAGGGTGTGGATCTTAACTTTGTAATTAATTGGCTTGATAATAATCAAGAGAAATCTTTGGGATTCGGTACATTTATGGATGGCGGCGGTTCTCATAAAGATATTATTCAAAATACTGTGTTCTATACTCGCAATCCTTGGATGGGAGGTCACATATATGATATTCAAAAAGATGAATTTATAACGACTAATGATAATAAACGCGTCAGCGCAGTAACATGGTTTTATGCGTATAAGATGAAAGATACGCCCATCTATCTTATAGTGTTTAATCCAGCAATAACTGTATTAGGTGATGATGTTGAATTTGAAACTGATATTGCAAGATTTAGAAATATGGATCAGCATATGGGAGATTTTGCTACTCAATTCTTAAAACCAAAGATGAGTAAAAATGCATATCCATTAGAAGATAAGTGGTATGTAGTACGAGGAGATGAATTTGAGTTTGATGTTGGTGCATTAGGAACACTCCGACAAGCACTAGATGAAAACTTAGATAGTTCATTGATAAAAGTTGTAAGTGATTTAAATATCATCAGTTTGGGATCTAATAAATATAAAGCGCGATTTAAAAATGGACAACATGGTGGTTATATCAGTCTTCGATTGAATACTGGTAATACCATGGATTGGACATTTATTAATAGCGGCAACCGTTTGGTATACAATATAACAGTATCTAAACATTACGAAGAGGTTTAAAGATGACACAACAAACCAGTCTATTTAATTCTGGACTACCTATTCCTGCTGAAGCTCAGCCGGCTGAGCCGATATCAGCTAACACATATAGGCAAATGCTTGATGTATTAGAATCATTGGCTACACACAATCATATATTCTATGATGATTACACAACGGTGTGTGAATGCCAGTGCCAGTGTGATTGTAGTAGAGGAACACTATAAAGAATTGAGAGATATATTATGAGCCAACCCATAGTTTGGTTGAGTAAAGAACAACTTGCAAAAAGAAAAAGTGAACACTCTGCTACAGTTAATGTTTTAGATGATGGATCTTTTCAATTTAAAAGTGAACAAATTATAACCCCAAAGGGGTTATCTAAAACCAATAAGCTTATTTCTGTCGTTCCAAGAGAACAAGAAACTACTGTCAAATTAGATTCTGTTAAGTATCTTTTCCAAGAACTTAAACAAATGAATTTGATTCTAACCAACGCATGCAATCTGTCATGTTCATACTGCTACGAGCAACACAATAAAGATTTTGGAAGATTTACTGCAGATAGTTTATTATCTGCATACAGATTTCTCGTAAATTCAAATACCAGACAACGCAAAGTTTTTAATTTCTTTGGTGGAGAACCTCTTATCCACAAAGATATTATATTGGATTTTGTTCGCAAGAATGAAGCTGAATTACAGGAAAACGCACGTGGAGATAATAACACTGTAGTCGGCATGGTCACAAACGGACTATTATTAACAGAAGAACTCGTTGATGAATTTTTAGCTCATGACTTCACATATATTCTTATATCGTTAGACACTGATCGCGCTGAAGTCGATCACCGTGAGATCGGTCAAGATAAGATTGATAAGTTGATGGACATGATCGACTATATTCCAGATGGTCCGAAGCAAGAAAAACGTATAACCATTCGTTGCACCCTTGCAAGAGAAAATGCTCCATACTTTACTGAATTTGCAGATCATTTATATGTTCGCGGTATCCGTAGAATGGTTGTACATCCGTTAGTCCTCGATTCGAGTAAAGGATTCATCCGTTGGACAGATGATGAATGGGATAAATTACATAAAGATATCCTTGACGTTTTAAGCAAATATCAAGATATGCAGATTCACTTCTCTGAGGGTGTTGGTCAAAAGGGTGAAGAGAACTGTATGATCGGTTCAGACATGATTGCTATTGATGCATCAGGTGATTTTTCTGGCTGTTACTTTTTCACCAATCAAAAAGCTGCAGCTGGTAATGGTGCGATTCTAGGAAATGTATTCAACGATCAAATCTATATCGATCGATATAAACATTTTCAGCGTGAATATGCCAAGATGTTTGAAGAAGAAGAACAATGCCAAACCTGCGATTATAAGAATGCATGTTATCAATGTCCGGCTGGTAATTTGGATACTGGTACTCGTATGTTTAGACCAGATGATATGTGTCAGAAGATCGTCAAATTGTTTATTGACTTACAAGAAGATATCGCAAAGAAACAATTTAAAAACAAATATGACATCATTTGTAATTCGTTGACCGCTGAAGGCGAGAATATCACCTTTGCTAAGGGGTTGAGTTATTTGATGTTTTACTATCATTTCAATTATCATCCAAAAGACTTGAATTTAGTGCACGCTCATTCTTATGATGTCGATGACTATAGAAAGCTTTTAGCTCTTTGGAAAAAGATGATTCAAAATGAAGGTGATTACAATTTCACCACTGAAAATTTTTCTGAATCAATACTAGGATTACTGACCGATGAAGTCGTGGAGGTTGATGATTTTTATCATTTTATTGTAGAGCGTGGCAATTTGGTTCCTAGCAATAACCGCAAACATAAAGCAACCAATTCTTACGAGAGAGGGTTTTATTTGACGTTATTGCATTTGGTGATTTTACAAGTAGCACACAAAACATATGAAGGAACATTTAGTGAAAGACTTATCGATAAGGCAAATAAGTAAAGAACCTCTATTAGGT
>Ga0222712_10002690_pt1 | contig 20040 bp, 20 predicted proteins | sample C33_657DmetaG_FD_165043 | JGI IMG/M metagenome (GOLD analysis project Ga0222712, IMG submission 165043) | Estuarine water microbial communities from San Francisco Bay, California, United States - C33_657D | ecosystem: Environmental > Aquatic > Marine > Unclassified | place: USA: California... | reverse complement strand
AGGCTGAAGCGCCGCCCGAGACGAAAAAATGGCTTAACCTCGTTTACGCGGGGCCGTCCTCTAGACTTTATGCCATTGCCAAATCCTCGGATTCGCATTCTGGGGTTGAACTTTCCGTCCCGACCCCGAAATAGATGTCAAAGACATAAGCAAAGGACTGTCCATGAACCCGCATGACGCGCTGATCCCCATCGTTATCGAGCAATCGAACCGCGGAGAGCGCAGCTTTGACATTTTCTCGCGCCTGCTGCGTGAACGCATCGTGTTCGTCACCGGCGGCGTGGAAGACGGTATGGCGTCCGTTATTGTGGCCCAACTTCTGTTCCTCGAGTCGGAAAATCCGAAGAAGGACATCTGGATGTACATCAACTCGCCGGGCGGCGTGGTGACAGCCGGCATGGCGATCCATGACACGATGCAGTATATCCGCCCGAAGGTTGGCACGGTCTGCGTCGGTCAGGCTGCGTCTATGGGCTCCTTCCTGCTTGCCGCAGGTGAGCCGGGCATGCGCTACGCCATGACCAACGCGCGAATCATGATCCACCAGCCGTCAGGCGGCGCACAGGGTCAGGCGACGGATATCGCGATCCAGGCGCAGGAGATCCTCCGTATTCGTGCGAATATGAATCGTCTTTATGCCGATTATACGGGCAAGGACATTGATACGATTGAGAAGGCTATGGAGCGCGACAACTTCATGACCGCCAATGAAGCCAAGGATTTCGGCCTTGTGGACGCTGTTTTCGACAAGCGTCCAGCGGCAATGGATGACGCTGCGGGCTGAGTCAGCCCAAATTAAGTCATTGCCGCTATGAAATCTGATTGTAACATGGCCGCAAACGTGGCGGGAAGGTTCTAATGACCAAGTTGAGCGGCAGCGACACCAAGAGCACGCTTTATTGCTCTTTCTGCGGCAAATCGCAGCATGAGGTGCGCAAGCTCATTGCGGGACCAACGGTGTTCATCTGCGATGAATGCGTGGACCTGTGCAATGACATCATCCGTGAGGAAACGAAGACAGCCCTCGTTTCCAAAAAGGATGGCGGCGTGCCGAGCCCGCAGGAAATCTGCAAGGTTCTCGACGATTACGTCATTGGCCAGCCCAAGGCGAAGCGCGTCCTCTCGGTCGCCGTCCACAACCATTATAAGCGCCTGAACCACGGCGCGAAGGGTGCGGACGTTGAACTGGCTAAGTCGAATATCCTACTCGTCGGCCCCACAGGCTGCGGCAAGACGCTGTTGGCTCAGACGCTCGCCCGTATCCTCGATGTGCCATTCACCATGGCCGATGCAACGACGCTGACTGAAGCCGGCTATGTTGGCGAAGATGTTGAAAACATCATTCTGAAGCTGCTCCAGGCATCGGATTATAATGTCGAACGCGCCCAGCGCGGCATCGTCTACATCGACGAAATCGACAAGATAAGCCGCAAGGCCGAAAACCCCTCCATCACCCGCGATGTCTCGGGTGAAGGCGTGCAGCAGGCGCTGCTCAAGATGATGGAAGGCACGGTTGCCAGCGTTCCGCCGCAGGGTGGCCGCAAGCATCCGCAGCAGGAATTCCTGCAGGTTGACACGACCAACATCCTCTTCATCTGCGGCGGTGCGTTTGCGGGCCTTGAAAAGATCATCGCAGACCGCTTGCAGGGCAAGTCCATTGGCTTTGGTGCCAACGTGTCGTCTCCTGATGATCGCCGCACCGGTGAAGTGCTCAAGCAGAGCGAACCGGAAGATTTGCTGAAATACGGCCTCATCCCGGAATTCGTCGGCCGTCTGCCCGTCATCGCGACGCTCGAAGATTTGGACGTCGATGCGCTGGTCAAGATTCTGATCGAGCCGAAGAATGCGCTGGTGAAGCAGTATAAGAAGCTGTTCGAGATGGAAGACGTCGAACTCGACTTCACCGACGACGCGCTGACAGCCGTTGCGAAGCGCGCCATCGAACGCAAGACCGGCGCGCGCGGCCTCCGCTCGATCCTCGAATCGATCCTGCTCGACACCATGTTCGACCTTCCAACGATGGAAGACGTCGATGAAGTGATGATCGACAAGGACGTGGTCGCCGGCAAGAAGGAACCGGTCCGCGTCTACGCCAAGAAATCGAAGGAAGCCGCCGGCGACGCTGCGTAAGCAGGGACGGTTTTCTCAACTTTCGTCATGCTGAACTTGTTTCAGCATGACGAGATCAACTTATTCCTGCCCCTTCAGCACGCGGTCGATTCGCTCCACCATCGCTGCATATTCCCGGCTTTCGGTGCTCGTATAGCGCGCCTGGAACGCGGCCTCGGTCAAGCCTTCCGACAAAGCGAGGGCGTGCAGCGGGACGATCTGCACTTCTGTGATCCCCGCCAAAGCGCTGCGCGTGGCCTCCGCCTGTGAGACGTCGCCGGCCTTCATCGCCCAATGGATGCCGGAGCGGTCGGCGGACAGATCAACAAAGGAAAAGCCTGAGCCGTTCGGCCCGCTGTCGGAAATTTCCTTCCAGGTCCCCATCGCCTGCGAAATGTCTTCGCCATAGAGCGCGGCGAGCGCGGCGGAGAGCGCCCAGTGTTTGGCAAGATCGTTGCGGCCGAGCAGTATCAGAGGTTGCGCCGCAATGCGGCAGGGCTTGGTCGCTTCAACCGCCTCCCCCGCCAGATTTCCCGCATTGGGGGAGACGGTGAACATGGCGAGCGCCACGAACGCGGCCCGGTTGGCGCCGTCCGTGCTGCTGCCGGCCTGCCGTTCTTTGAACGCACGGCGGACCTGCGTGGCAAGGTCCATAGACGGGCTGGCCGCCTGCTCCCGCGAGAGCCGGCAGTAGGTGTTGGCAACCAGCGCCGGATCAACCGGTTCGGCCTGCACATCGTTCAACTGGCGCAGCAGACGCGTGCGCTTTGGCAAGTTGAGCTGGGCTGTGAGTCCGGCGGGCGAGATCGTCAGGCCGCGCACCATGTCATCAGGCGCTTTTATCTGCGCGCCACGCAGGTTCAGTGTAAACACGGCCAGCTTCGCCAGCGGGCGTGTGACGAAAGGCGGGAGGGTCAGCCAGCCGATCCGAAGCGTGGTGTCCGGGAACCGGTCTTGTGTCGGGACGGCTGTGGCAGAGATGTTTGCCCAGAGCGGGCCGACGGGCAGGCTTGCTTCAACCGTCGCGCGGTCGGTCGCCTGTGTTGTCTGTAGCCGTTGAATGCCCAGTGCTCGGCCGAGCAGAAGGCTTCCGCCCTGCGCCTCGCGCCAATTGATGAAGGTTGGGACAGGCTTGCCGGTCCCGGCTTGCGCGCGCACCCGGTCAAACGCGGCGCGGGCGGCGATCACATCGGCAGAAGCGGGCGGTGCAGCGGTTTCCACCGCGGGCGACAGGCTGAGTGTCAGGAAGGCAAGAACCAGAACGCCGCCTAGCAGTCCCACCAGTAGCTTTCGCGCGGCAGACCAGCTCTTCTTCGGCATGGGGAGGGGCACGGCGGCCGATGTCATGACGGACATCTAGCAGCCTCGCATCAGCTTATGCTAGCACCTTCCCACGATAGAGGAGGAGCGCGCGATGAACGTCCATGATTTTACAGTGAAAAAACCTGATGGCAGTGACCAGAAGCTGGCCGATTATGCGGGCGGGCCGATCCTGATCGTCAACACCGCGTCCAAATGCGGCTTCACGCCACAATATAAGGGGCTGGAAGAGCTGCAGCGCAAATACGGCGAAAAGGGCCTGACTGTCCTCGGCTTCCCCTGCAACCAGTTTGGTGCGCAGGAACCCGGCGATGCCGCCGAAATCGCGAACTTCTGCTCGTTGAACTATGATGTGTCCTTCCCGCTGATGGCGAAGGTGGAAGTCAATGGCGACAAGGCGGAGCCGCTTTATGACCATCTGAAATCAGCCAAGCCCGGCCTGCTCGGTACCAAGGCGATCAAGTGGAATTTCACCAAGTTCCTGATCGACAAGAACGGTAAAGTCGTCGGCCGTTATGCCCCGACCGACAAGCCGGAAAGCATCGAGAAGGATATCCAGAAGCTGCTTTAGGGGCAGGCTTTCCGTCTCTTGCACGTCATCCTGAACTTGTTTCAGGATCCATGCCTCGCGCGCGAAGGGACCCTCGCTGCTGGGAACCTTGCGAGACTCTCGCGGCATGGATGCTTAAACAAGTTCAGCATGACGAGGAAAGGGGCCAACTTATCCCCATGTCTGTCAGCAAGCCCTGTTAACAACGCCGCCTGCGCTGCCTACAGTCTCACTCATGTCCTTTTCCCCCTTTGTGCCCCTGCGAGTCTTTTCGGCCTACACGATGCTGGAGGGCGCAATTGAGCCGAAGGCGATTGCCAAACGGGCGAAGGAACTGGGCTTTCCCGCGGTCGCTGTGTGTGACCGCAACGGGCTTTACGCCGCGCCGCAATTTTCGGATGGCTGCAAGGGCGCGGGTGTCCAGCCCATTATCGCCACTCTGTTGACCGTCCAGCGTCCGGACCGGCCGGACGGGACATCCTTGGTCTACGATTCGCTGGCGCTCTTCGCGCAGAATGAGGCGGGTTATCAAAATCTTTGCGCGCTGGTTTCTGCGGCCCACTTGGCACGTCCACCGGAAGAGCCGCCGCATGTGAACTTTGATAAGCTGGCCGGGCACACCGACGGGCTAATTGCGCTGACGGCGGGCGGCGAAGGCGCGCTATGCCGTTTGCTGGCAGACGGGCAGGACGGTGCCGCAGATGCCTATGTCACCCGTCTGATGTCGCTTTTCCCCGACCGGCTCTACATCGAAGTCTCCCGCAGGCTTGATCCGGTTGAGGGTGCATCTGAAGCTGCTTTGCTCGATCTGGCCTATGCCAAGGACATTCCGCTCGTCGCCACCAATCCAGCGAACTTTGCAGAGGCAGACTTCCACGCCGCGCACGATGCCATGCTGTGCATCGCGGCCAGCGCCTATGTGGAAAGCGAAGATCGCGCCCGCAGTTCGCCCGATGCGTGGATGAAGCCCGCCAAGGAGATGCAGCGTCTGTTTGAGGACCTGCCCGAGGCGCTGGCCAATACGCTTGTCGTGGCGCAGCGCTGCGCGGTCATGGCGCCCAAGCGGGATCCGATCCTGCCAACAGTCGGCGATAAGGCAGGCGAGGCAGACCAGCTTCGCGCCGACGCCACGGCCGGGCTGGAACGCCGGTTGGCGCATATTCCGGATGCAGACCGGGATGTGTATTTCCAGCGTCTCGATTTTGAGCTCAACGTCATCACCCAGATGGGCTTTCCGGGCTACTTCCTGATCGTTGCTGACTTCATCAAATGGGCGAAAGACAATGGCATTGCAGTGGGCCCCGGCCGTGGGTCCGGTGCTGGCTCCGTTGTCGCCTGGTCGCTGACGATCACCGATCTTGATCCGATCAAGCTCGGACTGCTGTTTGAACGCTTCCTCAATCCGGAACGTGTGTCGATGCCCGACTTCGACATCGATTTCTGCGAAACGCGGCGTGGCGAAGTCATCCGCTACGTCCAGCAGAAATATGGCGCGGACCATGTCGCGCAGATCATCACTTTCGGGACGATGAAGGCGCGCGCCGTTCTGAAAGATACTGGCCGCGTGCTCCAGATGAGCTATGGGCAGGTCGACCGGCTGGCGAAGCTGATCCCGAACCACCCGACCGACCCCTGGACGCTCGACCGCGCGCTGAATGGCGTCAGCGAGCTGGCGGCCGAATATAAGAATGACCGACAGGTCCGGCAGCTGCTGGATCTGGCAATGAAGCTGGAAGGGCTGCCGCGCCACAGCTCCACCCATGCCGCCGGTGTCGTCATCGGCGACCGTCCGCTTGACCAGCTTGTGCCGCTCTACCGCGATCCACGTTCCGACATGCCCGTGACGCAGTTCGACATGAAATATGTCGAAGGCGCGGGGCTGGTGAAGTTCGACTTTTTGGGCCTCAAGACGCTGTCCGTCATCCAGCGCGCGCTCGACCTGATTGAGCGGCGCACCGGCACGCGCCCCGACGTCGATGGCCTGGCCTGGGATGATCCGGGCGTTTATGCGCTGCTGCAAAAGGGCGACACGGTCGGCGTGTTCCAGCTGGAATCGGAAGGGATGCGCCGCACGCTGGCGGCCGTGCGTCCGTCCAACTTTGGCGACATCATCGCCCTCGTGTCGCTTTACCGACCGGGCCCGATGGACAACATCCCGCTCTTTGGTGACCGCAAGAACGGGCGCGTGCCGATTGAATATCCGCACCCGCTGCTCGAAGGCATCTTGTCTGAAACCTACGGGATTTTTGTCTATCAGGAACAGGTCATGCAGGCCGCGCAGATATTGGCCGGTTACACGCTTGGCGGCGCAGACATGCTTCGCCGCGCGATGGGCAAGAAGATCCAGAAGGAGATGGACGAACAGCGCGCCATCTTCGTCGCGGGCTGTGCCGAGCACAACGCCATTGAGGCGGCCAAAGCGAACGAGCTGTTCGACTTGATCGACAAGTTCGCAGGCTATGGCTTCAACAAGTCACACGCTGCAGCTTATGCGCTGCTCGCCTATCAGACGGCGTGGCTGAAGGCGCATTTCCCGGCGGAGTTTTTCGCAGGCTCAATGAGCTTTGATATCTCCAACACCGACAAGCTGTCGATCTTCATGGACGATATGCGCCGTCTGGGCGTGCCTGCGCTGGCCCCCTGCATCAACATTAGCGGCGCTGATTTTGAGGTGGAGCCGCAGGAAGATGTGGTCGGCGTCCGCTGTGCGCTCGGCGCGCTGAAGGGCGTGGGTGAAGGCGCGATGGAACTGGTTGTGGCCGAACGTGCAGCCAATGGGCCGTTCACGTCGCTTGATGATTTTGCGGGCCGGATCAGCCCGCGTGTCGTGAACCGCCGCCAGATCGAAAGTCTGGCCGCCGGCGGTGCGTTTGATGCGCTGGAGCCAAACCGGGCGGGCGTCCATGCGATTGCCGAAACGCTTCTCGCCGTTGCTGCTGAGGCCGAATATGCGCGCACCAGCGGGCAGGGCGGTCTGTTTGGCGGAGACGAGCATAAGGTCGCCGCGATCAAGCTTCCGCCGGGCGCGCATTGGTCCTTGGCTGAGCGTATGGCGCAGGAGCGGGAGGCATTTGGCTTCTACTTCTCCGCCCATCCGATTGACCGCTATCGGCATGTCGCCTCAGCGCACGGCGCTCGGGATTATGCGGCGCTGTGCGGTCAGCCTGCCCCTGCCGATGGTGCCCGCACAGGTGCCGTGATGGCGGTGCTGATTGAAGACGTGAAATGGCGGACCTCGGCGCGGGGACGCCGCTATGCCAATTGCGCTGTGTCTGATGCCACCGGCCAGTTCATCGCCAGCTGCTTTGACGAGTTAACGGCCAAGGAAATGGAAGAGGCGGCCAAGACCAATAGCTGCGGCCTCATCACCGTCGAACTCGACCGGCAGCCGGGCGAGGAGACCCCGCGCATAACGATCAAGCGGATCCAGCCAATGGAAGGGCTTGCCGCCAACAGCCGGTTGCTGGCGGCCATCACTGTGTCGGATGTGGCGGCGATCTCCGCTTTGGCAGCTTTGCTCCACGGGGAGAGCGGCGGACGAGGGGAAGTTGTCGTTCAAGCCGAACTTGAGCATGGCGCTTCGGCCCGCGTCCGGCTGGGCCGCAGCTTTGCGCTGGACGCCGAACTGGCGGCGCGCATGGAGGCTTTGCCGGGTGTCGTCTCCGTGGCTTTATCCGCTGCTGAAATGCCAAGGCTGGCACTCGTCTCCTAGGTTCCCGAGCTGTCCCGAAATCCTGCTTTGGGACAGACCCCTAACCTAAGTCATAAGGATCTCGTTGGTTTTTGGGTTAAGGAAGAGTTACTAAAGAAGATATAACGTCGGGTCGCACTCATTCGAACGAAGGAGAGCCGACATGAAGACATATCTACTCGCTTTGGCCAGTGGCGCCGCATTGCTGACGAGCCAAGCACAAGCCGCAATTCCGATCTATCCGAACCCCGGAACCGTGAACCCGATCGACTATAGCTTCACGGCGGCCTCGACGGGTGACATCGTTGCCTATTTTGCAGGAAGTGGCGGCTCCTTTACCAATCTGCTCGGTCTGCTCGTCAATGGCGTTGATACCGGCATTGAAGGGCTGAACAACCAGACGTCCGCCATAGGTGCCTCTCTGAATTTCGGTCCGGTGATGCTTTCGGGCGATTGGCTATGCGTTTGAGCGCCATGTGGCGCAGGATAGCGCGCAGCATGTCCGGAGACAGACGCGGGTTCCAAGGGCCGACAGCCTGTCCGGCATCATCCTGAACGCGCACAAGGCCGAAGGCCATGTCGCGCAGATCATGCGCGGCGGCAAAGCTGTCGGGACGCGGCGTCACACCTGCAGGCGTCACCTGAATGTGCGAGAAGTCCGCCTCTTCGCCGGGACGGGCGGGCGGCTCCGGAATGTGGAGCGAGAGCGGAGGGCGGTTGCGGCCACGCGAGTCGTTCATAACAACACGTTGTAATAAAATTACGCATACTTATCCAGAGTGGCGATGAAGCGCTTTCAGTCCGGCAGCTTTGTGCTTAGGCTGGGGTCATGATCCGATCCCTTATTGCCGCCCTTCTGGTCGCCCTTCCGTCCGTCGCGCTTGCGCAGGCCAATAGCTGCATCGTGCCGGATGCTCTGCCGGAGCTTCGGGCAGAAGCGCCCCCGCCCGGCCAAATCCGCAAGGTGCCAGTCACGGGCTATCTTCTGTCGCTGTCATGGTCGCCGCAATATTGTCGCGGCAAGCAAGGCAATCCGGCGGATGTCAGCCAGTGCGGAAAGGACGCGCGCTTCGGGTTCATCCTGCACGGACTTTGGCCTGAAGGGGACCAGCAGGTAGACCCCGCTTGGTGTGGAGACGCCAAGCCGCTCGACACGGGCCTTGTGAAGCAGCATTTCTGCATGACGCCGTCCGCCCGGCTGTTGCAGCATGAATGGGCCAAACATGGCACCTGCATGGCGGACAAGCCGGAGAAGTATTTCCGCGCAGCCTCCATCCTTTACCGCGCGGTGCGCTTTCCCGACATGAACGCCCTGTCGCGGCGGGGCGTGACGACGGGGGTGTTTGCGGCTGAATTTGCGCGGATCAACCGCGGCATGACGCCCGCCATGGTCCGCATCATGACCACGCCTGGAAACTGGCTGAAGGAAGTGCGCATCTGCATGGACACAGCGTTTAAGCCCCGCCCCTGCCCAAAGGGAGAGCCGACCGCCCCGCCCAAACGCCGCCTCAACATCTGGCGGGATGAGCGGTAGGGGGACACGCGCGCATCGTCATCCTGAACTTGTTTCAGGATCCATGCCGTGATGGTTGGCGAGCCGGCCGACGGTAGGCCTTGTCACCACGTGGGAGGCATGGATGCTGAGACAAGTTCAGCATGACGAGATTGGGGCTGGCAGGCTTCTTGCCCTATTGATCAATCACCGCCGTCTCCGGGTGATGCTTATCCAGATGCTTTTTGATGAGCTTCAAATTGCGGGTATTGGACCGGAAGAAGAAATCGGGGATGGCGCCGACGATGGGGATGGCACCCAGCAGCGCGTCAAAGCCGATATTGCCCGCCATCCGCGCCATGGTCGTTTTGGACATGCCGAGGTTGCGGGCCTCCCAGGCGAGGTAGCTTCCCATCACGGCGGCGACGATTGTGCCGCCGGGCAGAAAATCCAGCAGCACATCCATGCCGACGCGCTTATTCGTGCCGGGGATGACGAACATCCCTTCGAGCAGCTTTTCCAGTCCTTCGATGCGTCGCCTTATGGCGGCCGGGTGCCGGCCTGCAAAGTCGGACGGATCAATCTTCATTTTGCGCGCGGGGGCCATCGGCAACTCCTTTGCCCATCAATATAGGCAGACGCCGCGCTGTTACTAGTTCTTCGCCCGTTCCAGCCGGTTGAGCGGGTGAATGGCGACGCCATTTTCGGCAAAGCCCAGCAGGCGCGGCGCAACGAGTGACCAGCGCAGCGGTGTGGCAATCGGAATGTACAGTTGATCATCAGCGAGGGACTGGTCCGCCTCCGCCATCAGGCGGGGCCGTTCTTCCAGTTTGGCGCGGCGCAGGATGGAAAGAGTGCTTGTCACCGTCTGGCTGCACATGGGCAGACCTGGGCAGCGGAAGCGGCCGAGATACCAGGTCGCGACGGAGACTGGCGCCACCGCGTCAATCAGGCGCAGGTCAGCGGCTTCATTGCGCCCCACCCGCACGGCGCGCACGCCAATCTGACGCCAGTCCGCTGCAAGCTGCGCAAAGAGTAGACGTCCGCCCGGTCCATCCGGCAGGGCAACCCGCAAGGTGATGTCGGACGTGCCGATCAGGCGGCGGGCGCGGTCCAGACGCGCGGGCCGGTCCAGCGTGGCCCAGTCCGGCACGGCCTGTATGAAGGTGCCGATGGGCGCCGGCAGCATCGCATCGGTCGCGCGCCACCCCGGAAGGGCATAACGCTGCACAAAGGCCGTGCGGTTGATCGCCATGGCGAGCGCGCGCCGGACGTCACGATCCGCAATCGGGCCATCGGCCCGTGCGGGCACAAGGCCCAATAGGCCGGGCACCGCATCGCGGCGGATTTGGCGCGGGTTGACCTCGCTCGCCAGCGCCAGAGGATAGGAATTGAAAGTGCCCCCCAGCACCAAATCTGCATCGCCTGCGGCAAATCGGGCGACGGCCATTGCGGCCTCTTCGCCACGGATCCGACGTTCCATGCGCTGTAACGCATCCTCGTCCATGTCCTCGGCGGTGTCGGGCAGGACTGGCCGGAGCACGACCGAATGGGGCAGGGGGCGATAGATGCGATAGGGGCCAGTGCCGCGTCCTTTTCGCAGCACCGCCATTTCCGGCTGGGCCAGCAACTTCAACAAATTCCCCTGCGGTTCCGAGAGGCGGACTTCCAGCACTGTGTCGGTCATGGCGAGGATTTCTGTCACTGGCCCGAACATCGGCTTCAAAGCATTGCGGCTTTGCGGAGAAAACGAGGCGCGCAGGCTCTTGGCGACTTGTGCCGCCGTTACCTCTGTTCCGTCGGACCATTTGGCGCGGCGCAGGCGGAAGATGTAGCTCAATCCATCATCCGTAACGATCCAGCGTTCGGCAAGCGCGGGCTCAATCTGTCCCTGTGCATCGAACTGGACGAGACCCTGCATCAACGCGCCGTTCATCACAGCGGCGGGGGCATCCAGAACCTGCCTATTGGGGTCTGCCGCGCGGGCATTGCCGCCGATCACGCTCACGGCGATGTCGGCGTCCTCAGCCTGCCCACAGCTGGCAAGCGCTGCCAGCAGGAACAGGGAAGAGGCCAATTGTTTCAGCATATTGCCCTGATAGCGTGCCTTGGCGGCAAGGTCACGCCTTGGCGAAGGAGTGGTGCGGACGGCGGGACTCGAACCCGCACTTCCAGGGGAAAGCAGATTTTAAGTCTGCTGCGTCTACCGATTTCGCCACGTCCGCACGGGCGCGACATCGGCGACGGAAGCGCTTCCGTCAAGCATCAAAGGATTGGAAAGCGCCCGCTCAAACGTTGAGCTTGGCGCGCATTTCCTTACCGGGCTTAAAATAGGGCACCTTCTTCGATGGAATGTCCACAGAAGCCCCAGTGCGGGGATTGCGGCCCTGACGGGCCTCACGGCCGCGCGTCGAAAAGGCGCCAAAACCACGAAGCTCCACGCGACCACCATCGGCAAGCTGCTTCGTAATTTCATCGAAAAAGATAGTTACAATAGTGTCAATTTCCCGGTGGGACAGTCCGGGATTTTCTTGTGCCAGTACATCCACCAGCTCGGAACGTATCATACTCATACCCCCATGCTGTTGCACGTGCCTGCTCATGCTCTTCCCCGCGAAGACCATAGTCCATCGTAACGCATACCCCCGAGATCAGCGGGATATTTGATGGAAGCAACAGCTGTCGCGATAATTACTACCATTACGGTAACAAGTGCAAGTAATAATATCTTAACGCTAGGGTTAACGTTTTTTAACTAAGTTGCTGATCAGGCTGGTTTTTTTCCAGTCTAATAAGAAAAGGGCCCGCTGCACGCAACGGTGCAACGGACCCCATTCGGTTGATTTGGCGCGTTCTTACTTCTTGCCGTCGCGCGCCTTGAGCGCTTCGCCAAGGATATCGCCAAGCGACGCACCCGAATCGGATGAGCCATACTGGGCAACGGCCTGCTTTTCTTCGGCGATCTGCATCGCCTTGACCGAGAAGGTCGGGTTCTTCGAACGGTCGAAGCCCGTTACCATCGCGTCGAACTTCTGGCCGACCTGGAAGCGGTCAGGGCGCTGTTCGTCGCGATCGCGGCCAAGGTCGGCACGCTTGATGAAGCCAATGGCCCCATCATCGCCCACCTGCACGTCGAGCCCGCCGTCCTTGATCGCGATGACCGTGACGGTGGTGACAGCGTTCTTGGCGAGGCCAGATGCGCCGCTGCCGCCGGTGGCAACCGAAGCGCCACCCTTTTCGACCTGCTTGATGCCAAGCGAGATGCGTTCCTTTTCGACGTCCACGTCAAGCACGATCGCCTTAACGGTGTCGCCCTTGTTGTGCAGCGCCAGAGCTTCTTCGCCCGACACGCCCCAGGCGATGTCTGACATGTGGACCATGCCGTCGACGTCGCCGTCGAGACCAATGAACAGACCGAATTCGGTGGCGTTCTTGACTTCGCCTTCGACGGTCGAGCCAACCGGGTGAACAGCGCTGAACGCTTCCCATGGGTTCGACGCAGCCTGCTTGAGGCCAAGCGAAATACGACGCTTTTCTTCGTCGACTTCGAGAACGATGACATCGACTTCCTGGCTGGTCGAAACGATCTTGCCGGGGTGGACGTTCTTCTTGGTCCAGCTCATTTCCGAAACGTGGACAAGGCCTTCAATGCCGGCTTCGAGTTCAACGAACGCACCATATTCGGTGATGTTCGTGACGCGGCCCGTCAGCTTGGCGCCGACCGGATACTTGGCAGCGACAGCTTCCCAAGGATCGCTTTCCAGCTGCTTCATGCCGAGCGAGATGCGCTGCGTGTCCTTGTTGATGCGGATGATCTGCACCTTCACGGTGTCACCGATGTTGATGACTTCCGAAGGATGATTGACGCGCTTGTAGCTGATGTCGGTGACATGCAGCAGGCCGTCAATGCCGCCGAGATCAACGAACGCACCGTAATCGGTGATGTTCTTGACGACGCCTTCAATGACCTGGCCTTCAGCAAGGTTCAGGATCAGGCCCGAACGTGCTTCTGCGCGGCTTTCTTCAAGGATGGCGCGACGCGACACAACGATGTTGCCACGCTTGCGGTCCATCTTGAGGATCTGGAAAGGCTGCGGAATGTCCATGAGCGGGGTGACATCGCGCACGGGGCGGATATCGACCTGCGAACCGGGAAGGAAGGCCACTGCGCCGCCAAGGTCGACGGTGAAGCCGCCCTTAACGCGGCCGAAGATGACGCCTTCAACGCGGGTGGACTTGCCGAATTCTGCTTCGAGAGCATCCCAGGCGGCTTCGCGGCGTGCGCGGTCGCGCGACAGCACGGCTTCACCCTGGGCGTTTTCGACGCGGTCGACATAAACTTCGACTTCATCACCAACAGCGAGTTCAGCCTTCTGGCCGGGGGCTGCGAATTCGCGAAGCGCGACGCGGCCTTCCGACTTTAGGCCAACGTCGATGACGGCCATGTCGTTTTCAATTGCGGTGACGATGCCCTTGACGACGCGGCCGTCGAGGCTTTCGGCATCGCCGAGTGATTCTGAGAGGAGAGCCGCGAAATCATCGCGGGTCGGGTTGGCGGAAGTTGCCATTGCTAGAGTATTCCAATCATGTTTGTTTTCCGGCCAAGCGGTTGTTTCCGCTGGTCTTTTGGCCAGACTGCCGCACAGACCCCATGCCGGTGCAGCATCCTTTGGACAACAGATCGTAGAGGTCGAAAAAGGGGAGAAAGCGTTTTAGCTGCTCAGCGCCGAATCCGGGCCTCCACGAGCGCAATCGCCCGCTGGACGGCCGCGCCTATAGTCATAGCGGTGGTATCTAGCAAGTCTGCGTCGTCTGCCTGCCGCAGCGGCGCGGCACTTCGCCCTGAGTCGCGGGCATCGCGCGCCTCAATGTCGGCAAGGATCGCATCATAGTCCGTCATGGCATCTTCGCGGTGCCGCCGCTGCGCCCGAACTTCGGTGGAGGCGGTGACGAACAATTTGGCGTCAGCCTCAGGCGCAATCACCGTGCCGATGTCCCGCCCGTCGAGCACCGCGCCGCCCGGCTGGCGGGCAAAGGTCTGCTGATAGGCGAGCAAGGCCGCACGGACCTCCGGATGGCGCGACACGCGGGAGGCAAGGGCGCCGGCGGCTTCTGTCCGGAGTTCGGGGTCGGCGAGCAGCGCCTCGTCAATCCGGCAACCGGCGACGGCATCGGCCTCTACATCCGGGTCCCGCGCGGCACGCGCCGTTGCCACGCCCACCGCGCGGTAAAGCAGGCCGGTGTCCAGATGGGGCAGATCATAATGCACGGCCAGTGCCCGGGCGATGGTGCCCTTGCCGGAAGCTGCAGGTCCGTCGACCGCGATAATCATTGCGCGGACAGGCTTTCCAGCATCGCTTCGAAGATCGGGAAGCTCGTTGCGACCGGGCTCATATCGTCAATCGTCACCGGTGCGGCAGAGACCAACCCTGCAATGGCGAAGCTCATCGCGATGCGGTGGTCGAGTTCGGCAGCGATGGTCGCGCCACCGGCGAGTGTCGCGGCGCCGGACCCATGGACGATCAGGCCGTCCTCCAGTTCCTCGACGGTCACACCAATCGCGGACAGCCCCTTGGCCATGACGCTGATCCGGTCTGATTCCTTGACGCGCAGTTCGTCGAGCCCGCGGAACACGCTCTTGCCCTCGGCAAGGGACGCCGCGACGAACAGGATGGGGAATTCATCGACCATGCTCGGCACGATGTCCGGTGAGGTCTCAATCCCCTTCAGAGTGGAGTGGCGCACGATCAGGTCTGCGACCGGCTCGCCACCGACGACGCGTTCATCAACCAGTGTGATATCCCCGCCCATCGCCTGCAGCACTTCGATCAGCCCCGCACGCGTCGGGTTGATACCCACATTGTCGATGCGCACCTTAGACCCCGGCACGAGAAGCGCGGCGACCATCGGGAAGGCTGCGGAGGACGGATCACCCGGCACGACGACATGCTGCGGCGTCAGTTCCGCCTCACCATGGATGGAGATGACGCGTGCGCCATCGGCGTCGGTCGAGATGTCGAGCTTTGCGCCAAAGCCGGCCAGCATCCGCTCACTATGATCGCGCGTCGGCACAGGTTCGATGACGGTCGTAATGCCCGGCGTGTTGAGACCGGCGAGCAGGATGGCCGACTTCACCTGCGCCGAGGCCATCGGCAGGCGATAGGTGATCGGCACAGCCGGGCAGGCGCCGCGCACCATGATCGGCAGATATTGGTTGCCCTTTTCCCCCGGAGAGCAGGTGAAGACAGCCCCCATCGTGCCCAAAGGATCAGTCACGCGCGCCATCGGGCGCTTGGAGAGCGAGGCATCGCCGGTGAAGGTCGCGGTGATCGCATGGCTGGCGACCAGACCCATGAGCAGCCGGGTCGAGGTGCCGGAATTGCCCATGTCGAGTGCTGATTCGGGTTGGAGCAGACCGCCGACACCCACGCCGTGCACGCGCCACACCCCGTCTACGCCGCGATCAATCGTTGCGCCCATCGCCCGCATGGCCGCAGCCGTGGCGAGAACGTCTTCACCCTCCAGAAGGCCTTCAATCACGCTCTCCCCCACAGCCAGCGCCGACAGCATCAGTGACCGGTGGGAGATGGATTTATCGCCGGGAACGCGGACGGTGCCGGAGAGCGGGCCGCTCATTGCGAACGCTTTGGGGGAGGGGGAAGTGTGCGCCATTTCGCCGGCGTCTTTGACAGCGGCGCTCTCCTATGGCAAGGCGCGCGCCGATTCAGCTGGTGTTTACATCGGCTCAAAGCAATTCTGCTTGTTTGAAAGGCTTAAGGCTCATGGTGAAGCCTGAATGGGGCACAAAACGTACGTGCCCGAAGTGTGCAACGCGTTTTTATGACCTGACCAAGGAAGATCCCATCACCTGCATTTCGTGCAGCTATGCGTGGATCGCCGAACCCGTTCTGAAATCGAAGCAGCCGCTTCCGTTTGAAGCTGCGGCCCCTGTCGCGTCGGCCACCCCCGATGCGGATCTCACGGCGGATCTGGATCTGGACGTGGATGCCGAAAGCGAACCTTCGGCAGATGACGATGTCGATCTGGGCGGTGATGACGATCTCGGCGTCGACACCGGCGACGTGAACGACGAAAATTGATCTGATACCTGCAACCTTAGGGTTGCAACGGCGGCGCGCCTGACATAAAGGCGCGCCTCCAAATGGGGCCTTAGCTCAGCTGGTAGAGCGCTACACTGGCAGTGTAGAGGTCAGGGGTTCGACTCCCCTAGGCTCCACCATTCCCCATTTTAGCTATCTTGGGTGCCGCGCGGCGAGCGCGATGCCGGCGAGATTTTGTGCGCGTTTAATCCAGCGGACGCGGCCAACGCGCCCGTCCTGCGCCAAGGCGAGGAGCGCGGCGGCGTGATCGTTCCGCGCCTGCCCGGTGCGCAGCGCGGTGTTGGCCTTGGTGATCACCTCCACCGCATCGCCGATCAACTCCACGTCGGTCAGCGCCAGGGACTGCGCCACCTCCACCGCGCAGATCAGCGCCCGCCATTCCGCATCGCTGTTGGTGCCTTCGCCCAAATCATCGAAGAGATAGGTCTGGCCCCGCACCACGACGGCGGCCTCAATACGCCCGGGGTTGGGGCGGCACCCGCCATCGAAGAAGATTTTTACCCGGCGGGGCTTTGTAGCGGTCATGAAAAAGCGTCTGGCATAAAGTGCGGGCAGTAGGACAGGGGAAAATGGGGCGGGGTAGTGGGGGAGGAGGTCAAGGAGGTGACAGCGCGAGTGTGCTAGGAAATCCAAAGGGTGTTGCGGGCTTTACGTCCCTGTCGACGTGATTCCTAACCCATCCGGAAACACCACCTCAGCATCCCCCGCCTGCCAGACCGGCCACTGCACCATGATTGCAGCGAACATGGGCGACGCCAGAAACGCGGCCAGCCATCTCTGCACCGCGGGCAGCGGCAGCGCATCGAACCACGCCCGGTCGGTCTCCGCGAACTGGCGGACGAAGGGCGCCAGTGCAGCGTCGGTCATTGTCCAGTGGGCGCCGCACAGAAAGGGGGAAGCGGTCAGCCGGGCCTCCAGCAGGTCCAGATGCGCCACACCCGCCGCGCGGTGTTCGAGCGGGTCGACATCATAGCGGTGGGGATATTTGTAGCGGTCCAGATGATGCTTGAATGGGCCATCATTGGCCGCGATCAGCGCGGCGTCTTCGCCGTCCAGCCAATGGTCCGGGTCCGCCTGCGTGAGCGCCCAGCGCATGATGTCGAGGCTTTCGTCGATCACTCCGCTGCCAATGACTGGGCCATCAGGCAGCACCAGCACCGGCACCGTGCCCTTGGGGGAGGCGTCGAGCAGGTCCTGCGGTTTGGCGGAGAGCTTCACCTCCCGCAGGGTGCAGACCGTCCCGCTGGCCAGCAGAGCAAGCCGCGCGCGCATCGCATAGGGGCAGCGGCGAAAGCTGAAGAGGATTGGCCTAGGCGTCGTCATCGGGAGGGGCCATCACCGCGCCGATATGCGGCTTGCCTTGCGCCTCAGCGAGGGCGACCTGATGCTGGCGCTCGCGATATCCGGCGCGCTGTTCGTCAGTGCGCTCGTCATAGCAAGCCGGGCAGCTGACGCCGACTTCATAGAGCGGCGAGGCGCGGTCCTCCGCGTTGATCGGGCGGCGGCAGGCGTGGCAGAGTTCCAGCGAGCCAAGCTCCAGTCCGTGCCGCACGGTCACGCGCTGGTCGAACACGAAGCACTCGCCTTCCCACAACGATTCTTCAGCGGGCACGGTTTCCAGATATTTCAGGATGCCGCCCTGCAAATGGTAGACATCCTCAATACCTTCGGCCTTCAGGAAGGCGGTGGACTTCTCGCAGCGGATGCCGCCGGTGCAGAACATCGCGACCTTGGGCGGGGTGCCGTTGCCGAGCAACCGCTCCCGCTCCGCCCGGAACCAGGCGGGGAAATCGCGGAAGGTCTTGGTCTTGGGGTCAATCGCGCGCTGGAAGGTGCCGACGGCGACTTCATAATCATTGCGCGTGTCGATGACGATGGTGTCGGGGTCGGCGATCAGCGCGTTCCAATCCTGCGGGGCGACATAATGACCGACGCGGGCGAGCGGATCGATATCGGGTTCGCCCATCGTCACGATTTCTGCCTTCACCTTCACCTTCATGCGGTGGAACGGCATCTCTTTGGCGCGGGAGAGTTTATACTCGAACCCGTCGCAGCCGGGCAGCTTCCCGATGGTGTCGAGGATAGTGGCAATCGCGGCGTCCGTGCCCGCAATCGTGCCGTTGATGCCTTCGCGCGCGATGAGCAGCGTGCCTTTGATGCCGTGCGTCTTGCAGGCGTCCGCAAGGGTGGCGCGGATGGCGGGGGCATCATCAAACCGCGTGAAGTGGTAAAGCGCGGCAACGCAGATGGGCAGATCAGTCATGCCGCTGCGTTTAGCGTCGCTGTGCAGAGATGTCAGTGCGGAAATGGCGCGGCTTGCTTTGCACAGGCTGCAAGCTAAAGCGCATCTCCTCCGATCTATGTTAACGTTTCTGTTAACGCTGGAGCAGGGTTGCTGCCTCTATGCTGCGACAACGCGAAGGTCGCTGCGAAGGGATTTTTTGAGTGGGTGTTTCGGGATTTACGACGGCATTGATGTTGACGGCCATGCAGGCCAACCCCGAAGCTGTGCCCGCCCAGACGGTTTCTGCGCCGCCCGTTTCGGCGCCGGAAGTTCCGACCGTCGCACAGGCGCCGATGCCCACACCGCCTTCTCCCGCGACCGCGCCAGTGCCTGAGGACATCGTCGTCACCGCCCAGCCGACGCCGAAGGAAGATCCGCTCAAACGCGCGAATGAAGTCAGCTTCGAAGTGATTGAGGCGGCGGACAAAGCTATCGTTGGCCCGGCGGCCATGGTCTATAAGGACAGCCTGCCGAACCCGATCCGCAAGGGGATCCACAATTTCCTCTATAATATCGGGGAACCGGTGGTCGCGGTGAACTTCCTGCTGCAGCTCAAGCCCGGCAAGGCGATTGAGACGGTGGGGCGCTTTGCGATCAACTCCACGATCGGCATCGCGGGGCTGCTTGACGTGGCCAAGAAAAAGCCATTCCACCTGCCGCACCGCGTCAACGGTTTTGCGTATACGATGGGCTATTATGGCGTGAAGCCAGGCGCTTATCTCTTCTTGCCGCTGATCGGCCCGACGACGGTGCGGGACGTGACGGGGCGGCTAATGGACTTGGCCTTCCTGCCAGCTGTGGTCGGCGCGCCCTTTAACAACCCCTACTACACCCTGCCGTCGGGCGTGATCTACGCGCTGGATGATCGGGTGCTTTTTGACGACAAGTTGCAAGAACTGCGCAATGGCGATCGGCCGGCCTATGCGGCGCAGCGCGAATATTATCTGACCACGCGGCAGGCCGAGATTGACGAGTTACGCGGCAAGAAGCCTTCCGTTGAAGCGCCGGTTACTTCACCGCAAAATTGATCTTGCCGGTGGCAGGGGTGCCGTCCGTCCCAGCCGCGCGCCAGTTCACCACATAAGTGCCGACAGGCAGGGGGCGTGGCAGTTTCGCGACCAGCGTCTTGCCGTCCGCACTGACACCAGCGGTGAAGCCGGAGATTTTCATCGGCGGGTGGTCCTTCATCCCCGGCATGGTCAGCATCACAATGTCCATCGTTGAGGAGCCGGCGATCTTGTCCGAAAAGGTCAGGCTAACGGCCATCGGCTTGGCGGCGGCCTTATTGGCAGCGGGCGTGGAGGCGACGAGTTTGACCTGCGCCAAGGCAGGCGCGGCCAGCGCGAACGCGGCGCCAAAAGCGAGCAGGGACAAGGTCTTGTTCATGGGGCGGTCCTCCGGTCATGCCCGAAAGGGCAAGAGAATTTCGATACATGGATCGATATAGGGATGATTTCGCGATAGGCACCCTTA
>Ga0222712_10002688_pt1 | contig 20046 bp, 38 predicted proteins | sample C33_657DmetaG_FD_165043 | JGI IMG/M metagenome (GOLD analysis project Ga0222712, IMG submission 165043) | Estuarine water microbial communities from San Francisco Bay, California, United States - C33_657D | ecosystem: Environmental > Aquatic > Marine > Unclassified | place: USA: California... | reverse complement strand
CAGCAACAACCGCAACAACTCTATACACAGTACCCTCTGCTACTTCTACAGTAGTATCAACAATTACAATATGCAACCAAGCATCATCTGCTGCTACATATCGTATTGCGGTACGACCAGCAGGAGAAACTTTAGCAGCCAAACACTACATTGTGTATGGCGCTACAGTCCCTGCATCTGATACAACAACCTTAACCCTAGGTCTAACCCTAGCAACTACAGATGTGGTTACAGTATATGCCTCATCTGCAAACCTATCCTTCAATGCATTTGGAAGCGAGATTGCGTAATGGCTACAGGTACAGTAAGTTCTATATCAGGAGATAACTGGCAATTAATAAATACAGTAACTCCAACTGGTACGGCAACTGCTACAGCAGTAAGTGGATTAACTGGATATAAAAGATTAATGTTAGTATGGAAAACGATGGTAACCGCTTCTAGCACAGTAATGACTGTCACTCTTAACGCTTCTAGCAGTGGATATTCTGGTGGATGCAGTGTTCCAGAATATAATGGCAACCGAGCAAGTAGTACCAATGAACTTTATGTTTCTTTAGTAAATGCTACCACACATAATGGATATTTGTATATAGACAATGTTTTAGAAATTACTCCTAAAATAATGTATGGAACTGCTGATACTGGTGGCGAAAGAGCAGTAAGTAGTGGCGCTTGGCTTAATTCTGATGCTGTTACTTCTATTGAATTAAAAGCAGGTGGAGTAAACTTTACTGGTGGAACAATCTATGTTTATGGAATTGCGGCTTAACTATGGCAACAGGACAAGTATCTCCTAAAGTTGGTAAGATAGTAGATACACCAGACAGAACGGTTACTATTGGTACTGCGACAGATAGTGGTACTGGTTCCGTAGCATCAGTAGCATTTACTGCTGGTAGCGAAACAACTGGTGGACCAGTATTTTACTATACCGCTACCTCTACCCCTGGTTCATTTACTGGAACCGCCTCAACTAGCCCTGTTACCGTATCAGGATTAACTGCTGGAACTGCTTACACTTTTAAAGTAAAAGCGACTAATGCAACTGGTAGTGGACCTGAATCTAGCGCAAGCAATTCACTTACTCTTGTAGAACCAAACTCATATGAGGCTATTGCTACTCTTAGTGGCAATGGCTCTAGTGATACCATAACCTTTACTTCTATTCCTAGTACATATAAACATTTACAAATCAGAGGTGTTAATGTGGTTAACTACGGAAGCACTGACTATGGAAATGGTGGCTTAAGATTTAATAGTGACACTGGTGGTAATTATACCAATCACTCTATACGAGGATACTGGGATGGCAGCACTGGTAATAAACAAGGAATTAATTATACTTTAGGAACTATAACTTACGGTATGATTTTTAACTGTTTCTTAAATCAAAATCAAGATTCTGTATTTCCAACAGTAATTGACATTCTTAATTACAAAGATACAAATAATAGAAAAGTAGCAAGAGCATACGGTGGTAGTACTTATTCTACTCAAGGTGCCAGGGCTATTATACAAGGTGCTTCTATGTTTTGGGATAGTACTTCAGCAATTACTTCTATATCTTTGTTTGCATCTAATGGCAACTGGAACGCCAAAACTAAATTTACTCTATACGGAATAAAGGATTCATAATGCCAACAGCAACCTATGATTTAATACAAAGCCAAACCCTTGGTTCATCAGCATCTACTGTTACTTTTTCTAGTCTGGGTAGTTATCAGGACCTAGTATTAATAGTACAAGGAACCCATACGGCTGTATCTAGTAGTTTAGATTATTTAACATTTAATGGCAGTGCTTCAAGTTATGACTCTGCTACAAATTATGCATCCGCTGCAGGTGCTACTGCAAATGGTGGTAGTTATACTACTGCATACCTTCAAATAAACAATGTTGGTACTGACCCATTTATGCTTCATATTGATATTTTTAATTATAGAAGCACTAATACTCAAAAACACTACATATCAAAAGGAAGTTCTGGTCAACGCTCTTATGATATGAATGTTGGAAGATGGATAAGTACAAGTGCAGTTACCTCAGTGGAGGTTAATACATTGTCTAGTTTTGCATCTGGAACTACATTCAACTTATACGGAATATCGGTGGCATAATGGCAACATACAAATGGATTGCAAGCGTTTCTTTAGGTAGTGCTGCATCTTCAATTTCATTCACCTCTATACCACAAACATATAAACACCTAGTACTAAAACTTGCTGGTAAGACAAACATTGCTGGTGACGGCGATGGAGTTCGTTTAACCATCAATGGAACTGATATAAATCCTACTGGTTATGGAGTAAGATTATTTGGCAATGGTAGTTCGGGCTGGTCTGGTGGTTCTAACTTAAACTATGTATATGTTGGAGGAAATGGAAGCGGAACACTCGCCTCAATGTTTTCAAATGCTGAATATATTTTCCCTAACTATACAAGCAGTGCCATTAAATCAATTTTAACTGAATCAGCATCTGAGAAAAATGGTAGCACTGCTTTATATATGCACTCAGTAAGTCAGCACCCAACTACCTCTGGAATTACCAGCATATCTATTGGTAACTTTGATAGCGGTGGTAGCCAGTTTATGGCTGGTTCAACAGCATACCTTTACGGTATTTAATAACTAACGAGAAAAGGAATAACAATGTCAGATACACCTATGGTAGTAGAAGTAAACTGCGAGACAGGCGAAGTAACAGAACGCCCATATACAGCAGAAGAACTTGCTCAGCGTGAAGTAGAAGCAGCAAAGTTTGCTGAGATTAAAGCAGCAGAAGAAGCAGCAGAAGCAGCCAAGGCTGCAGCCAAAGCAAGTGCTGAGGCAAAGTTAGCATCACTAGGTTTAACCGCTGATGAAATTGCAGCCCTAACTAAGTAAGGACAACCAATGAGTAAAGCAAGAGACCTAGCAACATTGGCTGGCTCAGCCACAGTTCTAGCAACAGACGCAGAAGTATCAGCAGCAATCGCAGCAATCCCTGCCCCAGATTTATCATCAGTAACAATTGCTGATGTAATGGATTCATACTAACAATAACGAAAGGTAGTAACTAATGGCTACAACAAGTAAGGCGCTCTTTCGTGGAGCAGCATCAACATCAAGCACAACCCTATACACAACTCCTTCGGCAACTACTACAGTAGTAACTAATATTGCAGTTACTAATACGGATTTAAATGATGCAACATTTACTTTATCTTTAGATGATGTTTCTGTTGCAACTTTAGTTACAGTTGGTGGACGAGATACAACCGTTATTGACTTAAAACAAGTATTGGCTACTACAAAAACTATTAAAGGTTTAGCCTCTGCAACAACTGTTAACTTTCATATTAGCGGAGTGGAGATTGCGTAATGACTCCAGTAAGAAGTCTTAAGACTGGTTTATTTAAAGGAACAATGCTGGTTGGCAATACTATGTATACAGAGCCAGTTACTGTTGATTATCTTGTAGTTGCTGGTGGTGGAGGTGCTGCAGGTGGTGACGGACAAGGTGGCGCTGGTGCTGGAGGTTTACGTTGTACCGTTGATAAAACTGGTGGTACTAATAATAGTTCAGTAGAAAGTCCAGTAGTCTTTAAAGGTGGCTTTACTTATACAATTACTGTTGGTGCAGGTGGTACAGCGCCAACTATTACTACTGCAACTAAAGGAAGTAACTCATCTGTTTCTGGAGAAGGAATAACTACTATTACCGCAAATGGCGGAGGTGCTTCACCACCTAACGCAGAGGCTTTTAACAGCACTAATGGTGGTTCAGGCGCGGGCTGTACTTATCAGTCAGGATATGCTTATACAACAGGTGTAGGTGTTGCTGGCCAAGGAAATAATGGCGGTAATGGTGACCCTAATAGTTCTACACAAGGTTCAATTGGTGGCGGTGGCGGAGGTGCTGGCGCTGTTGGTGGAGATTCTGCAAGCCTTAATGGTGGTAATGGTGGAGTAGGTGTAGAAACTTCTATTTCAGGAACTGCTACATATTATGCAGGTGGTGGCGGAGGAGGAACTGACTACCGCAGGTCTGGAACTAATAGTGGTGGTACAGGTGGCACAGGTGGAGGCGGTGCTGGTGGAACTGAAGGTTCTGCTGGAACTGCTGCAACTGCAAATACAGGCGGTGGCGGTGGTGGCGGAGGCTACAATGGTAGTTTTACATTAGGTGGTACAGGTGGTTCAGGAGTTGTAATTATTCGTGGTCCAAAAGCCGCAGCAGCAACTACTGGTTCTCCAACTTATACAACATCAGGCTCATACCACATTTATAAATTTACTGGAAGCGGGAGCATTAGATACTAATGGCACACTTTGCAAAATTAGATGAAAATAATGTAGTTACTGAAGTTATTGTTATTCATAATAATGAACTATTAGATAATGGTGTTGAATCAGAATCTAAAGGTATAGCATTTTGCCAGTCATTATTTGGTGGTAATTGGAAACAAACTTCCTATAATGGTAATATCCGCAAAAATTTTGCAGGCGTAGGTATGACTTATGATTCTGAAAAAAATGCTTTTATACCATTTAAACCATTTACATCTTGGGTACTAGATGAAGATACTTGTCAATGGCAAGCACCAGTTGCTTATCCTAATGATGGAAAAAAATACGCTTGGTCTGAACTTACAAGACAATGGGTTGAAAACTAATTTTTAATTAAGGAGCACTGTGGCTGGTCGTGATATAACCGAAGGTCGTGCCAATCAAGCAATTGCTGTTGATGTTGGCATTGTATCTACAAGCGCATACTGGCAGAATACATCTGATTCATATGATGTAGCCATTGGTGGGCAACCATTCTTTTATGCTATTAGTGATGCACGCCCATACATTAGACAGACTGCACCTTTCCGTAAAGACCAGTTTGATAATGGAGCAGAACCAGGTGAGCAATCACTTACTGGTTGGTGGATAAGAAGTCAATCATCATTCCACTCTGGTTCAGGCATTAAGTTTTATGACCCATCTGCTGGAGAAATTGTATCACATAGATTTGCTGATAGCAAGGGTGTTAATGTTTGGACTAAAGGTCAAGTAACATTACTTAATAACTGTAACGAAAACCACATTACAACTGGCGCTATTGCATCTAATGCTCGTTCTCAACAACAATCACGCTCAATTACCTGGAATGGTACTAATGGTGTATTACTTCATGACGAATACGATGTTGATAAAGTAGCACTTGATGGAACAGTTACACACTTTATTGATTATAATGCAGGAACAGATGATAAAGTATATGCCGTATGTGATGATGGAACTACAGCCTACTGGGTAACTAACGACTTAAGTGGTGCTGGTAAACTACGTGTATATAAGAAGGCTTTGACTGGTGATTCCAGTACAGCCAATACATCTATGTTTACATCTCCATCTATTGTGTTAACAAATGCTGTAATGGAATTTGTTAAAGAACGTTTAGTTATGTGCGCTAATAATGCTGTATATGAATTTACTGGTAGTGCAACATCTATGCCAACAGCATTATACACACATCCATCTGCAACTCATACATACACAAGCATTACTGCATCTGGCGCTGCTATATATGTTGCTGGATATAATGGTATTCAATCTACTATTCAAAAATTTACACTACAAACTTCAGGTGCTATGCCTACTTTAACCTCAGCCCAAGTTGCCGCAGAGTTACCAGTAGGTGAGATAGTACATAAAATTTTCTACTACCTAGGCTATATGATGATAGGTACTAGTAAAGGAATCCGTGCAGCAGTTGTCTCTGACACTGATGGCTCCATTAATTATGGTCCACTTATTGTGGAAACCACACAGCCTTGCTATGACTTTGCTGCACGAGACAAATTCGTGTGGTGTGCGACTGGCGTTGCTGGAGAACCAGGTGTAATTCGTATTGACCTAGGAAATGAAATAGAAACATTGCGCTTTGCTTATGCAAATGATTTGTATTATTCTGGGGTAACTGAACATGTCACAACATCATGTGGTTTTGCTGGTTCAACTAACTACTTAATGTATACAACTGCTTATGCATCATCTGCTAATGGTCATGTATATCGTGAAGACCCATCAGTTCTTATATCTAGTGGCTATATTACTACAGGTAATATACGCTATGGAACATTAGAGCCTAAGAACTTTAAGCGACTATTAGGTCGTGGTGACTTTACATATGGTTCTATGACTCTTGAAACTGTAGATAAAAGCGGTGTAGAGTATGACCATATTACATACACAAGCGGTGTAACCCCAGTAGAAGTAACCACATCTAGTCCTGCTACAGCACAAGAGTATGTAGCATATAAGTTTGTTCTTAACCGCGATGCAACAACTACAAGCCTAGGGCCAATCTTCAAAGGTTATCAGGCAAAAGCAACTATTGCTACACCTCGTCAAAGAGTAATCAGATTTCCTGTGTATTGTTTTGATATCGAAACAGATAGATACAATGTTGTATCTGGATATGAAGGCAAGGCACAAGCAAGACTTAATGCGCTTGAAAACGTAGAGGAAAGCGGTGACGTTATTGCTTGGCAGGATTTAACTACTGGTGAAAGTCGTCAAGTAGTTATTGAACAAATTTCATTCATACGTATGACTCCACCAGACAAGAGATTTGATGGCTTCGGGGGAGTCGTAGAAATTACGATTAGAACGGTATAATATTATGACACCTAATGACTGGGCTGCATTAGCAGTAGCCATAACAACTTTACTTGGAACACTTGCGGTTGCGGTAAGACACTTAGTTAAACACTATTTATCTGAACTTCGCCCTAATGGTGGCTCTAGTGTCAAAGACCAAGTCAATAGGTTAGAGCAAAAAGTAGATACCCTTTATCAGATACTAATTCAAAATGGGAAATAATGACAACTGTTGTAAAGAAAGCCACACCTGCTGCAATTGCTGTGTTGCGCCAGGCGACGGCGTTAAGACCGAAACGCAAGAAAGCCAGCGATGGTCTGCTACCATCTGCTGCTCATCTGAAAGCCAGCCCAACTTCGGACCACAATACTGGGCTAGCAGTAGACTTGACTCATGACCCTGACAATGACATTAATTGTCATGAGGTTTACGCACACCTTAAATCAGATAGACGAGTTAAGTATTTAATATTTAAGGGTAGAATCTGGTCAGCCGAAAAGGGTGACAGAGAATACACTGGTTCAAATAAGCATACAAAACATATACATATTTCCATCAAAGACAACTGCGGTAATGATACATCACCTTGGTTCCCTTGGATGGGAAAGGCAACAATACTCAACAAGGTAAAGGCTTCGAAAGAACCACTACCAACAAAGGAGAACAAATGAAGTTCAAAATTACAGAGCGTCAGAAGAAAGCATTCAAGTCTTACTGCCGTGCAGTACTAGCATCAGCCGTAACATTAGGACTAGCATTGGCTGCTGACCTAGCCCCTCAATACGCTATTGCAATCGGTGCTGTGTTCGGCCCATTGGCTAAATGGGCTGACAGCGCTGAAAAAGACTTCGGAAGATAGGCTTAGATATGCCCCTAATCAGGCTTTAAACGCCCTTTAGAGACACGAAAACCCCCCAACTTAGTATCACTACTAGGAAGGGGGGTCTTTTGTCGTATCTAGGTGGTCTTCCCCTAACCACTCAGATAAGATTTAAGGTAAGTTACCTATAGTATATATTATATATATTATATAATAGACCCCTTCGGGGTCTTATATATATATACTGTATATTATAATATACAATTATAGCATACCTGATTCTTACTCATAGGAACCTTACCTTGACAAGATAGAATCTATCCTGTATAATTAATCCTATGACTATACAACTGCAAGACTACACATTACCTGAGCATATATCATACTCAGCATTTACTACATTCATCGACTGCGGATATCAGTATTATCTAGGTCGTCTACTTAGCCTACCCGAAGAGCCATCCGTATGGTCTGTTGGTGGCTCTGCCTTTCACTCAGCCACAGAAGCGTGGGACTTGGAGAACCTATGATTGAAATTATTAATGAAGATGGGTCAACTACTATGACCTGGAAAACTTACTCAGCCATTATGCGTGAGCGTTATGAAGATGGATTAAGAGAAACCTGGGCTGTTGCAATGGGTTCCATTAATTCGCTTATTGACAAGACTACAGATGAGACTGAACTTGCTGGACTACAACATGCCAAACTAGTTCTTAGGGAGGCACTAAGTGGTCACCGCTCAAAGTCTTTGGACTGATGCTTGGAATAAGGAAGCAGAAGGTAAAGACTTAACCTTTGCTCGTGTTGGTGGTAGAACATCTAAAGCATTTCCTAATAGAGAGAACATAGATTTCTGGCAACAGACTGGACCTGAATGGGTTCAATCATATATTGATTGGCGAACTGCTAATCATAACTGGAGAATCTGGCACACACCAGAAGGCGCACCTGCCGTTGAGTTGGGTCTAACACCTGTCTTTGCAGATATACCTGTTAAGATGGTGATTGATAGAGTGTTTGAAGTTGATGGTGAATTAGTCGTGGTTGACCTGAAGACTTCACAACAGACCCCATTCAGCACGCTACAACTTGGCTTCTACCGCCTAGGACTTAAACAAGTTCTAGGGGTAGATGTTAAGTATGGTGCATACTGGATGGCTAGGCAGTCAGGAACTACACCACTAATAGATTTAACTGATTATACTGAAGAGAAACTTGAGTATCTTGTCAGCGGATTTGATAAGGCACGCAAGTCAGGAATTTTTATACCTAATACAAACAACTGCAATCGATGTGGACTTACAGAACATTGTCAGTTCACTTCGAAGAAATGAGAAACATGGCAAATGAAGACTGGAAACTACAAGTTTCCTACAAAACACCAACAGGTGATATGATAAATATCCGTGCTAATACTGCGGATGAATTGTCTGTGCTACTTGAAGGCATAGGCGATTACTCTACACAGATTTCATCTGTGCAACAGAAGGTAGTAGGTGCTTACACACTTGCCCCTTTATCGACCACGAGTTCCACTATCGGCACAAAGCCCTTAGTATCCTCGCCTCCAACCCAGGTGTCGCCAGCGTCAGGTACAGCGTCTCCCGTATGCAAACACGGACCCCGTATTTGGCGAGAGGGAATCAGTAAAGCAAGTGGAAAGCCATATGCATTCTGGGCGTGTCCATCACCACAAGGCACACCTGACCAATGTAAACCAGTAAATTAATAATCATACAATGAACAAGAATCGTAGTCGTAAAACTCCTGTAGCATTATGGCTACGATTCTTTTTCGGAACTAGAAAGGAACCAGGATGCGTACACTTGTCCGCTCTGTTGGACGTACAAGTATCGGCGGAGAACCTCTTCCGTCCTGCTTCAAGGCATTTGAAGCAAACAAGATTATCGTCCGTCGTTCCGAAGTTTCGATGTTCGCAGCAGCGCCAGGTGTAGGTAAATCTACTTTAGCATTGGCGTTAGCACTAAAGATGAAAGTGCCGACGCTTTATATATCGGCAGATACCAATGCCCATACGATGGCTATGCGATTAGCATCGATGATTTCGGGTAAGAGTCAATCAGATGTAGAGGATATGTTATCTTCTGATTTAGGTTGGACCAAGGCTACTCTATCTAAGAGCAGTCATGTTGTTTGGTCATTTGAATCAGCGCCTACTCTTCAAGATATTGATGAAGAAGTTCAGGCATTTGAAGAACTGTGGGGTTGTTCACCAACCCTTATTATAGTAGACAACTTAATGGATGTTGCTACTGATGGAGGCGAAGAGTTCGCTTCTATGCGTGCTATTATGAAGGAGTTAAAGTATCTTGCTAGGGCTACTAATTCTGCTGTCGTTGTGTTACATCATACTAGTGAAGCGGTCACTGGTTCTCCGTGTCAGCCACGGTCTGCTATCCAGGGTAAAGTCGCTCAACTTCCTGCGTTAATCTGTACATTGGGAGTTGTTGGCACCAGTATGGGTGTTGCTCCAGTTAAGAATAGATACGGAAGGGCCGATGCTGGTGGTGGTTTAATGACATGGATTGCATTTAACCCTGAGTATATGTTCGTTGACGATATTCCAGAGAACCACTAATGCAAAAAGATATAGGTAGATATACAGTAACTATTGCTCGTAACACTAGATACTGCTTTGGCTTAGGTTTCGAAAGATATCCTATTGTTGAAACAGAACTAGGTTACGAAGCAACAGTTAGTGCATGGGTAACAAGATTTGATTTATTGTTTTTCTTTATAAACTTTGCTAGATATCCTAAGGTGGCGTGGCGTGATAATAACCCTGAGTAAAGACGAGGTTAGAGTATGCACCATGCTTGCAGTAGAAAGATGGCTGACTAAATTTGGTTCAACTGACCAACCTAACTACGCCCAAGGCAAGGCTGATGGTAGGTTAGAGCCTGAGATTAATGCTAACATACGTGCCAATGTGTGTGAGTGGGCAGTAGCAAAGCACTATAACTTAGCGTGGAACAATCCTTGGTATCCAAACGGATTGCATAAGAAACGACATGCATTGCCTGATGTTGGTGAGAACGTTGAAGTAAGGTCAATTAGAACTCAAGATAGTATACCATTTTGGGGTAAAGATAAAGGTAAAGTTATTATAGGAACTAAGTGTTTAGATTTAGAATATTTTTCTGAAGTTGAAATATTTGGGGTAGCATATCCTGAAGAGTTTATGAAGCCTGAGTATTATGATTCCTATATAAATGGTTGGCGTATACCTATAAGTGGGTTCACTCATGAGTAGTTATGGTAAACGCAAAGGCGCATCATTTGAAACTGGTATAGTGAAATGGTTACGGTCTAAGAAAATATTTGCTGAAAGATTAACTAAGGCTGGCGCTAAAGATGAGGGTGATATCGTTGCTGTAATTGGTGGCAACACTTATGTATTAGAACTAAAGGCTACAAAGAAAATTGATTTACCACAGTTTTGGAGAGAGGCTAGTGTTGAAGCAGAGAACTATGCTAAGGCACGCAACCTCGACTATGTTCCAGCAAAGTATATAATACTCAAGCGAAAGCAAGCACCGTTAAGTAAAGCATGGGTAATACAAGATTTGGAGCAATGGATTGAGGGGATTAGTGAATGACTTACCAAGCATTAGAGAAATACTCATCCACTATGGAGCGAGTATACGACAAGGACACGGGCAAGTTAATATCAAGTGTCCATTCCACTCGGACACTCACCAGTCAGGAAGTGCTAATCTCGATAATAACATATTCATCTGTTTTGCCTGCGGAGTCCAAGGTAACTCATTACAAATTGTCTCACAGCAGGAAAGGGTAGATATACATGAAGCAAAAAGAATTGCAGAAGGAATTACTGGGGTCAGCGACACAGCGGTACGCGGCAAACATTTATCAGGCAGAAGATTACCTCCGAAGCAGAGGTATAACAATGGAAGCAGCACGACTGGCACGATTAGGCGTAGTCGTGGAACCTGAAGTTGGACATGAACAGTTTACTGGTAGACTATCTATCCCTTACATTACAAAGACTGGTGTTGTTGATTTAAGATTTCGTTCTTTGAATCCAGCAGTTGAACCTAAGTATATGGGTATGACTGGTGCTGAAACTAGAATGTATAATGTTTTAGATATTGAAAGAGCAGGAGATTATATTGGTATATGCGAAGGTGAGTTAGATACTTTAACTATGTCTAGTTGCATTGGCATACCATGTGTTGGAGTTCCAGGTGCTAACAGTTGGAAGCGACACTACACTAGATTGTTGGCAGACTTTGAGAGAGTGTTCGTGTTCGCGGATGGTGACCAACCAGGAAAAGAATTTGCTACAAGTTTAGCAAGAGAACTACCTGTTACTATTGTTCAACTACCTGACAATGAAGATGTCAATAGTATGTATGTTAAACATGGTTCAGATTATATCAGAGAGAAGGCTGGGCTATGAATAGAAAACCTGTGCCACCATGCCCTGAATGTGGCGAACATTTTGAGAATGTATTTGATGCAACTGACCACTTATTAGAAGATGATGAAGAGTTTGACCCATCATTAATTCTTCCTAATGGATATAGGTTGATGATTGGTTCATTGCTTAGGTGTATGTATAAATATGCAGACAGTCCCGAACATATTAAGGGGATAACGGAGTCAACTTATATGACTTTATTTACGGCAGAGACTCAGCCAAATACAATAGCGAGTCTCATTGAAGATATGGTAGTAGAAACTAACATGATAGATTTGGAAGATGAACTTAAACAATTACTTGAAAGAGGAGAGTGAAGAGTGGCAGATTATAACCCACTTGGTGGGACAAGGTTTCCATATAACACAAGCAGAGAAGTCTCATGGAAAACTGATTCTAACTCTGACGATACCTCTTTTGAGTCAGCAGTCGGACGAACATACCAAGAACTATTAGACTTACTATTATCTAAGCATAAAGATTATGGACCAAAGAATATATCTGATTCACCAGGTGGACCAGTCAATGGATTAAGAGTTCGTATGCATGATAAACTTGCACGGATAAATAATCTAGTTGATAATGGTAAAAATCCTGAGCACGAAAGCCTTGAAGATTCCTTCAAGGATATGGCTAACTATGCTATCATAGGATTGTTAGTCCTGAGAGGACAATGGAACAAATGAAAGTAATCGTTTGCGTGTCTGACTTGCAAGTTCCTTATCACGATAGGAAAGCGGTCTCCGTATTATCACGCTTCATTAAAACATATAAACCTGATGAGGTTGTGTCAGTCGGAGATGAAATGGACATGCAAACCATTTCAAAATGGAGTAAGGGAACTGACCTAGAGCATGAGAAGTCTATTGCTAGAGATAGAGATGAGACTTATCGTGTGCTTGAATCATTAAAGATTAAACATATGATTCGTTCCAACCATACAGATAGATTATTTAATACAATTAAAATGAGAGCGCCGGGACTTGCTGGTTTACCCGAGTTAGAGTTAAAGAACTTCTTACGACTAGATAACTTAGGCATTAAATACCACGAGAAGCCATATGAACTAGCACCTAACTGGTTGCTACTGCATGGTGACGAAGGTAATGTCCAGCCTACTGCTGGTGCTACTGCACTAGGTTTAGCAAAGCGTGCTGGTATGTCCGTAGTCTGTGGTCATACACATCGCATGGGTCTAACACATTACACGCAATCATACTTTGGTGGTCACCCTAAGACTCTTTGGGGATTAGAAGTTGGTTGTTTAATGGACTTTAAGTTTGCTAAATATATTCGTGGTGGATTATTCACATGGCACAAAGGCTTTGGCGTATTATATGTAGATGGAAATAAAGTTATGCCTCATCTTGTTCCAGTAAATATGGATGGTTCATTCGTATTTGATGGGAAGGTTTGGAAGTAAATTGAATTGGGATAACATTGAGAAGTGGGACTACATTGTAGTTGCTGTTGCTTCTGAGTATCATAAGAAATTTTCTATGGTAGAACTAGAAGATATTAAACAGTCTCTCTATCAATGGTTCGTTGAGCACCCTAATAAACTTGCTGAGTGGGAAGCGATAGGTGAGAGGGACGCTAAGAATCTCATCTATCGCTCATTAAGAAATGATGCATTGGATTACTGTCAGCGTTGGAAAGCCAAGTCTCTTGGTTACGATGTATCAGACCTATACTACTATGACATTGAACTAGTAGAAGTTATCTTGCCATCTGTATTGCGTGGCGAGTATGGTGTTACACATAAATTAAACTTAGGGTTTAGTGGCGCACCTTCTGCCCCTGCGGAGGGTGGTAATCTAACTGTTATGATGTTAGAAATTGACGCTGCGTTTTGGAAGTTGAATAAAGAAGATAGAAAAATACTCTTCTTCCGCCACGCAGAGTCAATGGACTTCAAGGAGATAGCGAATGTCCTTGAATTGTTTAGTGAAGATGCAGCACGAATGAGATATAAGCGTGCATTAAAGCGCTTGGTATTTAGAATTGGTGGATTCAGACCACATCAAGATATAGATAGCGAACCTAATCAAGTGGAGTCACAAGAATCAGAAGAGCAGTTACCGCAAGAATAATATAATAAGTTACTATTGCGGTAACAACACTATACTTAATCAGCCTCAGGAACACTCCATATATCCTCTCTTTCCATAGGGTCTACCCACATGCTCTCGCCGTAGTCAGCCCAAAACTTTGCTAACATTTCTTCTTCTTCTTCCTTAGCAGTTGGCATATCAGAGTTCATGCATCTCATCCCACATTCTGTCAGGGTCATCACCATAGTTATGCGATTCATCTGAGTCATGTCGTTCTCCACACTCATCGCATCTCTCAGCACCATAGTAGGCTATATCATCTTCTAGTCTTGGCTCAGGCATTCTTCTTCTCCTTCATTTATCCCGAACATATCAGCAAATAATCTATTTGCTTTCTCTAGTATTTGAATTGTATCTTCCATGTTATCCTCCCGTAGAATAGAAGCCAGTCCCATTAAACTTAACAGGCACAGGGCTGTACTCTCGGCGCATTTCCCTACCGCAAGCAGGGCATTCTACCAAGTCATCTCTATCATCTACATTTCTAGATAATGTTATCAATGTTTTATCGTCTATGCAACGATACTCATATGTTGGCATTAGTCTATCCTCTCTGCGTCAATAGGTGTGGGGGCTGTTGCTCTAGTACCACACATGGCACACTCCATGTCTAGGAAATACATGTCAATGCTACCATCATCACTATCCCACTTTAGTTTAACTGTCCATACATTACAGCCACAAGGACATACTGTGGTTGGATTACCACGAATATCCATAGCCTGACTGTAATCTTTAGGCTTCATATCATAGATACTTTTATATCTTTTAGGCTTCAATGGTATCCCTTCTTCTTAAAGAATGCCCATGCTTTACATGGGGTATCATATCTATTGTATATATAGTCAAGTCCTCGTTCAATCTGTCTTGGTGCTGGTGTCTTAGGGTCTAAGCCAAGCAACTGTGGAATACCGCCAGCATTCTTACCCATAACTTTTATCTTATTGTATGCTTCGGGTCTCCAATTACTTTCCTTAGTCCATAGACTATTAAGACAAGACCATTGTTTATCTTGCCATACTGATAGCATATCTTTAGCGTATGCCTTGCTATCTACTACTGTCCATTGTCTATCTTCTTTATGTATTTTCTTGTCTACTATTGGTGCTGTAAATATTCCAGCAAAGAATACGGCTAACATAACTACAAACAATATTCTTTTCTTGATTGTCATAAACCATACTCCTTCATTAGGGCTTGTCTTGTCCTAATTTTATTAGAGAATAATAATTTATTATATCTCTCATGTCCAGCCATAGGCTTACCCGCTATTGCTAGTCGCTCTGCTGGTAGTGTCCCACCCCATATACCCCAGTCTAGGTTATCATCTTTCATACCTTCTGCTAGGCAGGTATCCTTAATAGGACACTTGTCGCACATGGTTAATGCTGATAAAGTTCTAACAACTAACACTTCTTTATCGTGTTCCGTTGGTCTAGCACCTAAGTCAAAGTTCTCTTGTGAGAACCACAAGTCAGGGTCAGAACTGCTAGCACATAAACCTTTAGTTAATTCTAAGTTAGCACCTTCATATACATATGAGTATTGTAGTTTGGCTGTCATCTATTCACCCCCTATTGTGTGCTGGCACACATACCGCTTGTATTGTAGCATTAGATAATTGCTTAGCCCAAACTGTTGCTTGTTCTAAGTTCTCGAATAATCCGTAGGATACCACGCCATCTATTGTATCTGTTAGTGTGATATATCCTGCTAGCCAAGAACCTTGTGGTTCTGTATTAACTTTTATATCTGTGGTCATGGTATCCTTTCGAATAAGTATTTGATTAAGGAACAAAGACGACATCAACATAGCCGTCTAGTCGTTCATGCTTTGCGATAAGCCCACGCTTACCTGTAATATGCTTGTAAGTTCCGTCGCCTAGTGATACCCACATAGAGCGTGGCTTAAAGCGTGATTGTTCTTGCTGTGCTTTGACGATAGTGCCACGAACATAATAGTCGTTAGCATTATCAGGTAGAGAACTAAGTTCATCTACTATATCTTGTAGGGAATATGCGATACTTGTCAGGTAATCGCTATTGATTGTCGTGTTTGGCATATCTTACCTTTCATTAGTTATCCGCTTGGCAATTTACCAAGTGGTGTCTGTTGGTATCGATAGTGATTATACCACTACCAATTCTAGAAGTCAAGTGGCTCTTTACTTTTCCACTTCGCATTATACCATGCGTGCTCATCTAATAAATAATTATTTACATACTCATACTCGCTAATGATAGCGTGTCTATCATCATCATTGTAGCATAAGCAATCGCTCATTGTAGTGCCACAATCGTAGCATGAACTACACTCATAGCAGTAGTAAGGATTTATCTCCATGTCTGTTGGCGTATCGCACCAACCACAATTAAATACTGTGTCGCTATTTACTTCTGCGCTTTCGCTTTTATAGTCGTCATACCCATAGTAGATATCGCAAATCGCAGTCGTTGGCTTAACTACTACTGGTTTATATGAAGCATTACTCCACCATATACCACTATCGTCCCAACTACCAGCACTTTCGTTGATAATATACATCTTGTATTGTGCGCTAGGGTCATTGGTCATTACTGCTACTTTACTACCCCTAGCCCATGAACTTATCATATCATAAGTGTAGTCATTATCTAGCGCAGACACACCGCCTAGTCGTGGCAGTAATTCCTCTGCTAGTATTCTTGTATCGCTACGCTTATCACCTTTAGGTATATGAATATCTAACACACCATTGTGCGCTAAGTAAGTATCATGCTCACCTGCTACTTTAAATGGGTGGCAGTTAAGTTCGTTCTTAACACCATGCGTTGCGTATCTTGCGTGCCACATAGCGTAGCCTTCGGGATACTGCTCACGCAATTCTAAGAACCTAGCAATAGACTTCTTAGCAGACATACTGCGTTCAGATATAATACCTTCAGGTGTCTGTATCGCAAAGCCAAAGCCATGCGGATTACTACATGCCCCTCTAGTTAGGTCATCTTTACTCGGTATTGAGTTAGGATTACATACCACTAATAGACACATATCATACCCCCTTTACGCATTAACTAGTTCTTTACTATTAAGACTTAATGAACGCACTTTGGACATGCGTTCATATAAGTCAGGATAGAAGCCGTTATTGGCTTCGACATAATCATAGAACCAATCCCAGTTTAACATGCCTAACTTAACATCAGATAGGGTCATATCTCTAGTGTATTCTATGCTTGCGTGTGCTAATTGGATAGCACTATGAACACCGCTAGGCTTAGTAGTCCCTCTAAAGAACCGAAGTTCTAGCGTGTGTTCGTTCTGCGTATTTACCGCAGAATATCTTTGGGTCATAGCCCTATTAGGTGGGGCTATCTTATCTGCTAGTGTAAAGTATGGTCTATCGTAATCATCATACTTATACACATCATTAAACTTAGCATAGTCGGACTTGCGACCAGCAAACTTCATCATCTCTGGTGCGTTCTTATAGATAAGCGTTAGCCACCTATGAGTATGCGCCCCACTCTTAAATCCTTTACGACTTACATGAATATGTAGCCCACAATTACTAGCGTCCCATGCCCTAGCCTCTTGGTGTTCTCTTAGGTAGTCTAAGGTATTGTTAAACGCTTTCATATCTGACCAACTATTAAATGATATAGGGTGAGATACTAACTCGAACCCCTTGTATCCACCCGAACCTATACTGCTATCCTCTTTCATATAGAACCAATTACCTAGTCTATCATTAACATAGTCGGCACTACTTCTAATATCTCCTGACCTAATCTCCATCTCTAATTCTATACCGAAGTATAGGTTATTCTTATCTTGACCTATAAATCTAGGGTCAGGCTTGTAAGAATAGTTATGGACTAGATTACTTCTACTACCGCTACCAGTATCGCCACAATGGGCGCACTCACTTTCGTAGTTCTCATTACAATCATCACAATAGGTAGAGTAATCATCAGCGCAACCCTCGCACCAATACTCACTCCTATCGCTAATCTCGAACATGCTTATACTATCAGAGTATAGGCACTCGCACCTTTCGCACCATGAAGTATTGTTATCAGCGCAATACTCGCACCATATACCTTCACCCTCTATATGGCGACTATTTTCAGAGTAGCAATACTCCTCGCACCGATTACAAAATGCTCGGCAATCCTCGCATAGTAATTTATCATTAACTATTACAAAGTAGTCCTCATCAGTAGTAGTGAAAGAACATGAACCGCAACTATGCTCTACTTCTACTTCATCATCTATCGGCATATCATCACCCCCTTTAGGTGTATCTCTACCTTGTTAGACTAATTCTACCATACAATTAGCACAAGTCAAGTCGCCACTAGTGTAATCTATATCACTAGTAAATACTGGTCGTGCTAATGCTACTAGCATGTTATCATTTATAGCGCAATCTCTACAATACTCATCACCAGCGAAGGTGTAGCCTAGTAGGTTGCCCCACTTACTCAATAAAGTCGTCATCAAATAGCCCTTCTAAGTTATTGTCCATAGACAATTCTTCATAAGTTATATGGACTAGGTCGTCTAACTCTCTAATGAGTAGGCTTACCTTGTCTGCTGACCACCCTGCTACCATATCGGTAGTTATTGCCTTCTCCCAAATTATATCGCTATCCATGATTACTTGCGTTCTCTGAATAGTTTGATACTTCTTAGGGTGATAGCGATTATTGCTAACATAATCAGCGTTCTATGGGGTAGCCATATCTCACCGAAGTAAGTGCTCAGGTAGGTAGCAACGCTATCCACACTAAACTCTTGGATTATCTCCATGTTTAACCTTTCCACTTAATACCTAAGTATAGCATACTTAGGGCATATAGTCAAGTCGCCTTGACTATGGGCGTGTCCTAGTGGGGTATCGAACCCCATAGACACCCGACCTACGGGCTAGGACTATCGGCTACTAATTGTAATTGCCGACTAATTTACGATAATTCTGCGCTTGTTGTGCTTCAAATTGTCGCCTACGCTCATCTAGGGCAATAGCACGCAACTCATCAGCAGTTAAGGGTTTAGGGGTAGTGTCGATAGGCTTAGCGTTCTTAGCGACACGCTTAGCCAATTTAACCGCAGGACTATTCTCAACTACTGCGATTATATTGCCCGACTTATCACACACCACGACTTCACTAAACCGCCTACTGCGTGAGCCTTTCCACGCCTTAGACGCTTTAACTTGTCTAGGTGGTGTGATAATACTACCCATAACCCCATAAGGGTTATAGGACACTATCTCACCTTTCACTAGGGGATATACGGCTAAGTAGTAGTTAGGGTCGTGATACCATAGGCGACCTACTGCTACTAATATCTAATCAAGCCTAACTACTGCTTAACCGCATATCCTTATTTAATTGTTATACTGCGTATTCTACCACGCTTAATTGTGCTAGTCAAGTCCGACACGCTATATTCTATGTGAAGTGTATCACACGCTTTAAGCGATTATCCGATACTGCCTAACCCATATTTAATTGTGATACTGCGTATCTTACCATGCTAGGCGAACCTAGTCAAGTCGTGTCGGTGTGATTTATACCACACCAATTCGGGCGGGATTATACCACGCCATTTAAGAATAGTCAAGTGTGGTGGGTGTGGTGTCTATCACACTATACCAATTCGGACAATAGGGGCGATTAGGATTTATTAGGGCAGATAGTCTATAACCGACTATTTATATCAAACCCCACCAAAACAATATAAACCCCCTAAATAGTATAAATAGGACAATATAACACCCTAGTAAATTGTCGATATATCTATAAGTCGATAAGTCGATATTTGGGGTGGGGTGCTTAAACTCAGCGTCAGACCCTGGTTATAATATCCCACAATAATTTTCTGTTATATAGCCCCCTATTATAGGTATATATTGGTATAATTCGGACATTTTAAAAAATATATCACCCTATGTTGTTCGGTTTTTATATTCCAACAGGTTATCTATATATGTAATATTAATTCCATATATAGGGAGT
>Ga0222712_10002687_pt1 | contig 20058 bp, 18 predicted proteins | sample C33_657DmetaG_FD_165043 | JGI IMG/M metagenome (GOLD analysis project Ga0222712, IMG submission 165043) | Estuarine water microbial communities from San Francisco Bay, California, United States - C33_657D | ecosystem: Environmental > Aquatic > Marine > Unclassified | place: USA: California... | reverse complement strand
GACGAAGACTGACCCGGCGCATTCCCACTATTACCCGGCGACGAAGACTGACCCGGCGCATTCCCACTATTACCCGGCGACGAAGACTGACCGTCTCCAGATGACGCGAGACCTTGACCGTTCACGCCCCTCTCGCCCGCCACCGAGCTTGATGAAGTTGAACCACTTATCGATCCGGACTGAGGATCTCCAGGTTCGCGCACCACACTCAGACGTTCTTCCTCGGGATCCGGAAGATCAATACCGACGACTTCGACGACATCGGCAACAAACTGTTGCACCGGATCGGGAAGGTCGCCAACGGCCGCGACCGTCATAATGGCCCCCGCTCCCCCCATCGTGAGCCAGCCAATGAGGCCGATCGACGCCAAAGTTCCAGCGATTCGGCGGCCGGCCCGAATGACCACCGGTGGACTCGTGTCTGCACTCGCCTTCGCCAACTGGGGAAGACGCTCCATGAGCGTGCTTGACGGCGTTGAGAACGACTCGTCCGTCGATTGCTGAAGTCGATTGCGAAGTTCGCGATTGGAGATCATGGCTCGACCGCCAATTCCAATTCGCCGTCAGAAAGAAGCTCCCGAAGCCGCTTCGAACAGCGGTGAAGTGCGACTCGAGTCGCAACTTCGGATTTGTCAGTGACGCGCGCGATTTCCTTCGTGCTCAATTCAAGGACGAATCGCAAATGCAACAATGAACGCTGTTCTTCAGTGAGTTGTGTCATCGCCGCTTCAAGTTCCGGATCTCCCGATGCCACGAGCGCATCGGCACCAGCTTGAGTGCGGTCATGCGATTCGGTGAATTCAACCTCTGGACGACGATCGCGACGACGATGGTCGTCAACAATTCGCGCGTGAGCAATCGAAAAGACCCACGACCGAAACTGACTATGCGATCCCGAAAAGCTGCCCACGCTACGTGCAACCGTTTCAAGCACCGTTCCTGTTACATCATCAGGATCAGAAACTCCCATACGTCTCGCGTACCCTGCTATTTGGCCCGAAAATTCTTCGAAGAACCACGCCCAAGCCGCGGAGTCACCACTCTTCAATTCAGAGATGCTCGGTCGCGAAGTCATATTCGAATCGCAATCACTGCGACAGCTGCCACAGTTCCAAAAACCATGAATGGTCCGTAAGGGATCATCGTGTCGCGCGAAAGTCGCTTTGTCGCCAAACCCACTGACGTGAAGAGCGCGCCCGAAATTGCGATGACCATCCATGCCAAAAGTACTGCGCCGGGCGAAAACCATCCGATAATTGCGCCGAGCAACGGTGAAAGGTGCAGATCGCCGAGTCCGAGTGCACCACGAGATACCAGGACCAAAAGTGCGGTGATCGCCGTCATCACAAGTGCTCCGAGGAGAAGGCCTGAGAGTCCCGAGCCTTGCATCGGCTTGACGCAAAATGCGCCAATCAAAAACACTGCGAGTCCTGCGTAACTCAATTCCCGCAGCAGACGCCGAACAAAGATGTCGATTACCACCTGCGCGGCCAATATCGCGGAGACGGCACCCAAACTCACAGCGAACAGAACATTGAGCGCCAGTAGCTGCGAGGCCGACAACGCCACTATCAACGAGATCACTATCGCAAGTGGCACTGCGGACCACACCGCCGGCGATTGCGCACGCGACGAGACCTTTGCGATTAGTGGCGTAAGCGCCGCGGCGAAAACCGCTGAAAGGGCCAGTGGGAGGAAGATCACTCGGGAATTCGCTGCGTTGGGGCTGACTCACCCTACGAGGCCAAGGCCTCGACGGGTAGTCGTCTGGCAGTTTTCCTCCGCAACCGATCACATCATGGAAGTACATGGATCAATCGAATAATTGCCGGGCCCACAACCACGATCATGAGGACAGGGAGAATGCAAAAGACAGTTGGAAAGATCATTTTCATCGGCACTTTGGCCGCCTTTTCTTCCACTGTCTGACGTCGTTGCCTGCGAGCCGTTGTTGCTTGTTGGCGCAGGACCCCCGCCAAAGGTGTTCCCAATCGCTGGTTCTGCGTCAGGGCAGTTGAGAACATACGAACCGTTGGAGTCGGCGTGCGATCGGCCATTGCTGCTAAGGCCTCTGAGCGAAGTGCGCCCAGTTGAATCCGATCGAGCACCGTCCGAAATTCTTCGGCTAGAGGAGTTGAGCGAGCTTGCGCGTACCGCATCATCACCACGTCAAGCGTGAGACCGGCTTCGACACCCATCACCATTTCACCAAGGGCGTCGACGAGTTCCAGATCAACCTCTGTGCGTCGCTTCTTTTCCTTTGACCGGACGATCATGAGCGGGCCTTTCCACCCGAGCATGACCATCGGAACTGCCGCTAACACCGTGGTCGGCGACGGCGACGAAGCGATGAGAAGGGCCGCTAGCGAGCCAAGTGTGAGCGTTGCGATGACTTGTTGACGAGCAAGTCTCGAAAGCTCGCGATCGGTTCCGTACACTAAACCTGCAGCCTCAATAAGTGCTGGCTTCCTTTTTGCCGAAACGCGATTCCATGGCGTTTCGGTTGACGCAGTCGCTGGCTCGGGTGCTTTACGAAATGCCATCACCAAGACTGCGGCACCTGATGCAAACAAGAGAGCAGCGAACAGCGTCATGCGACTACCTCAGGATTGCTGAGAGCGCGTAGCCACATCCAACCAACCAACCCAAGGACGACACCCGCACCCGACATCAATCGACCCGCCGGATCATCGATAAGCGGAGATGCATAGCCAGGACTCAAGACTGATACGACGAGAAGCGTAAGTACCGGCAACGCCAGAAGGACGGTGCTGCTCAGTCGTCCATCGGCCGTCAGGCTGTCGATGTCGCGCCGCAGTCGATCCTCTTCCTCGAGCGACTCAATCACCGAACTGAGAATCTCTACGAGATTTCCGCCGAACTCAATATTGAGGCCAACCGCAGATGCGACAACAGAGAGGTGACGATCACCTTCTGCATCGGCGACATCAGCGAAGGCTGCGTCGACGCGAGCGCCGAGTCGAACCTCAGAGACCACGGTTCCAAAAAGCGATGCAACCGGTTCATCCGCCGATTCAGATACTTCCGCTAGCGCTGAGACGAGATCGCGTCCGACCCGAAGGTTGTCGACGAGTAGCTGTAACGCTGGAGCAAGCCCGGCCGAAAGCGCAGCGGAACGCTGACGGGCGGCTCGTTTCTTCATTGTGGAGTCTCCGACCACAGGGGCTGCGCCAAGAAGGAGGCCAAGAGGACCAACGAACGCAAAACCGACGATGGCGAGCGCCGCTCCAACCCCCAACAAAAGAAGCGTCCGACGATCGCTAATTTGCGGAAGGGTCTTCTTTGCAACCGGCGTACGGAGACCGAGTTGCTCGAGCGCCCGTTGGCGGATTCTCCGCTCGTTCGACACTTGCCGATACGCGAGAACCCCAACGGCAGCAGCGATACCAAAGCACAGAGCAGCCACAAGCGAACTCATGCCACCGACCCCGAACGAACGCCATGGAGCTTCGCACACACGATTCCTGTTGCAACAAGTGGCGTCGCAATCGAGACGCGTCCATCGACCCCCAGCGGAGTGCCGACGGCAACACCACCGATCGGATTGCGAGTGAAGAGATCGGCGGTGGAAATAACGTCGCTTTCGAGCCCGACAACTTCAGTAATCGAGGAAACAAACCGCGCTCCACTCACATCTCGCGCAACCTGAACGATGAGATCGATCGCTGAACCAATCTGCTCACGAATTGCTCGGAGCGGAAGATCGACACCACCGAGCAGCACCATCGTCTCAAGACGACTCAACGCATCGCGAGGCGTATTGGCATGCAACGTTGAAAGCGAGCCTTCGTGACCGGTGTTCATCGCCTGCAACATGTCGAGGGCTTCTGCTCCACGGACTTCGCCAACCACAATTCGGTCGGGTCTCATTCGCAGAGCATTTCGAACGAGATCGCGAATCGTGACCTGGCCAACTCCTTCGATGTTGGCAGGTCGAGTCTCAAGGCGAATCATGTTGGGAAGGTCGAGCGAGAGTTCAACTGCGTCTTCAACCGTGATTACTCGGTTGTCTCGATCGATAAACGAGGACAACACGTTGAGTAGCGTTGTCTTTCCGGTACCGGTGCCACCACTCACCAAGATGTTGAGACGTTGTTCAACTGCGAGTTGGAGAAGTTCCGCTGCTTCGGGACTCAGCGAACCAAGCTCGGTGAGTCGAGTCACCGTCAAGTTGTTGGCGGTGAACTTTCGAATTGTCACCGACGGGCCATCGACCGCAAGTGGCGGCAGCACGGCGTTGAGACGCGAACCGTCCGGCAGGCGAGCATCAACCATGGGACTTGTTTGGTCGATGCGACGACCGGTGAGCCGGACCATCCGATTAATGACAGCAATGAGTTGATCATCGGAGTCGAACACGCGAGGGAGGCGACTCACCACACCGTGTGATTCCACGTACACGTTGTTCGCGCCGTTCACCATGATTTCGGAAATTTCTGGATCGTCGAGCAAATCCTGGAGCAGTCCAAAACCGAGAATTTCGTTGACCACTCCAGAACGAACCCGCCCACTGTCCACTGCCGCAACGGCGAACTCCGGATCAGACAAAACTGCGGCGAGTTCTGCCTCGACTCGAACACGCAGCGCAGCATCAGAGAGTGTCGCCGTGCCGGCCGCCTCAGAAAGACGGCGGCGAACTTCGTCAAGCACCGGACGAACAACTGTCTGGTCCAGTTCAGCAACACGCGATTTGGGTACATGTGGATGAAGCGGAACGATCGGCGCTTCGCCCTCAATCTGTCGCGGAAGTCGAGTTGCCAGACTCATGCCTCAACCTTTGCAAAGCGACCAAACTTCGTTGCACGGTTTCTATCGACGCCTAACAAGGTGTTCGCGAATTTGAGAAAAGGGGCGCCAGCCGATGAGCTCGGATCTGATTCGGTGACCGGACATCCTTGATTCATTCCGGCCGCCAAACTTTGGTGTTCTGGCACCTCAAGTGCTGCCTTTCGGCCAGTTGCTTCTTCAACATCAGCGACAGACAACCCGCACCGAGCTGTTGAACGGTTCACAACCAAATGAGCATGAGTCGTGTCCATTTCAAGACGTTCCATCGTTTCAAGAAGCTTCTTCACCGCTTGAACCGAGGGAACATCGGTACCGCACACCATGACAACTTCAGTGGCCCGGTCAAGAGCCCCGAGTGTGAAGTCACTGATGCCGCCCGCTGTATCGAGAATGACGGGGCGTTCGAGTTCGATAAGCGCGTCTACAACGGCGAATGCTTCATCGGCAGTCAGATAATCGGCGGACACGGGATCGGCAGGCGCGCACAACGCTGACAGGCCTGCTGGATGCGCGGTCAAAAGGTGCTCCACCCCTTCCTGAGGTCGCTCACGCAATGCAATCACTGCGCTATCAAGCCGATGAAAGGGATGCAGACGAAACGCGTACTCGATGTCACCGAAATGGACGTCAAGATCCACGACGATCGGAGCCGAGATCCGCGCCATCGCCACAGCGAGGTTCGCCGAGACGGTGGTTTTGCCGTTTCCACCTTTCGGGGAAACAACCGCAACAACTGGATTTTTCATCATGCAGTCACCAACCAGACTCCGGCACCAGAAACCGCACCGATAACTCGAGCAACCTGCGAGTCAGTAACTCCAAGGGTCACGACGGCCTCTTGCTGGGGACCAAGCGTTGACGGGTCCGGAGAATTGAGCACAATCACATCAGTTGCGATCAGTTCGGCGTTTGTTCCGCCAATCGCATACACATTGACGCGATTGCCCGTCGCGGTAACGGGGCCGGTCCATTGGGCTGGATCAAGCCGAGCCGAAACAGCAACCCTGCCGTTGCCTAGCGATTTTCGAATATCGTCGACCACGTTGGAGGTCAACAACTGCTGGCCAGGGACAACATCTGAGGCGAACACGCCATCGGGAAGATCTTCTACCGCCTCAACTGCGCCCTGCGCTCGAGCATTTACGGGGAGCATCCGAATTTCAACATTCGAACCAAGCTGGTCCCCAGCCGTGCCAGCGACAATCGGGGCGACGGCAACAACGGTTGCACGCAGCCCATCATTTGTTGCGTCTGCATTCTTCTTGTTCCCACCGGCAAGGACTAAGACACCAAGCGCAACGAGCACGAATGCTGCCAGCGCAGGGCCTATACGTCTGAGCATTCCGCTACTCATGAGCAAACTCCGTTTCCATCTAACTGACAGGGGCTCCAGGTGACGACCCCGTTACCTGCCGACCCACTCGAGCCTTGAGCTCCAGCAATTGGCGCAGTCTTGAATCGCACGGAGACGTTTCGCGAACTTGCAGAACCATTGAGTTGCACAGCGATCACTTCCATCTGCACAAACGACGAAACGTGAAAGACCGACGTAGAGCCCTGAAGCCTCGAACGATCAAAGACAGGGACTGTCACTGTCTTACCGACGACGGAATCCATCTGTAGGGCAGGAGAGGGAATACCCGGATCTCCATTGAATTCCTGACCAACCGAAACCATGCCCGGATATCCAGAATTGATCCAGGACTGAAGGTCGGGCGTTCGATTTGATCCACCGTCGAAATCAAGTACTCCCCAATTACCCGGAATATCGCCGCACGTGCCGGTGAAATCAACCGAGAAAATTTGTGAGGAACTGAATCCAGAGTTGCGCCAAGCCACAAGCGCTGGGGAGTCCTGACAAAGTGCCGTGGGACGGAGTCCGTTCATTCCGCCAACAGGTCGAACTTGAACCGACGCCGTGGATTCCACAGTCGTGCTTTCGCGTCCAATCACGGAACCGAAGAGAGCGGCGACATCTTTCGATGCAGCAACCGTCACCACTCCGGAATATCGAGAGCCCGCAGTTGAGCAATTCGCAAGAGTTGATTCACCTGCATTGGCCTTCACGAGTCCGAGCGCGCTCGTGGTGCAGGCGGTACCGGTTCGGACCCAGTCCGAAGCAGCGGCCATGGCCCCAGCTTCCGAAGCTGTCTTCACCCGCTGATCTTCAACGAACACTCGACCACCGTCGACGCCCACTGCCGTGACCGCGATGATCGGAAGAATCGCAAGTGCGGTTAATGCACTCACAGCACCACGATCGTTGTGTGTTCGTCGGGCGAAGGAACCAATCATGTTCTTTAGGCTTGGCATGCGTACACCGACGTTGAATCAAGAGACACGGTTCGATTCCCAAGAACTGGGATCGACACGGTCTGTGTCACCCGAAGCTGCACTTGACTACCTGTCGTCGTGCAATTTCGAAGCTCGGTACAACTCACCGAACTTGAAGAAAAATTGGAAAGCTGCGCGCGCGCAGCATCACAGGCGTTACCGGGCGCAACTGCGCCAGCTCTGGCTCCTTCTCGAGATGCCGCCTGCACTTGCATCCGGCCGATGAAAACCAATCCAGTGACCACGATGCCGAACAACAGTGCGACTAGGACTGGCAGCACGAGAGCAAACTCCACTGCTGCCAGTCCTCCGTCGCCTTGTTGATCTTTGGAGACGGCGCCTCGGCGCCGCCGACTCACGGAAGGATCGAGTCGAAAAGGCCACCAATACGGCCGCCGAGTGCAGCAGCAGCAATGGCGACGACGCCCACGATTCCAGCGAGAAGGACTCCGTATTCGGCGGCAACACCACCACGGTCTTCATTCTTGATGGCGTCGAAAGCGGTGACGATGCGGATCGCGATGCGGTTCATTTATTTCTCCCACTCTTGTGGATTCCCCCCAATGAGGAACCCAACAAACACGTCACCGAATGGGAGCAGTTAGGTGTTACATCGGTTGCAAAAATCTTTTTCTTCGAGGGAAAACCCGCCTCCACCATGGGAATTTTCCTGAGGTTGCCACCAACTCACTACCATCGTGACGCCCCGGACAGTCCGGTCCCAGCGGAATGAGAGCAGCCCCATGAGCGTCGAACTTCTGCATCGCATTCAATTCGCTCTGACTGTCACCTTCCACTTCATCTTTCCGCCACTGTCCCTCGGCGTGGGCCTGATTCTCATCATTTTTGGCATTAAGTCAGTTCGGACCAAAGACCCCAAGTGGCGTCAGCTCTCCACTTTCTGGGTGAAGATTTACGGACTGATTTTCGCCATGGGCATCGCCACCGGCATTGTGCAGGAATTCGAGTTCGGAACGAATTGGTCGCAGTACTCGCGATTCGTCGGCAACATTTTCGGAAGTCTCCTCGCTGCAGAAGGAATTTTCGCCTTCATGCTTGAAGGTGGCTTTCTCGGGCTCATGCTCTTCGGCGGAACTCGACTTGGAAACCGCATGTGGTTGTTTGCAACCACAATGGTTGTCGCCGGCGCAACATTCAGTGCCACATGGATCGTTATGGCGAATTCGTGGATGCAAACCCCCGAAGGCTTTGAGATCCGTGATGTCGGTCAAGGACCTCAGGCGTTCATGACGAGTTTTCAGGACGTCGTCTTCACACCGTCATTTCTTCCGCGAATTCTGCACGTCATCGCTGCATGTTGGATGGTCGGTTCTTCGCTCGTCCTTAGCGTCGGCGCGTACTACCTCTTGAAGAAACGACACGTTGAACTCGCAAAAACGATGATTCGTGTTGCCCTTCCAGTCTTCATGGTGATGGCGGTGCTCCAGGTTGCTGTCTTTGGCGCAAACCAAGCCACAGAAGTCGCTGTCAATCAGCCCGCAAAGTTGGGAGCAATGGAAGGGCTCTACCAAACGGAGTCCTGTGCACCGCTCTACCTCTTCGGTTGGACGAACCCCGATACCGAGAAGACGACTGGGGTATCCATCCCCTGTCTGCTCAGTTTCCTTACCGACAAGAAGTTCGACGGAACGGTCACCGGCTTGGACGCCACTCCGCGCAATGACTGGCCAAATACCAATCTTGTCTTTCAGGTGTACCACCTGATGATTGACCTCGGGATGCTGTTCATACTCATCGGCGCCCTCGCCTGTGGGCTCTGGATCTGGAAGCGCAAGATCTGGAATCAGCGCTGGCTGCTTTGGGTACTTGTGTCCTCAGTCGTACTAACCGAAATTGCGACTGCAGCGGGCTGGTGGACTGCGGAATTCAGTCGTCAACCTTGGATCGTGTGGCAAGTCCTCAAGACAAGCGACGCATATTCGCCCAATGTTTCATTCGGGCAAGTCGTCTTCTCGATCGCAATGTTCGTCGTTCTTTACATCATCGTGTTTGTCGTATTCCTCAGACTGCTCGATCGGCGCATCAAAGAAGGCCCCCCACCGCCACCCGATGAGGAAGAAACTGCTTCACTACCAGACTCATTCGGAGAAATTTTCCGTCGTCGTTCACGAGTTTCAAGCGGAGGCGACTGATCATGTGGCTTCAAACAACCTGGTTCGTTCTCTACGTCATCATCATTAGCGGTTACGTCATCCTTGATGGCTTCGACCTTGGCGTTGGAATGCTTTCGCCGTTCGTTGCGCGCACCGACCACGATCGCCGGATTCTTCTCAATTCGATTGGACCAGTCTGGGACGGCAACGAGGTTTGGCTCGTACTCGGAGGCGGCGCCCTCTTTGCCGCATTCCCACTCGTCTATGCCTCATTATTCAGTGGCTTCTACTTGGCGATGATGCTGGTGCTGCTTGTGCTCATCATGCGAACGGTGGCGATTGAATTCCGCTCAAAGCGACCTGAGGCGTGGTGGCGTTCACTTTGGGACTGGACCTTCACCGTTTCCTCATTTGGCATCACCATCCTCCTTGGCGTTGCCCTCGGCAATGTCATCCGAGGCGTCGCCCTCGACCAACAAGGCAATATGAACGTTGATCTTGTAGATCTGCTGAATCCCTATTCGATTGCTCTCGGACTCGTTGCGGTTTCAATGCTTTGCCTTCATGGTGCCATCTTCCTCACCCAAAAGGCCGAGGGCGACTTGTTGCAACGAATCAAAGATCTCATTCCAAAATTGCTCATCGCGTTTTTCGTCCTCATGACTGTTCTTGTGACCTGGACCCTTTTTCGCGACGAGCAATTCACCCAGAACTTCAAAGATCGACCGTGGACCGTGGTCTTTCCCGTCCTGGCATTCGTCTCGATTGTTTCTGCGTGGCTTTTCGTTCGACGAGGCGCGTACCTCAGCGCATTCCTTGCATCGGCCACGATGATCGCCCTGTTGCTTGGCGCTGTTGCATGCGGGACCTATCCGGTGATGCTGCGATCAACAACCGATAGCGCCTTCAATCTCACAGTTCAAAATGCTTCTGCAGCGAACGAGACCCTCACCGTGATGTTCGTTATTGCGTTGATTGGCATGCCCTTTGTCTTGCTGTACACCGCTGGGGTCTATTACTTCTTCAGAGGCAAGGTCGAGCTCGACGACGAGAGCTACTGAGTCTTGCTCTGACCGACGAGATACCGTCACAACCCATGAGCGCAAAGGGACTCCTCTCGATTGTTCCTGGTGCACGAACCCTCTACAGAGTTGGCGTAGCTCTTAGCGCTCTCGCATCCATCGCTCTCATTGCATGGACATTCTCACTTGCCCGTTCGATCTCTGAACTTTTCGAAAGTCAATCGGCGACGCCCGCGCTCATTGGCCTCTTTGGATTTCTTGCCCTTCGAATCCTCTTTCGATACTCCAGTTCGCAATTGCTCGCTCGAGCGAGCGCCCATGTACGCACCGAAATCCGATCCAAACTCACGGCATTGTGGGAGAAGAAGGACGAACCGACGACGACGGGAGTCGACAGCACGCTCGTGGGGCCAGGTGTCGACGCTCTCGATGAATTCGTCACCAAATTTCTGCCAGCCCGGACCCTCGCTGCGATCATCCCTGTCGCTGTCTTCGTAACAATCGGTTTTTTCGATCTCTGGACCTTGCTGATATTGCTCTTTGCCGGACCAATGTTGATTCTCTTACTGGCCGTCATCGGCTCTCGCACCCGCGTCCTTTCAGAGCAGCGATTCCAAGAACTCGGTTGGCTTCGGTCGTTCTACCTCGACATGGTTCGTGGGATTCCCACGCTCCAAGTCTTTGGCAGAGCGAACGAAAGCATCGAAACGATCGAAGAAGTCAGCGATCGGTTCGGCCGAACGACGATGAGTGTTCTTCGCACGGCATTCCAAACCTCACTCGTGATCGAATGGGCAGCGACTGCTGCAACTGCTCTCGTTGCCGTTCAGGTCAGTTTTCGGATGGTTGATGGAGAGATCGGATTCGCATCAGCACTTACCGTATTGATGCTCACCCCCGAGTTTTTTGCCCCACTCCGCTCTCTTGCTGTCGAGTATCACGCCGGCCAAACCGGTAACGCGGTACTCGCCCAACTTCCAGGCCTTGACCAACTCGTCTCGCCCCCACCACCAATCTCCCCAACGCCAGCGGCACTCACCCAACAACCATTTACGCTCCGTTTTGATGACGTGACCTTCTTCCGCCCCGACACCGACCAACGAGTCCTTGATCAGGTGTCGTTCACGATTAACGCCGGCGAAACGGTTGTACTCACTGGTCCCAGCGGTTCCGGGAAAACAACGCTTCTTGAACTCTTGCAAGGTCGACTCGAACCAACTTCAGGTCAGATCACGGTCAATGATGCTTCCCTTGCTCAGCTTGATCACGATGCATGGCTGCGGTGTGTCACCTCGGTCCCACAGGATCCATTCCTGTTCAGTGCTTCCGTTCGGGACAACATCTGCCTTTCAAATCCCAACGCCTCTGACGCGCAGGTTCGGCATGCTCTTGAAATTGCCTCGGCATCGGAGTTCGTTACTGAACTCCCCCTCGCACTTGACACAGTGATCGGCGAAGAAGGCGCGACCCTTAGTGGAGGTCAGCGTCAACGCCTCGCAATTGCTCGGGCAGTCCTCCGCGATGCGCCAGTTGTCCTACTCGACGAATTCACTGCACACCTTGATCCCGAGACCGAAGTTCAACTGGTTGACGCACTCAAGACGTTTCTCAAGAATCGGACTGCTCTGGTCATTGCTCATCGAGAGGCAACATTCGTCCTCGCCGATCGAATGTTGCACATTTCACACGGCCGCATTGTCGAGGTTGCCCAATGACAACCAACCGCGCAGGTCACGACCTTTTCCTACGAGTCGGCGGAACGAAGCGCTGGGTTGCGCTCAGTTCCGTCCTCGGAATTCTCACCATTGCTTCCGGTATTGGTCTTCTCGCTATGGCGATCTACCTCCTGACGCGATCAGCAGCACTCGGTGTTGCGGCCTCGCTCTCACTCACCATTCTCGGAGTTCGATTTTTTGCAGTGACGCGCGTGGTTGGTCGCTATTGCGAGCGATACCTCGGCCACCTTGGAACCTTTCGCGTCCTCACGCGCCTTCGAGTCTGGTTCTTTGAACAACTCGTTGAAGCCGACAGCGTTGTTCTCTCCACTCAACGGCGCGGTGATGTCGTTGCCGGCTTGGTGGATGACGTTGACACCATGCAAGACCGCCTTTTGCGTGTTTCAAGTCCTCCCTTTGTCGCGTTCGGCACTCTTGTAATCGGGGCTGCGACGCTTCTTGCAATCAATGTTCGAAGTGCCGTCATTCTCGCTGTGTTTTTCTTGGTAGGCGCATTTGTGCTTCCGCCGATCATGTGGTCTCGGACACGAGACCTTGCCGCACGACTTATTCAGCTTCGGGCATCGCGGCTTACGGAGATCACAGAACTCATTGATGGCCTGGAGACACTCAAAATCTGGGGACGGACTGATCGACTTTCCGAAACCATCGCGTTGCTTGACAAGCAGGAATCAGAACTCACACGACAACTCGCAAAAATTCGTGCGCTCCTGGACATCGCGGTACTTGCACTCACCGGCCTTTGCGTCCTTGCAATCGTTGCGGCGATCACAGGATCAAACACGTCGAGTTCGACGATCTGGTGGCTTACCGCTACACCCCTTATCGCTCTCGCATCGTTTGAAGCGCTCGGCCCTTTGCTTTCTGCCCCCGACCACCGAGCGCAGACCGATGCCGCCGCAAGCCGCATTCTCGCGACCGCAGATTCCTCCTCGTCACCTGTTCAAACGACGACGCCCAAGCTTCCCCGAGCACAGGTTTTCCGGACCTCGCCAAACATCGAAATCACTGAACTTTCGTACTCCTATGCAGATGCCTCACCGATATTCATCGATGCATCGCTTTCCATCCCGTTTGGTTCGACGATTGCGATCTCTGCTCCGTCAGGTACAGGCAAATCAACGCTCTCAGAACTCCTGTTGGGGCTTCTCCCGTCTCCCGACGGAACAATTCGCATCGGCGGTCAGAAACCTTCCGAACTTCGAGGACTTCAGCACCCTTGTATCGTCGCCGTACTGCAGGATGATCACGTTTTCGATACGACGATCAGGGACAACCTGTTGGTCGGAGACGGTGATGCACGTGACCCACAACTCCAGGCGGTCTGCACAGTTGCAGGCCTCCAACCATTTCTCGACGCTCGAGTCGGCGGACTCGACGCGGCGATCGGTGCAAATGGCGCGCTGCTAAGCGGTGGCGAACGTCAACGACTCATGATTGCGCGAGCGCTGCTTGCCGATGCCCCAATTCTTCTCCTCGACGAAGCAACTGAGCATCTCGAACCAGCACTTCGCTCGCAGCTCATCGATTCCATCCTCAATGCGCGCCGAGGCCGCACAACTATCGTCCTCGCCCATGATGCGGATGCCATTTCGAACGTCGATTCCGTCTACGACATCGACGGCGGCAAGTTTGTCGCCCGCCAACGCTAAGCCTCTCTTCGCTCAGCGGCTCCGAGACGGGACCGCCTGCGACGGCATCTTGAGTTCTCACCCCGCTCTCACCTTTGTGGAGTAATAAATGCCATCCCCGTGCTCTGATCGATGGAGACCTTTGTGAGCGAACTGACGTCAGACGCAACGGAAGATACCGAGGCTCGTAACCCATCCGAGTTATCCACCTTCTCTGGCGTTCGTGAGCCAATCTCGAAATTCCTTCCGGCGGCCATTGCCCTACTTTTCTTCATCGCCTTTTCGGCAATCGTGTTGAGCCAAGCCGAAAAGATGATCGAGCCCGATCCCTATGCCTACCGAGCCTCGATCGCTGCGCTTGAAAACGGCAATATCAATCTCAACCAAGAGCAATACGACGCTCTCTCTCTGGAACTTCAGCAGACATCGCTCGGTGGCGGAATCATGCAGTGGCATCAAAACGACGATGGCACGTGGGTCAGTGAAAAGAATCCCGGCTACCCCTTTCTCGCAGTTGGCTTCGATCAGGCGGGTGCATTGCGCCTTGCTCCCCTCTTCTATGGCGCACTCGCATGTCTTGCGATGTGGTTCGGCGCACGTCGCTGGCTAGGTCGCTGGGGCGGAACGTTCGCCGTCGCTGCGTATTGCTCAACTGCACTCGCAATGGTCATGGCGTGGCGATCGACGATGCCCACTTTTACCGATGCATCACTCATCGCAGCCGGGCTGGGTTTACTTCTTTGGAGTGTGGTTGCACTCGATCGATCACACCGCATTCGGACGATTATGGGAGCGTTGGCCTTCTTCTCTTTCGGACTCGCCGTTTCTGTTCGCTATACCAGCGCAGCAGTCTTGGGAGTCGCAGCAATTTTCGCCCTGATCGTCTGCCTCCGACCGAAATGGAAACTTGGCTGGTCAACGCTCTTGTGGTGGGCCATCGCATCACTCCCGCCGATGATCGCTTCACTTGCGTATAACACTGTGTACTTCGAAGGACCATTTTCTACGGGTTACAACGCAAGCACTGTGCAATTTTCGGCGAGCGCAATTCCCGACAACTTGCGCATCATGCCCGGCCGCCTCTGGCAGGCAATGCCGGTTTTCATTATCGGTCTCGCTGCGATTGCCGTCATGGTCGCGCTGCAACTCCTCCATGCAGTTCGTGAACGTTCGAAGGCCTCACGTTCGCCGGAGGCCACAAATACCGAGAACCAATCCGAGTTCGCTACAAGCTCCGAAATCCAACGACCAAACGATCCTTCCGCCACGACGATTGACCGGTGGATCGGGAGCTTTCTCGTTTGTACGTGGGCAGCAACCTGGGTGATGTATTCCGCGTACGAGTGGACTGCGAACTTAGGTGGCGGTCGGCCTGGCGGAGCCCCAAATTTCGGTGGTGCGCCCGGCGGGGCGATGGGCGGGATGTCGCAACCGGTGTACAGCACCGTTCGCTTCTATCTTCCGGCACTTGGCGCCATCGCATTGCTTGTCGCTTGGCTCTTCACACGAATTCCCGCCGTCATCGGCGTCCTTGCCCTCATCGCGCTCTTCACTTTTGGCGCTCACGAGTTCATCAACACCGTGAATAGTTCGTGGGCGTCAATGTCGATCGGTGGCGGCGGCGGTTCGATGGTCGGCCCCGGCGCAAACGGCGGTCCGGGTGGGGCCGCGCCAGGCGGTCCCGGAGCCGTTCCCAACGGCGGTAACCCCAGAATCCCAAATGGCATCCCGACAACGCCCCCACCTGGGATCCCCCAGCGATAAGACTTCGTCTATCGAAACGCCGACCCGCCAACGCCGAACGCTTGCGACACCGTCTCGAATCGCGGCCATGGTCACGCTTCTCTGCATTCTGGCTACCGGCTGCATCTCAACAACGCACTCGGATTCCTCCGGCGCTCCGCAAACATTTGTCGAAATCGATTCCGCGATGGAAGCGCGGGTGACGAGCAATGGTCTCGACGGTGCCGGGCTTCTCGTCGTCGCCGATGGAAACGAGTACCGGAATGCGACCTATGGGAAGTACACCGCTGACACGGTCATTCCCATTGCGTCAGCCAGCAAGTGGCTCACCGCCGCAACGATGATGACACTTGTTGATGAAGGAAAGGTGTCCCTCGAGGATCCCGTTTCGAAATTTCTGCCGAACTTCACCGGCCCGACAGGTGATGCAACGATCCGTCAACTGCTTTCACATACTTCGGGCATTGCGCCGGCCGATTGCATTTGGGAAGACCGACAGACCCTCGAAGAGTGCGTGAACTCAATTGCGACACAAAAGCCGGCATACGAAGTCGGAAAGAAGTTTTCCTATGGCAACACCAGCTTTTCGGTGGCGGGTCGAATCATTGAAGTGGTCACAGGTCAAACCTTTGAAAAGGCATTCGAAAGCCGAATTGCCAAACCACTCGGGATGTCACACACCCGCTTCGATGGCAACTACTACCCGACTGAATCGAATCCTGTTCCGGCTGCATCGGCAGAGTCGACAATGGACGACTACGGCAAATTCATTGAAATGATCTTCAACCGCGGTGAATTGAATGGGACCAGAGTTCTCTCCGAGCGCTCAGCACTCGAGATGGAGACCGACTCAGTCGCCGGACTTAACACACGCGCCGATTCCGCCGTTCGAACGACCGGTATTCCCACCTATGGACTCGGCACGTGGCGTGACGTCACAACGACCGCCGATGTAGGTGTCATTACGAGTGGAAACGGCGCCTACGGCTTCTACCCATGGGTTGACCGTTCTCGAAATGGCTACGGACTCATCTTCGTCTTCGACCAACGAGGATCGGAACTCGCAGTACCCGAATCACAACGCGAAATGCACTGGGTTTGGACGGCCCTCGATGGCTTGGGCGTTCCCCAAACATCAACGCCAACGACAACCCATGGCCGTTGAACGCGACCGCTTATGGCTTGATGGCTCGCTTCACGGGTCGATCCCAACCGGGCTGACCGGTTGATTTCGGACTCGGCCACAGGCCTGGACCCATTTCGAGAATCCCGTGATGAGAGCCGTACTCGCCAAGAAGGTTGAGATAGCGAGCAGCATCGAACGCCTCGGCGCCACGAACTCCAGTTCCTACCCAGCCACCGCTCGCAAGAAGTTCGATCGCTACCACCGGACAGATCGCCGTTTGCCACAGCACTGCTTGCGAACCCCAATCGCGCATTGTCGTTTCATTATCGGCCACGTGGTACAGGTACACCTCTCGTTGTGCACCATCAAAAGTGCCGCGCACCCAGGTGCCCGCGCAGGTCTTTCCATGCATGAGATGGCCAAGCTCAGCAGGGTTCGGCAACAGCGCAGCGAGAACGTCGCGAGGCGCAACCATTGCATCGCCAACTCTGATCTTTTCTGTTGAGTCAAGGCCTAAGTACGCAAACGTTTTCAACCAGTCAATAAATTCGGCGCCAAGCCCGTATTTAAATGTGACTCGCTCACAATCGACCTCGCGAGGAACAAGCAGAACCTCCTCATGCTCCACGTTCACGCATTCGATCGGACCAATGCCAGCAGGGAAATTAAAGACTTCGGGCTCGCTGAAACACTCCGTCGTGTAGAAGCCACGCTTCTTTTCCCAGATGAGCGGAGGGTTGAGGCACTCTTCGATCGTTGTCCAAATCGAGAAGGTTGGAGCGAAGTCGTAGCCATCGATGGACAGATTCGAACCGTCTCGGATGCCAATTTCATCGATCGTGTCGAAGAGATGATCGGCGGCGTATCGAGCAAAAATGTCAGAGAGCCCTGGTTCAACGCCCATCGCAACAATCGCAAGCAAACCCTTTTCGCGCCACGCTTCATCAGCCGCAAGCTGCGCAGCACCAAGAGGGACACCAACCTCGTTGTACGGATCAGTGGGATGGGGCTCGCTTAGGTTCATCGCCATATCGAGATAGTTCGTCCCGGCGGTGAAACACGCGTTGAAGATCGATTCATTCAGACGCGGGTCACAAGCGTTCACAACTATGTCGGCATTCGTTTGCGCGATAAGGCCAACGATGTCGGCTTCATTTCGCGCATCGACTCGTGCTGCCTGAAACCGCCCAGGATCATCGAGTTCGTCGATCGCCCGCTGCGCCGATTCAACCGCGATATCGGCAAGTGTGAACGATGAGAAGAAGGAACGATCTTCAGCGATGGACGCCATTGAGGCGCCGACACCACCTGCTCCAATCACCAGGATGTTCATGACTACCCGTCTGAGGAACGCCTCGAGTGCGAGGTCGTGACCGTCAGTCTGCCCCATCCGAGGCCCCTTTTCACGGTCAACCCAGAGGACGTTGGTCCCGTTTCGCCGCCGTCAGCCTCAGGAACTCGCTGTTTGGGGTGATTCTCCAAGAACCCGCAGCGGCCGCAACCGATCTCCAAGCTTGAACTGCTGAACGGCGCGTTCGTTGATGTACGCCGCCGCTTCTTCGGGATCGTCAGTCACCATAAGTAGGTCGAGATCGGACCTTGAAATCATTCCGGTCTTCACCATTTCCTCAATCTGGCCTACGAGGTCCGACCAGTACTCGACCCCGAGAAGGACGACAGGGAACTGTTGGATTTTTCCCGTCTGAATCAGGGTCAAGGCCTCGAACATTTCATCGCCGGTTCCGAAACCGCCTTGAACCACGACAAAGGCATAGGAGTACTTCACCAACATCACTTTCCGCACAAAGAAATGTTCGAACACGACTTCCACGTCGAGATAGGGGTTGGAGGACTGCTCCTTCGGCAATTCGATGGTGCAGCCCACGCTTGTTGCACCCACGTCTCGTGCCCCTCGATTTCCCGCTTCCATAATTCCCGGCCCACCACCGGTGATGATCGTGAACCCCATTTCACCCAATCGAGCTGCTGTCGTGCGCGCAGCGATGTAGGCGGTCTCGGTCTCAGGGATTCGTGCAGATCCAAAGACCGTGACACATGGCCCTACAAAGTGAAGTTTGCGAAACCCGCGCAGGAATTCCCGAGCGACTCGGATGATGGTGCCCAGTTCGCGTCTCCGAAGGCGCGGACCGCGCAGAAACAGCGACTCACGAGATGAGCCATGAATTTGGTTGGAATTAGACAAAGTCGTACTCGCTGGCGTTGACCTTGCGGGTCCAGTTCCAATAGTCCGGAATTGGCCACGGCGAAAGCGTATAAATCTTTCCGTCCTTGTTTTTGAAATGGGAGTGCTTCACCGTCGGATGCGCCCACACCATCTGGCTGATTTCCGACTCATAGGTTTCCACATACTTGTTATGCACATCCGCTTTCGGCTCCATTGCCCGTCGGCCTGTCGAGAGAAGTTCGTGGATCGCGCTCATCACATAATTCACTTGGCACTCTGATTGGAAAATCAGACTGGCACCATGGGCGAGATTCGTACCTGGACCATAGAGACAGAACAGGTTCGGGAAGTTTGGGATCGAAATTCCGAGATAAGCGGTGGGTTCGTCGCCGAACTGTTCGCGAAGGTTGATCCCATTGCGGCCAATGATCGTCATTGGGAACAGATAGTCGTTATGGCGGAAGCCCGTCGCATACACGATGACGTCGGCGGTATGGAGTTCACCGTCTTCGGTCACGACACCCTCAGGTGTAATTCGCTCAATGCCGGTTTTAATAAGTTCAACGTTGGGCTTCACCAAGCACTTCAGCCACGATCCGTTGTCCTGCAGCATTCGCTTTGCCGATGGCGGATAGTGCGGCATCGACTTTTCGATGAGATCAGGGCGTCCTTCAAGATGGGACGTGATCCAGTTTTCGAAGATAGATCGGCGTTCAAAACTGGCCTGACTAATCGACCGGCCCTCGGGATCGTGCCAGTTGGGATCAACTCGAGATCCTTCAATGGTTAATCCGGATGCTGGGTAAAACATTAGGAATCGGAACCATCGCGCATAGAACGGAAGATGGCGCATCGCCCACGCGTCACCAGCCGGAACTTCGCGGTGGTAATTCATGTTGGGAAACATCCATTGAGCGGTGCGCTGGAAGATGTCGAGATGCTCAACTTCATCGGCAATGGTTGGCGCGATTTGAAATCCGCTTGCTCCTGCGCCGATCTGCGCAACACGCTTCCCCGCAAGCTCTAGCCCTTCTGGCCACCGAGCCGAGTGAAACGAAGGACCCTCAAAATCATCCATTCCGGGAATGTCAGGCATCCTCGGCGCATTCAATGCTCCGGTCCCGCTCACAACGACATTCGCTTCAATCAGGTCTGTCCCGCCTTCAGGCGTACGAACCTCAACAGACCATGTCGCCGATGATTCATTCCACGTTGCCCTCACAACCTCAGTGTTGAATCGGCACTTTTCATCAACCTTGTACTTCCGCATGACGCGCTCGAAGTAGTCACGCAACTCCGGTTGCCGACAGAAATATTCGCTCCAATGGTCAGAAGGTTCGAACGAGTAGCAATAAAAG
>Ga0222712_10002686_pt1 | contig 20072 bp, 14 predicted proteins | sample C33_657DmetaG_FD_165043 | JGI IMG/M metagenome (GOLD analysis project Ga0222712, IMG submission 165043) | Estuarine water microbial communities from San Francisco Bay, California, United States - C33_657D | ecosystem: Environmental > Aquatic > Marine > Unclassified | place: USA: California... | reverse complement strand
ACCCCCCCCCCTGCGACATAAAAAATCGCGGTGACACGCGAACGGGCGCGTCGTGTCGTTCGCGCGCATCGTTCGCGCGCGCGTCATTCGCGCGCGTCATCGCCCGTCGTCCTCGTCCTCGTCCTCGCGTTCGTCGCGACGTTCGCTCATCGGTACGTCTCATTCGCACGCGCACTCGCGCTGAGCGAACGGCGACGGGAATTCGCACTCGACGCGCGCGCGTTCGTTCATCACCCCGCGGCTGACGCGTCACGCGCGAATGCGTCGCGATCGGGAATGATCGAATGTCGACGCGCATTCGCGCTTTTTGACGCGCATTCGCGCTTGACGTCGATGACGACGATTTTCGTTCATTCGAGTTCGCATTCGCGAGCGCGAGATGAGCGTCGCGCGCGTCGTCGGCGTGACGCGCGTCACTCCGCGCCCAAAGGGTCTCGCGTCGCGCGAACGACGGTCGATCGCGTGCGTCCCCTCGCGCGCGTTCGTCGACGGCTCGCGCGCGTCGCGGAGGCGCGTCGCTCGTTTGAGCGAACGCGCGCGAGGAATGCGTGTGAGGATATTCTTTCGGTTCATGACGAGCGATCGCGCGCGCACGGCGACGGGCGCGCGCACGGCGACTTCGTGCGCGCGAGAGGACGATCGCGCGTCAGAGGGGGACGACGCGCGCGTCGGTCTGGGATGAACCGACGCGATCGCGGGCCGCGCGCGAGCGCGCGAGCGAGAGAACGAAAGAACGAACGAAAGAGAGAGAAAGAAAGAGATGATGATTGACCGAGGAATGATTATGTACGATCGAAATGCAGATATTCGTTTGTCGCGAAAAGAGTGAAACAAAAAGAAGGAATGGTGAGAAACGAGACGACGAGCGGGAGGCGACGAGCGGCGGTCGCGCATGGTGGGAAATCGTCGCGAGCGTCGCGGGACGATTCCGCGGAGCTCATGACGATGTTCGTCGGGAAGGACGACTTGGGGAATGGAGTGAATGTTGGAGTTGATGATAACAGTGGTTTGGAAGATGGACGCCGGACGCCGGATAGTGGCGCGCCGTCGGCGCAGGCGAAGCGCGCGGCGCCGACGACGTCGAATTCCGACTCGGATGAAGAAGCGCTCATGGTGAAGAGGGCGAAGAAAAATTGGACCGCCGACGCGGTGGCGTTGGGGTACGAGGTCGGGACGATCAAGTACAGCGCGTATGTGCTATTGGCGGAAAATGGAGCGCGTGGGATGACGGTGGCGTCCATCGTCGGCACGGCGCAGAGGTTGTCCATGTACAGTTGGGGCACGTGTAAGACGCCGAACAACTCGGTCACCGCGGCGTTGAGCCAAGACGAAACTTTTGTTCGCATCGCGCCGAGCACGTATTGTTTGCGTTCTCAACTTCGAGGATCGGGTGGGGAAATGCCCGCACCGCGCACGTCGAGCGGATCACACGACAGCGGCGCGACTGGGATGGGGCCCTCGCATCACGCGCGACACGTCGACAGCGGGCAATCGGGACCGAGCGGCAAGCACGCAAAGAAGCCTTCCACTGCCGTGCAGCGTCCGCAAGTTCGTGCTCAGTCGCCCTTGCACTTTGTGGTGGAAGAGCCGTCATATAGTGGTGGTTATGATGACGTCGAAGACGACAATGTGGTGAGCGTTCGCGTCACGGATGCTCTCGATCGCGTCGGCGATGAAGTGAAAAAGACGGCAGATAAACTCGCGCAGGAGAGCTACAGGAGACTGATGGATGTATGCGGGCGAAATTTCGGGGTTTCGAACGAAACTTCGTTTCATTATCCGCCGCCGGAGATCGTTCGGCCCAATCATTCGCTGAGCGCGGCGGTTGCCGGGAGTTGTCTGCTGTATTACCCGACTGCTTCAGCGCGCGCGGGCGATGTTCCGCCGTCGCCGTTGGAGCCCTCGGAGGCGACGCATCGAGCGGTGATATGGAGAGACGAGGCAAAGAGATTAAACGTTAAAACTCAAAAAAATCGCCATACATTAAGCGCGATAACGCTTCCGTCATGGGTGCTGGAGCAGTATCGAGAGGCGCACAATAAAATCTTGTGCGACGACTCGTGACGCTCAAGCAAATAACACTTTTTGTATCCCATACGATTTTCGGCGCTTACAAACGGAGCGATCGAGTCACTGTTGTAATTCTAAAACCTTTTCTGTCCCCTGTTCCAACGCCTTTGTTGATGATACTCATGTGATTTTTATTTACAAGCTCGTGATGATACGGTACTTCTGGCTTTGGTGATAATAAGGTTTCGTCGTTTCTATAAGTGAAACGTGCGACTTGAGCACGCTTGCGTGTACTCTTTTTCTTTTAATGTATATATGATGAAATGATCGTGCATAATTACGCCTCGAGGGCCTGAGCGAAATCGGCGCAGATGTCATCGATGTGTTCGATGCCGACGGAGACACGAATCATGTCTTGAGTGACGCCAGACGCGGTTTGTTCCGCTGGCGTGAGTTGTTCGTGCGTCGTCGACGCCGGGTGAATGACAAGCGTCTTCGCGTCACCGACGTTAGCCAAGTGCGATGCGAGCTTGACGTGATCGATGAACTTCATGCCCGCATCGAGACCGCCCTTGACGCCGAACGTGAGCACTGCTCCGTACATCCCTGCACGGAAGTATTCACTCGCCTTTTTGTGGAACGGGTGCGAGGACAAGCCCGTGTAGGACACCCAGCTGACTTGCGGATGCTTCTCCAAAAACTTGGCCAGCGCCATCGTATTCGAGCAGTGGCGCTCCATACGCAAAGAAAGCGTTTCCAACCCCAAGAGGAAGTTGAAGGAACCAAAAGGAGACTGGCACATGCCGAGGTCACGCAAGCCTTCAACGCGCGCACGCATGATGAACGTCGCGTTGGCGCCCAAAACTCCATCCGGTCCAAACGTATCCCAAAACTTCAACCCGTGGTAGCCAGGAGAAGGCTCAGTCATCACCGGGTGCTTGCCGTTGTTCCAGTTCATCGAGCCGCCGTCGACGATGACGCCGCCCACCGAAGTCCCGTGGCCGCCGATCCACTTCGTCGCAGATTCGACGACGATATCCGCCCCGTGCTTCAACGGTTGGCACACGTAGCCGCACGCTCCGAAAGTGTTATCACAGATCAACGGAATACCGTGCTTATGCGCGATCGCTTTCAGTGCCTTAAAGTCCGGCACCGCGAAACGCGGATTCCCAATCGTTTCCACGTACAGCGCCTTGGTATTCGCATCGATAAGCGCCTCAAACGACGCCGGTTCATCATCCTTTGCAAACTTCACCTTAATCCCGAGTCTCGGCAGCGTCACCTTGAACTGATTATACGTCCCTCCGTACAGCGACGGCGTCGCCACGATATTGTCACCGACTTGGCAAATCGTCGAAATGGTTAAGAATTGCGCCGATTGTCCGCTCGACACCGCGAGCGCGCCGACGCCGCCCTCCAGCGCGGCCACGCGCTTTTCGAACACATCGTTCGTCGGGTTCATGATGCGCGAATAAATGTTCCCGAACGCGCGCAGGCCGAATAAATCCGCCCCGTGCTTGCTCGAATTGAACGTGTACGACGACGTCGCGTAGATTGGTACCGCGCGCGAATTCGTCGCACTATCCGGCGCCTGCCCGGCGTGAACTTGCAGCGTTTCGAACTTTAATTCCGGCATTTTAATTGCTTTATATTTCTCTTTCCCTCTTTCTTCGTTCACGCGAGCGCGTTCGTGCGTGGGCGTCGCGCTGTGAAGCGATCGCGATCGCGATCGCGATCGCGTTCGATCGCGCGACGCGCGCGCGCTTTTCGCGTGTTCCGAATGTCCGATCGCGTGTCGTCCCCGTTTTCGCGCATTCGATCGCATAGTCAACGTCGCTTTTGATCTATCAAACTTCGTTCAGGAAACCAAGGACACGACGACGGCGCGCGAAAAAAGAGAAATATCTCGCCCATCGCGCGCGCTTTTTCGAGCGGCGTGTGCTTGAGAAATATCTCGACGTCGAGGCGCGCGCGCGCGACGGGCGCGGAAAGATTTTCAGTCGCGCGAAACGTACTGTACAACGCAACGAGGATAGAATTACACGTAGATTTTGCCAACGAAATCACGAGAGTTTGACGCTCGAACGCTTGGTTGGGAGGGACGGCGTCGACGCGGCGCGCGTCGACGCGTACGAGACCAAGTCTTCCGATTTCACCGCGGTGATGTGCCGGACGTAGAGTAACAGCGCGGTGAGCGCGGCGCTCGCCATGAAGATGAGCTCGTAGAATTTGGCGTAAAAGCGAAACTCTAAATCAGCACCGAGAGCTTCGGTGACGACTTGGCGGTAGCTCTCAGGGAGTTGCTCGCGAACGAGTAAGACGGAGGAGAGAAAATACAAACCGACCATTTCCGTGGTGAAGAGCACGAGGGCGTTGGTGGTGACGCCACCGCCGACGGCGAAGAAGAGCTTGGTGAGCTGGTGCACAAAATTTTGCATCGAGTTGCCGACGAGAAAGGCGATCAAGAGCAAGCTCAAGTATTGCGCCAACACTTCGGGGTCGATGACGATGGACTTGTCCGCCAAAAATAAGTGCAACGCGGTGGTGATCGGGTCCGTCGTCGGCGCTTGGTGAAAGATCAAGCGCTTCAGACCAAATATGAAACGATATGAGCATACGATGAACATCGCGACGCCGCACACCTCGAGGTAGCGCCCGTAGGGCGTCTTTGCAATCTTTGCCCGTTCGCGCTGCAAATTCACGTCGTGCAACTCATAAAATAGCGTCTTGTTCACCGTTTCCAACGCGTCGATCTCAGCGCTGAGCTCGACGAGCTGATTAGCGCGCCCTCGAGCGAGACCGGGTAGACGCAATCCCGACTTGAGCCTACCGAATAAGCTCGTCGACGCCGAAGCGCTCGACGCCGAGGCGCCGCTCTCCTCGCGCGCCATGTCGTTCTTCAACGTCAGCACGCGCTTCTTGCGCTCGACAATAGTCTCAACGCTCTGTACTAGTCGCCGCTCTAAGCTGAATACTTCTGCATCCGGAATCGCACGGTTAAATATCCGCATCGTTGTGTACGGAAAATGCACCGCCCCGAATCCTGACAACACGCCTAATAACGAAATTCCCAAAACCGCCGTTCTCGACACCACGCGAATCATCGTCCACTTTCCCGCGACTTCCGTTCCATCCCGTGCGACGTGTGCGTGCGCGCTCCCACTCGCTTGCGTCGATATAAACGTCACAACAAATATTGCCGTGCACGCCGTGGCGAACGCCGCCGCCTCTGCCTTGGATCTCCGCGCTCGCCGCGAATCGTTCGCCTCCCCGCTCGCCGCTCGCCTTCGCGCCAGCGCGCTCTCAAACGCCCCCAGAAACATCTGCCACGGTGCGACGACGAGCAACGCCAAAGTGGCCAATCGCAGGTTCAGCGCCCAGTGTGCGCGCAAAAACTTCGCGCTCATCGCCCCCGCGACTTCATACAACATCAGCATCAACATCGAGCTCGTCACCGCGAACGTCGACGCGAACGTGAACCCGACGCGAGGGGAAATCAAATCTCGCGTCTCCGCGCACAACACCCCGCGCATGAACCAGTCCGCGAAGGCGTATAACGTCATCGACGTCACGATCGCGATCGCGATCTCCCCTCGTGCGAATTCCGTCGTCATCGTCGTCGTCCCTCCGTCTGTCAACGCCGATGGCGAGCGAGGTGGGCGTTCGATGCGTCGAATCTCGCGCTCGCCCGCGTCGCTCGCGTGCGCGTGAATCGCGCGAATCGCGCGACGAACACTGAAAATAATTATGCGCGCGAAAAAAAAATGCGTCGCGAAAACAACGCGCGAACGACCGCCGATGCGATGCGTCGCGTGGCGTCCCGTCCCGTCGCCCGTCCGTCGCGCGCTCGCGCTGAGGTCGTTCGCTCATTCCTTGGGCGCGCGTCGATGCCACATGTCCGACCGACCGAGACCGACCACTTGACCGACCGACCACTTGACCGACCGACCACATGTCCGACCGACCGATCCATCCATCCATCGTCGTCGTCGTCGTCGTCGTCTTTCCACTATGATCTCGACGAGCGACTCTTCGCGCGAACTCGCGTGAATCGCACGTTTTCGGTGATTTCCAGTATAAGCACATGCTTTAGAACACGAAACGAACGGTCGTTCCGATATTCTCTAAACTGTTTCATCGCATCGCGATCGACGCCGGGGGTCTCCTCCTCACGCTCGCTCATTGAGTCATTCACTCAACGAGTCTATCGCCGACGTCTTCCCTCGTCCTGACTCGCCTTCTCGAGACACGTCCACGTCCCTCGGACGCGTCGTCGACGACCGGCGGCGCCGCGCGTCGACGTCGACGCCGCGCGATCGCGCCGTCATTCGTTCGCGCGCGCGCTCGAGAACGACGATGTCCGACGCACGACTTTACGTGGGAAACATCCCATGGACGACGACGGTGGAAGAATTGCGCGAGATCTTCTCCGTGTGCCAAGGCGTGCGCGAGGTGGACATCCCCACGGGGAGACAAGGACGATCGCGCGGGTACGGGATCGTGGAATTCGCATCGAACGACGACGCGCGCGTCGCGGTGACGCGGATGGATGGTGAGATTATATACGTGCGATGCGCTCGAGATGTCGTGATGCGCGTGTGTGTGCGTGTGCGTGTGCGCGTGTGTGTGTGGTGCGAATTGTGGTTTGGCGTGATGTCGTGATCGCGCGCGACGTCACGGCGAGGTGAAGGAGGAGAGATGATTGGCGCGATTGGCGATCGCGATCGCGATCGCGAACGCGATCGGAGGATGAATGATGACGCGCCGAGGACGGGATTGGACTGACGAATTTGGCACGTGTGGATTGGGAATCGTAGGACACGCCCTGGGTGATCGTACGATCACCGTTCGCGAGGACAAGGCACCGACGAAAGCCGCCGGCGGCGGCGCGAAGAAGAACGCGTCCACGGCGCTCGGCGACTCTCCGGCGGGCGGCGACGGATGCCGCTGCTACTTTGGTAACCTCGCTTGGGAAACCTCGGAGGACACGTTGATGAGCCACTGCACGTCTTTCGGGATGAGCCCGATTCAAGCTGAAGTCGCGCGTCAAAGCGGCGGCCGCTCCAAGGGGTGGGCGTTGGTTGATTTCGCGACGCCCGAGGAAGCGCAAAACGCCATCGTGCAAATGCACAACTCTGACGTTCAAGGCCGATCGATCATCGTTCGCGTCGAACGCCCGGGCGCGGGTGCGAAGAGCGCGCGCGTGGAGACTCGTCCGGAAAACTCAAGCGGTTTGCAAATCGTCGTCCGCAACTTGCCGTGGACGACGACGAGCGAAGATCTCCGCCAAGTTTTCCAACAAGTTGGTAACGTCGTGAGCGCCGTCGCCGTGTGCCACACCGACACCGGTCGCTCCAAGGGATGGGGCACCGTGTTGTTTGAAACCCGCGAACAAGCGCAAGCCGCGATTCAAGGTTTCAATGGCGTCGAGTTGGAGCACCGCCCGATGCAAATCAAGCTCGACCGCTTTGACTAAAAGCGTCGACGTCGGCATGTTAATGAGAAGCAATGCACGGTATCTGTTTTAAGAAACGTACGGCCACGATGGGCAGCGTGTTATGAAGAAGTAAAAAGGGAGAAGGAGAAGATGACTTAAGAAAGGAGAGTGAGCAAAAAACAACCACCGTTTAGTTAGTTGTGCTGCGAAAGCAGGGCGATGAAGCGAAGGCGCGGAAGGGTCACCGCCAGAATGGTCAGCGAAACTTGTTTCACAAGATAAACTTGTTGAATTCTACGTATCACTGAAGATTATAATCACGCTATCGTCGTCTAATCTCGATCGCGCCGGATATGTTTTCTGCTTCTCGAATCGTCTTCGTGATCGCTCAGTTTCCGCTTGGATTTTTCCTCTTCGCGCCGAGCGACTTTGGCGATAAATTTGTCAAATAATGCCCGCGCTTCTTTTCTAGGTGCCTTTTTCCACGCCGCGTCGTACCTGTAGAGCCTATCCGCCGCTTCCCAAGTCGTATCACCGAATAGCTCGCGCGCCTTGTAGCCGTCGTGCAATAAATCCTCAAAGTCGTCCAACGACTGATCAATCTCATCCTCTATTTCGTTGATTAGATCCTCGAACAATTCGCGCGGGCGCGAGCCGTCGATATTTTGGCATGCGTCGAGATACCGCTCGTCGTTCTGCACGCGCGCGACGAAGGATTTCCAACGCATTCGAGGCTGAATCACGCCGTCGTCGCGGCGTTCGCGAAGCAAATCAACAAACGCTTCGCGTCGCTTACGCTCTTCGCGCGCCTTTGCGCGTCGCTCAGCCTCCACGGCCTTGTCGTCCTCTTCGACCAGTTGGCGCATCAGCGCCTCAAACACATCAAGCTGGTCCAAAGGTTTGCACTGCGCCGTCCTCGGGTCATCCTTCACCGCTTCGTACGCTTTGCGCCACGGCATCTCGACGTCCACGCCCGCATCAATTAAGCACGCGCGAAACTGCTCCTTCGTCGTCGCCTTGGTTTGCTGCCGCTCGCGAAGTTCTCGTTGCTGCAAATCGCGCGTGAAATCTGTGAACAACTCGGCGCGCTCTCGCGCATTACTCAACGCTTTCCATCGCGCATCCTCTCTCAGAGCGTTTTCAATATCCTTTCCCAATCTCGACGTCGACGTTATACCCAACGCCTCTCGTCGTTCCTCCAACAACGCCTCGAACCCTTCTCGAGCTTTTTTCTCCCCCGCCCGTTTCGCCTCCCGTTCGAGCTTCGTTTGCATCATCTGATATTCATTTAAACACTGCTTCTTCTCGCTCGTCGTCCCCAACGCGTCGAAACGTGCGTCTGTCTTCGTTCGGTTCACCACTTCCTCCCATTTCGTCGACGCTTTCACGCCGTGCGCGCTCAACATCTCCTTAAACGCCTCCTTCCCCATCGCCGTATCCTTAGGCGCGCGTGCTTTCGTCTCTTCCCCTAACATCCCCCCTCGTCGTTCGCCCGTCGTCGATTGTTTCCCACCTCGATGTTTCCTTCGCACGATCTCTCGCACGTCTTCGATCTCTTTCGGCACGTCCCACGTCGTCTCCCCGGTGACGTCGTGGACGTAGTACGTCCTCGCCACCCCGTTCGCGTCTTTCGGAGCGACGTACGTCTTCCACGCCGTCGCCCGTTCGGCGCGCTCCATGGGCGTCATCAACGCCAGTGGTTTATCGTACGTGCTCGTCGTCGTCTCGCGGTCGTGCCAATACGGTCGTCCGTCTTCGGCGACGTGTTCGACCCATCGCGCGATGTCGTTCATCGCCTTCGTATTCGCACGTATGGCGTATCGCGTTACGCGTTCGTTTGACGCATCGAACGAAGCGAACGCGCGACGGGGGACGACGAGTGACGCCGAGCGCGCGGAGTGGCGTCACACCGAAGCTCGCTCGCGCGTTCGAGCCGAGCTCATGTTCCATCCGCGAGCGTTCGCGCGCGCGCTCGATGACGACGACGACGACGAGGTGACGACGACGATGTCGAAAACGACGATAGGAATGAAAACTCGAGCGTTAGTCGTCGGGGACGAGCGATGCGGGAAGACGACGCTGTGCGTGCGTTTCGCGGCGAGGTTCGCGCTCGCGCGGCCGCGCGCTCGAGCGCTGATTCTGCGTCGCAGAAACGCGCGCGACGGCGAGGACGTGCATCTCACGGAAAAGGAAAAAATGAAAGCGAACGAGGCGTTGAAGCGAGTTTTTATAAAGTACGTCGAGAGCGATGAGGACGTGCGAAGGTGGTGCGCGTTTCGTCACTGCGCGCCGAGCGAGACGCAGCCGACGCTCGTGGTGGTGGATGATTTAGGGAGCATGGTCAGGGAGACGGATCGCGTGCGACGAGAGTTGGCGTACGCGAAGACATTAGCGGTGTTGCACGAAAGCGCGAGGGATGACGAGAGCGGGGAGGCGACGGTGTTGATTGTGAGCGAAAGGACGGAGCGGGAGACTGGGACGGCGCCGATGGCGTACGTGTACGCCAGGTGGTTCGAGGAGGTGTTACACGCGCACGAGGACGCGAGCACGGGGAAAGAAGGTGATTGGGATTTACAAGCGTCGAGCGATGGGGCGAGCGCGAAGTATTCGACGAGGAATTGAAGAAGGGGGGTGAGCTCGCGACGCGAAGCGAAAATCGCGATGGAGCGTCGAGCGCGCGGACAGAATGTAATACACGAATATGACGTTTACTGTACTGTATGTGATGAATAGATTGTAATACACACGAATATGGTTTGATTTTGGGGTTTGCGCGCGCGCCCGACGCGGCGTTGGCTACATGGGCGTTCTAAGACGACATGAATTTCTACGGTTCTACGGCGATGAAATGCGACTCGCTTCGACCGCGATTACGCGGTCTCCTCGATTTGTACGGGCGTTCGCCTGGGCTTACCATTCTTCCCAGTTTGTTTGTGATAACTACTGCTCCACGATCCGCCGTCGCGGGCGTAGTAATCCATCGGATACGGCGAGTTTTCTTCGCCCGGCGCGGCACCGGATGCCAGCCACCACGGCGACGCGGTTTCAAGCGCAACTTCGGCTTCATACGGCGTCAACACCGGTCGATGGAAGTCCTCGCCCCAGTCGATGGATAGCCGTGGACAGGCGATTTGTACGAACGCATCGACGCCGTGCAACGCCGCCATCTTGGCTGGATTCATTTCGCTAATCAAAAATACGACAAACTCTCGACCCTTGGCGCGCATCAACGCCATCAAATGCTCCAATATCGCCGGATTCCCTTGCCGACCAAGCGTGCCGAGCACGATACCGAATCGCATCGCCTCCTTCGCGCGTTCCACCATTCGACGACGCACGCTGCGCATCTCTTTATGCGCGTATTCTTCCCGCGTCAGCACGCGTTGGTACGGGTCGTACCGGTACGCCGGGATCGTTGGATTCGCAATCATGATCGCCTCCAAGTGAAACCTCCCGTCGGCGACGAACACTATCGCGTCCTTGTCTTGTGCATCTGCGATCACGGGCGCGGTGCACCCCAATACTTCCCCTGGGGACAACGGTTTCGATTGCGGGACCACCAGCGATGGGTACGCCTCCGCCAACCGAACGCGCGTCTCTTGAATCGCGCTCGCGAACTGGATCGTTCCCGCGAGGATCAAGTGCGAACCAGCAGCAAAGTTGTGACGCACGCACGCGCATAAGTGCCCGATGTCGAACGAAATGTCCACAAAGACGTATAAACATTTCATCCGCGTCACGTCCACCGGGACCAAGCACGAGTGCCCGTAGTGCACGAGAAAATCGCACCCAAGCGATTCCGCGGTGTAATCATCCACGCAACACGCGCCGTAGGTGACATCACCTAAGATTACGACGTCGCGAACGTTTGCGAACGTTTGAAAGATGTCAGCCAACGTCGTGGCGTAGAGCAACAACCCTTCGGGAAACTGCAACGCAACCGTTTTCGCTTGCGCTTGCCTCAGGCGCCAAACCGTCTTCTTCACCTCAAAATCGTAGTTTGAAGGCAACACTTTCATAGCCGAAGCGAGGGCTTCATCGTCGGCGATGTCGTCGGGGATCTGTGAGCGACGACGGCGAGCGCGTGAGCGACGACGGCGAGCGCGTGAGCGAGCGGGACGGCGCGAACGCGAGAGCAAGGCGTCGAGTCGACGGAGTACGGGAACGAACCTGAACGCGAACGAAGCGACGAATCGGTGCTTCAACGGCGGATTCGGATACGGCGACGGATGTAGATGGATCGGTGTCGGCCATGGCCGCGACCCCGCGCGGTGGCGCGCTGTGCGGCCACCTCGATTGCACGCGGTTGATGAGCTGACAACAGGCGCATGCTACGTCGGCTACTTGGTGTGCGCGCGCGCACGCTGAACTAATTGGTCTAAGCTAATAGGAATCCACTCGCCGTCAATGTACGCACGAATGGCTTCTCGAGCAGCGTCGACGATGACGTTGACGCCGCCAAACGTGTACACCGCCAAGCCGTCGTGGCGACGGCCGCTGGGATTCGGAACAAACTCCACGTCGTGCGAGTTTGCAAACTGCTCGATCATCTCCTTGAGCGTAAATTGCGGTTCGTCCATCGGGTTAGCCTTTCGTTCGACAACGCGATCGGCGTTGGGTTGCGCCGCGGCAACGTTGGGCATGACGACGCCGTCACCCGTCGCCGCTTGATTCATCATGTCGAGCGCAACGTTAAGCTGCACGCGCACTCTTTCGTGCGCCAAAAGTTCTTCTGAAAACACTGTCTTCCATCCGAGATACCACTGGGTGACTTGATCAAAGTCCACTGAGCCTGCGTTGAGCCAGGCGTGAAGTGCGGCGTGCCATTTATGGAAAAAGTGCTGCTCTAGAATGGTGATGAACGCGCTCGATCCGAGCACGGGCTCCCACTTTAGAACGCATTTCAATGGATCTAAAACTTGATTCGAGGGGTTGATTTGCATCATCGCGAGCGCGTCTTCAAGCTTTGGAGTGATGCATCGACGCATGAGCGACGACCAGTCTTTGGGCTCAAACACACGCGCCCAAGGCTTGAGCAAGGCGAGCGCGCTCGGATCGCTCGCATCCCATTCTGCCAACGCAACGGTGAACTTTTGACGAATCGAAGGGTACAGGTCCTTGAGATTATTGTGCAGAAGCGCCAACCAAGGGTGAAACCAAGTGTGAAGCGCGACGCGTTCCTTTGTCGGTTGCCATTCGCCGACGCGGCGTTGAAGTCTCGGTAAAATTAAAGCGTGCGTGAGCTCGTGCAAGAGTGCCTCAGGCATCACTCGTGACCACGCTTCGATAAAATTCAGTATGTCCGAAGGTTTTGTGGGGTCCCATTGCGAGGTGATGATTGGGCGAAGACGCCCGAGCAGCGGTTCACGCAACAATGCGTCAAACAAATCATCTTCAAACACATTCTTGTACGCATCAGGGACGCGCTCCGGGGATAGCAATTCGCGCCACGGCTTGATTTGGTCGATTCCGCGCGCCGGATCCGCGGACGGGTCCCAATCTTTGAACAAAGAGCGCACGTAGGGTGCAGCGTGCGCGAGCGCCAGTCGGCCCAATCGATGCGCGAAGAATTCTTCTGGGTGTTTCTTCACCACATCAGTCCACGCCTGGGTAAGCTCGCTAAACTCCGTGGAGGTCTTCATGGTTTTGCTCAAAACATCGCATCTTTCGACGAGTTTCAGCGCGCTCTTCGTTCGCAATGCGAACTCAGCGTGCGTCGTTGCTTGCTTGGATAATCGAGCCTTTTCGCGTCTTAAAATCTCCAACGTATCTTTCTCGCTTCGAATCTTTACATCGAGCTTTGAAATGTCGCTTTCGGCCAAATCGACGATGAGTTTCAAATTGTGTTGAAGCTCAGGAAGCATCAAATCGTCATCATCAGCGCTGATGACGCGAGACTTGTGCAATTCGCTGGCGTTTATGATTTGCGCGTGCGCGCCCCTCATGTCGATGATGTTCAGCTTTTCTGCGGTCGCCTTGACCGACTTCGAATCTCGCGCTTTATCTTGCTCCTCAGCGAGTAGCTCCTCCGCGGTCTTATACTCGCGTTTTTCCCGTCGCAAGTCGTTTCTCTTCTTCCACATCGTTTGCTCTTGTGCGCGCTTGGCGGCGTCTCGCTCCTTGCTTCCGTCATCCTCCTTCATGCCTTCCTCCATCGCGTCCTCATCGCTCTCCTCCCTCCCTCGCGCTTTCGTGGGATCGTTCACGTTTTCCTTGAAGTTATTAAACCCCATGCCCATATTTTTTGGTCGAACCGTCGTCTCCAACGCTCGAGTTATCCCGCTCGCGCCTTTACCCAACCCCTCCCCCTTCTTATACCCCATCTTTTCTAAAAGTTTCATCCCTATTCCTTTCGTGTGCTTCTCGAACGACCCAACGTCGCGTTCGTGCGCTTTCGCGTGCGTTCCTAATCCCCGTCTCTGGACGCCGGCGAACGCTTCGCCGTCGTCGCGATTCCTCTCGCGCGCCTCCTTCTCCTCTTCCCCCTTACGCGCTTTTTCTCGCTCGCGTTCCTCGCGCGCAATCTTCGCGCGTTCTCTCGCCCCGGCGACGAGCCTAGCGTCGCGCAAAACGCAAACATTCGATGCGTCAGTCGTTTCCGTCGTTCGCGCTCGTCGTTCGCGCTCGTCGCGAATCTTTCGCGAACCCTCCCTCTCATCCTCGCCAACGAAATCGCCCACCATTCGTCGTCGAACGTACCTTCGCTGAAACGTCGACGGTAACATCTCCTCCTCCTCGAGCGCATCGGAGTCTCCACCACTTTCGTCTTTACCGCTCGCGTCCGCGCCGCCGCTCGCGTCGTCGCCCGTCGCCCGCGCGCGCGCGTTCCCAATCCCTTGCCCGTCCCAATTCGTTCGTCCTCTGACGTCGTCCAGTGAACTCGCGACGAACGCGACGTCGTGCGTTTCATCCTTCATTCGCTTCGACGCGAATTCGCGCGAGCTCATGTCATCGCTCGAGCTCGCGCTCGCGCTCGAGCTCGCGTCGTTTGAGCCCCAATCATTGTTCGTCCGCTTGCGACGTCGCGTGACGTCGCTATGAGCGAATTCGCGCATACTGACGCGCGTTCTCTCGCGATTCGCCTTCGATCGCGCGCGCGCGAGCTCGGACGACGTCGAATGGAGGTCGCGCGCGCGCGCGAGCTCGAGCGAGCCGCGACGCGACGCGACGCGCGCGCGAGCGAGCGATCGTCACTTTTTCCCTTGCCGCGCGAGAGAGCGAGCGAGAGCGAGAGCGAGAGAGGGACGGAGGAGTTCAAGAGATGCGTGCGGTGCGATCGTCGGGGATGGAGCGCGCGCGGGCGTGGGATGGAGCGACGCGGGCGAGGGGCCGCGCGCGCGGGCGTCGCGCGACGCGCGCGATGAACGCCTCGCGTCCGTACACCGTGCGCCAAGGCGACACTTTAAACACGATCGCGAGTAAGAGGAAGATGGAGGTTAGAGAGTTGTTGCGGTATAACTTGAAGTTGAAAGAAGGGGATGACGTGAAAGCGGGGATGACGATTTTGCTCCCGGCGGAGAAGCTCAGCGCGCGAGATCGAGCGATCATCGATGGGATCGGTAAGGTGAACGAGCCGCGGACGTACCCGACCAGGGCGGGTGAGACGATTGATGACATCTTAACGTCCAGGAAGATCGCTCGAGGAGAGGTGGAGAAGTTGAATCCAGGGGTGAAGCTCGCGGCGTTGAAGGCGGGGACGAAGCTCAAGCTTCCGGCGGGGAAGTACACCGTGCGCGAGCGCGAGATGTTGCAAGGATGTGGGATCTTACCCGCGGAGACGTTAACCCCCCTCGCGGTGTTCGGGACGCCCATGGCGATGAAGACGTTCGCCGCCGTGGCGTTCGTCGGCGCGTACTCCATGTACGTCGCGGCGTGTCGTCGGTACCAGAACGACGGGACGAAACTTTGGGGGAACGATCGGCCCCCGATGAACGATGATTGAGCGGTGTTCATTCGTCCCGTCGCACTTCCGCGCGATCGCGCGTGAACGACTCGTCGTTTTCTTTGATTGTAATCATAATCTCCATCGGTTTCTCGTCGAGCGCGCGCGGTCGACGCGACGACGCTTTTCTGAGCTCTCTGAGTCATAACTCAAGAATTAGTCCCCCCTCCCCACGCCGCCGCCACACCCACCATCCACCGACGCGCGACGTCGCCCGCATTCGCGCGTCGTTCGCGCGAATTCTCCGTCGCGCGTCATGTCGGCCATCACCGATGCCTCCCTACGCGTTCGAGAATTCAACGGCGTGAAAGTGTACGAAGTCGGCTCGTCGAAAATCGCCCCCGAATGGGCGAAAGAAAAGTCCCAGCGCAAGCTGCGAAAAGATGCGGACTATCAGCGACGAATCGAGCTGGTGCAAGACCTGACGTTCCCGAGCGCGAGCACGAATGCGAAAGTGAGTTCAAATGCAGAGTACTTAATAGTGAGCGGGTTGCATCCGCCCATGGTGAAGTGCTATGAATTGACACAAATGAGCATGAAGTGGTCGCGGCACTTGGACGCGGAAATAGTGAAGTTTCAGACGTTGAGCGAGGATTACGCCAAATTGGCGTTTATATGCGCCGATCGAAGCGTGAGATTTCACGCAAAGTTTGGGAATTATTATCAAACGCGCACGCCGAGACAGGGACGTGATTTGGCGTATTCTCGCAATACCGGGGATTTGTGCGTCGTGGGTTCGTCGAACGAGGTTTGGCGCTTAAATTTGGAACAAGGGAGGTATTTGGCTCCGCTAGAGTCGCAATGCGATGAATTGAACGTGTGTGGGATATCACCCACGCACGGGTTGTTCGCGGCGGGGAGCGCGAACGGGGAGTTGGAGTGTTTTGATTTGCGGCAGAGAACGTCATGCGGATTGATTCAGTGCACGGAGTCGGACGAAGGCGGAGTGACGTCGCTGCGATTCGATTCGAATGGGATGAACATCGCCGTCGGTTCCGAAGGAGGAATCATTCGGTTGTACGATTTGCGAAGTTCACGACCGGTGCGGGAGAAGGATCAGATGAATGGGTTTCCGATTATTGATTTGAAGTATCACAATTCGGTGGACGGCGTGCGACGAATAGTGTCAACAGATAAAAAGATCGTCAAGATTTGGGATGAGCGCACGGGGACTCCGTACACATCGATCGAGCCCGGGTATGACATCAACGACGTGTGCTTGTGGGACAGCACTGGGCTCATGATGATCGCCTTGGAACACACGGACATGGGCGTGTTCTTTGCGCCGTCGCTCGGCGCGGCGCCAAAGTGGTGTTCGTTCCTCGAAAATCTCACGGAGGAAATGGAGGAGACCAAGGTCGAGACGTTGTACGACGATTACAGATTCGTCACGGAGGAAGACCTAGAAAAGCTCGGGTTGACGCACTTGATCGGGACGAAGATGTTGCGCGCGTACATGCACGGTTACTTTATGGACAATCGATTGTACGGCAAAGCCAAAGCGATCGCCGAACCATTTTCTTACGACGATTTCAAGAAGAAAAAGGTCAAGGAAAAGCTCGAAGAAGAACGCAAGAGCCGCATCACGGTCAAAAAGAAGGCGCCCAAGGTCAACGCTGTTCTCGCTGCCCGTTTGGGTACCGACAACGTAGATGGAGCGTTGGACGACGTCGACGAGGATGGCGACGATATTGGCACCGTCGCTCCGGGAGGCAACCTGCTTGAAGACGACCGTTTCGCGGCTCTGTTCAGCAAACAAGAATTCGAAATCGACGAAGAGGACGAGCAATACAAGGTACTCCATCCTAATGCGCCGAAGGTCAATAAGATTGCGCGCCAAGAAATGCTCGCGGACCACTTTGAGTTGGTTAGCGACGATGACATCGAAGCAGCCAAGGATGTGGCTGAAGCGAAGGTCGCACCGAGCGAGCCAAAGATGTACGCCGCGAAAGATGAGTTCCACGCAAACGCGTTCAAGGGTGGGCGCGTCACCAAGACTGATCTGCCACTGAAGCAACGAGCGAAAATGGAGCATGACAATGAAAAAACTAAAAAGTTGCGCGTAATCGGCAATCGAGAAGCCTTCTTTGATGCGAGCGACAAGGGCAAGATGAAACGTTTAGGCGAGGCAAAGAGCTCGGAAAGATACGGTCACGATGAAGGGTTGACCGCGGAAGGGGCGTGGAAGGATCAAGCAAAGGGGCACGGGCGGCGACGGGGCATGGACGGCGTTTTGGGTAAGCAGAAAATCGTCGGGGGTCGCCCGATGAAGGGCAAACGAGGAAAGAAATAGTCTGTAATTTTACAAAAACTTGCTACAGTAGTAGTCGCACACATGTTACTTGGGATCGAGCATTCCGCGCGTTTTCGCGAAGCGCTCTAAAATTTCAATTTTGCGCTTCAACTCCTCCGGGCTCTCGCCCTGTCTCTGCTCGGGTGGACGCTCTTGACGCATTATCTGCGCGAGCGCGTGCGCACTCGCGCTGGTCGTCGAGGTACCAGTATGCGCGTACGTTTGCTCGCTTGCGTTCGCGCGACTCGTCGGCATGGGCTTGATGGTGACGTGCCCAAACGCCGCAGCTCGATCCTTGACATTGGATGGCGACGCCGTGTACACGATTTCAGCTGTCGCGCGTTGAGGTGAGCTGGGAGAAATCGATTGCGCGGTCGACATCGGTGGGATGTATTGCGCCGTTGCACGCGCCGGAGCTTGAGGCTCGTATCGCGTCTGGTGCTGCTGCTGTTGCGGAGGGTGGTACTGTTGTTGTTGCTGCTGCTGTGGAGGGTAGTACTGTTGTTGTTGCTGCTGCTGTTGTGGAGGGTAGTACTGTTGTTGTTGCTGCTGCTGTGGAGGGTAGTACTGTTGTTGTTGCTGCTGCTGTGGAGGGTAGTACTGTTGTTGTTGCTGCTGTTGCTGTGGAGGGTGGTACTGTTGTTGTTGCTGCTGTTGTTGTTGAGAGTGGTACTGTTGCGGCGGCACGGCGTACCGCGTCGAAGCGGGCGGCGTCACCGCCGTCGTTTCAGCGCGCGCCGCGCGCTCGTGCTCGGCGATTCGTCGTTGAATGTCTTCCATTTCCGCCAAACGCCGCTGCTCCTCGGCATTTCGCGCGTCATCGATGGGAAGCATCGAGATGAACTGGCTCTCGGCCTCGCGTTGGTGTTCGACGGCGAATGACGCCAGTCTCTTTGCCTCTGCAGCGGCGTATTCAGCCTCGCGCACCGCGCGATTCGCCGCCTCGGCTTGTGACATTTGATGCATGGCGCTCTCCGCAACGGCACGAGCCTCCTCAGCTTGTCTGTGTCGCTCCGCCGCTTCCGACGCGGCGACTTCGGCGCGAATCCTCGCGTCGTGTTCCAGCTGCAACAATCGCTCGCGCGCAGCGTGCACTTCATCTTGCGTCACCGCTCGCGGGCGATAATCACCATCAGCTCGTCCTCGCCATCCACCGCCGAGCCACCGCTCGCGCTCGCCTGTGTCTGGATCAATCGCGCGCTCCGCGCGCGGCGCCGGTTCATAAATTTGATACTTGGGCGTTCTCGCCGGCGGCGCCTGATGTTGCATCGACAACCTTTCCCCCGTCGCCGCCCCAACGCGAGCGTCTTGACCGCTCGGCTCGCGATAATACTCCCTTCTCGCGCCCGGGGCTTCCAAACCCGATCTCGGTTGCGTCGCGAGCGTCGGTTCGGGCGTCGCCGCCGGCGCTCGCCCCGCGCCGCCGCCGCCGCGTCCCGCGCCCTCATTCGCCCCAACCGTGCCCCCCCCGGACGCGCCCTTCGTTTCCTGAAGACCTTCGGATTTCACCACCATTCTCGGCGCTTCGGGAATCGCACCCTCCAAACCGACGACGCGAACCAACCACGTTCCGCACGTCAACATCTCCCCTTTCTTCAACTCATCCTTCCCCATCGGTAACCCCATGCGATCGACGATTTCCCCTTTCACTTCCAGCATGACCATCGGTACGCCAATGGGCTGACGCAAAAACGCGTCCTGCATCACCCCCCGCCCGCCGTTCGGCGTCGCTTTAATCGCGGCGTGGCACCGCCATCGTCGTTCGCCGCTCGCGTTCGCGCTCGCGCCCGTCGCGCGCGACATCCCACTCCCCTCCCCGTTCGCCCTTAAACTGACGTTCGTCTCGCTGAAGTGCGCGCGCACGCTCGCTCGTGCGCGATCGACGGTCGCTTGTGCGCGTTCGGCGACGTCGCGCAACTTTGACGCGCGAGCGCCGACGTCGTACTCGGCGTCGAGCGCGTCGTACTGTTGCTTCGCCGCGTACGCCTGGCGCATGGTTTCGAACGACGGGATCGCGTTCGACATCGAATGCGAATGCGCGAGCGCGAGTGGGCGTGCGCGCGCGCGAGCGACGCAACGCGACGTCGACGTCGACGTCGAGCAGTCGAGGCGTTCGGGGCGGGATGACGCCTGATGAGCATAATGCTCAGAGCATTGGGGGTCGGTCGGTCGGTCAGGGAGGTCGGTCGGTCGGTCAAGGAGGTCGGTCAAGGAGGTCGGTCGGTCATGGTCGGTCGGTCATTCGACGTCGACGTCTCGTCAGGGATGGCGGGTAACAGCCTTTTTTCCACTGTTACTGTTACGTAACAGTAACAGTAACAGTTCGGTAACAGTTGTATGGCAAACAGAGTGAAAACCCACAGTCTTGAGTTAATTGACTCAATAAAAAA
>Ga0222712_10002685_pt1 | contig 20072 bp, 26 predicted proteins | sample C33_657DmetaG_FD_165043 | JGI IMG/M metagenome (GOLD analysis project Ga0222712, IMG submission 165043) | Estuarine water microbial communities from San Francisco Bay, California, United States - C33_657D | ecosystem: Environmental > Aquatic > Marine > Unclassified | place: USA: California... | reverse complement strand
ATACGTTAGCGGTTTGAGGTCTATTTAAAATTCTATTGGTTTGAGCAATCACATTAAATTTATCAACTTTTAATTGCAAACCAGTTTGTAAATCAAAATAGGTTTTAGTTTCAGTGATAAATTGAGGATCTTGAATGTCTGGTGTCAATAATTGACCAGAGACCATAAAATTTACATCAAAGTCTTTAGTTATATTGATTGCATTTGCAGAATTTATTGCAAGCAAAGATAATAATAATTGTATAATAAATATTTTTTTCATTTTGTTTTATGATTTGTTAATAAAAGGGTAGTGTGGTAAATCTCTATTTGCACCAATTTTTATTTTTTTTGTCGCCAAAATAAAGGACTGCTAAATTTTTTTTAATTAATTCATCACCAACATTTAAATCATTGACAAATACTTTAGCGTCTATACGACCGCCGTATTTATCCCACTTAATATCGGTTATTTTTATAATTTTATTTTCAATAAGTTTTTTTGTTAATTCAGTTGCTTTTAAAGCTAAATCTTTTTCTTTTTTACATTTACCCTTTTTTTCTGGCGTATCTATACCTAAGATTCTTACACTTAATCCTAACTCTCTAAGGATATTTGATTTTTCGCTTGTATCGATAACAAAAGTGTCGCCATCAGTAACTCTAATTACTTTTTCAATAAAATAATTTTCAGCTTTGGCGGGAGATACTAATAGTAAGAAAATAAAAAATAAAATCATATTATTCAATTGTAATTTTGGATAAAATATACTCTTGGTCATTGTCGATTATGTTTAAAATTATCGGCTTTTTTTGAGTTATGTTGTAAAAATTATTAAAAGCCTTTGTACTATCAGCGAGCCAATATTTAAAACCATTAAAGTTTTTTACAAGTCTTGTTCCAAAAATAATACAGCCTTCAATATCATTGATAGAATTTCCAGCGTGTAGTCTTACGCCTTCTCTATTTTTAATTTTTAATACTAAATACAAATCTTTTTTAAAACGTGGTGAATAGGTCATTTCGCATTTATAACGACCCGCTGGAATGCAACAAGATTCGTTTATGGTGGTGTTTGGTTTGTCGCTATAATTTGTCAAACCATTGAAATATTTTGGTCTTTCTAGTGTATAACAAATTGGTTTTTCGTAGTGTTCAATTTTTTGATAAAGCCTTCCAATTGTGGCATCATTTCCTTGTTCAGTATAAAACCTGTACAAGTTAAATTCTAGCGGTTGTGATTTTTTTCTGATTTTATCTATAATCCACATTTTTTTCTGATTTAAACCTTTCAAAACATTGTGTTTGCAAAGAGGATTCGATACACCCGCACTCTTTAATAGATTGTATTTGTATTAAAATTAATTTTATTGGTTTGAATTTTTGATTACCATATACTAACTCAGCGTGTTTCCAAGTTATATCTGGCAAATTCTCACAATAATTATTTGTCGCCAAATATTTGTTTGAGCAACCTATCGTCATCATAATTAGTGCTAGACTCAATCCTTTTTTTAATAATTTCGACATTTTGTTTAACATTTAAATTTTGATTTTTTACTTCTTCCTCGATTTTTTTATATTCATCAATTTGTTGTACAAGTTTTTCAACTTCTTTGCCTTTCCAATATAACAGAAGGCAAGCCATAATTAATAAAGTAATAAGAGCAATTAAAATATATTGATTAAAGAAGTATTTTAGTTTGTAAATCAAATTTATCATTTTTTATTAAATAATCCTTTTATATCAATAATATTTGCACCTAAAATAGAAAGTTGCACGCCCGCAACGAAAGGAATAAATCCTGCTACTAGGCGCACAACTTCTTCTCCCATTTTTTCATCATGCACCATAGAAAACTTAAAAATTATTGTCAATACTAAAATTTCATATAATAAGGCTAGTATAAATAATATTATTGAGCCAACAATTTTAAGATTATTTTTCATTTTTCATAATTTTTAAAATTAATTCCACAGAATTGACAACATTGTCAATCTTGTGGTTTACCTGCGTTATTTTCGCAAAGTTATCTAAATCTCTTTTTTGATTTTCCTTATCCATATTTTCCAGTTTTGTTTTTAAATCAGCGACAGTTGTTTTTAAATCTATATATTCATCTTTGGTTTTTTTGGTTTTGTACAATAGTTGTATTGCTTTTTTTAAGATAACAAAAGCAATCACTAATTTCACAACAATTGCGTAAAAACCTTCGCTTATGATTTGTTTTAGAAATTCTAAAAATTTAAAGTCCATTTTTTAAGGCGTTAAATTTTTCGTCAATGTATTCTTTAATTCTTCTTTCAGAAGCATTAATTTCGTTTTTAACAAATATAGCGGTGTTTTCTTTGTTTTCGTAATCTTTTAGTTTAAAAAAATTTTTCGTGTTCTGTATTGCTAGATAAACAAAAAAACAAACAAATAACAATGAAAATTCTGGCGCTTGTTTCATTAAATTAAAGATTGTGATGAAATCCATACTATTTTTTCCTCCATTTTCTACCACCAAAAAGAACCACCGCTATATACATAGCTTTAGCTTTCCATGTGGGAACATTAAGGCACCTTAAGCCTTCGTAAAAGATAAAATCAGCATCACGGCGGGGCATATCAAAAGGACAAGATTTATTATATAAAAAATCATGTACAACGGCAATTTCTACCCCTTTATCAGTTGCGGAGAAAATAGATTTAAATATACAAGGAACGCTAAAACCATTAGTTATAAATCCAGCGGGTACAATGTAAGAGTTTGATAATTCTTGACCGCCAAAGGTGTGTTTATAAATAAAATCTTGTTCGACTTTAAAAACATCTTTTTTTATGGCCGAAAAGATTAATTTTGATTTTATTTCGCAGGCGTTCATTTTTTATTGAAAATTAATGTCAATTTTATCAACTTCTTCAATAGTTTTAGCTGACAATATTTGTTGTTCGATAATATTAAACACCTTTGCTTTATCGGCTACTCTATTAAAAACATGTCCAAAAATTTCTTCTATTTTTTGAAAAGATAATAAAACTCTAATTTCTTTGCCGTCAATATCTTTTGTTGTATAAGGAATATTAGCAATGCTTGCAGTTGTGGGGTTGTCTGACAAAGCATTGACCTGATTTTTTATAGCGTCAAAATCTTTTCCAATTGCAACACAAAGCAATTTTAAGAATGCTTGTGTTTTCATTATTGAACCAGCAAAAATAATATTTGCAGAGTCGGTTAATGAATTAACATCTTGAATGTTGTAAAAAGCATTGGTTTTTTTAATTGGTTTGCCGTCCTTGTCTATTTGAATTACTCCATTTAAGGCAAAAGGTTTCTTTGAAGCATTGTCAAAGTTTATTTTTAATTCAAAAAGTTTAGCTTCTTTTGCTTCATCTAAAGTTTTATCAATAACTTTAGCTCCATTTGCAATCATTTCTTTTATATTTAAATAATCAGAATTTGATTCACTTATTGGAATTGTTAATCCATTATAAATGTAATTATTTTTATATTTTTCTATTGTCATAATTATAACTCACTATTAATTGTTATACCAAAACTACCCTCTGCACCAGCAACAGAACTAGCAAAACCAATCCAAGCATTATATTGATTTATATCAACAACACCAGCCGAAGTAAGTAAGCCAGATAAAACACTTACAGAAATTGAGGGATTTGATGTTCTTTTATTTACTTTATATGGAAACAAACATCTTTGAATAAATGAGGCGCTTGCACCATAAGAAACTCCCCAAGTAATGCCGTATTCATAATATCTTTGACACAAGAGCAACTCGTGTTGAGTGCTTCTATATTCAAAAGTTGTTTGTTCTGGCGTATCTTCTAATTGCGCCCTTCCAATTGTCCAAGTTCCCGAAGTTTGAGCACCGACACTTAATTCAATTTCAATGCCAGTTGTAGCCCCTGCGGGAATTGCAATAGATGTTGAATATCTTGTTAGTGTGGAGTTAACTGTAAATGTTCCGGTTGCAATTTGTGTTCTAGTAGGTGATGCAAGAGTTCCAAAAGTATCGCTTGTATTTGCATACCAAGCCGTCCAAGTAATAGTTGTTAAAAGTGAATTTGCTAAGTCAACACTTAATGTTGCAGTTTTACCCGCTAAATGTTGTGAATTGCTTGCTTCTATTCTTTGAGCAAATCCAATTTTAGTGACGCTTGAAGCTCCAGTAAATCTGTAATTATATTGATTTGGTGCAGTTCCCGCTACTCTTTGTCCCGTGGCATTTGCTCCTGTGCAATAAGCATACCATCTATCTACGGTATATGCTAAAGCCGAGCCAGCAGTAATAGTTTGACTTGCTCCTGCGTTTCTTTGGTCAATTGCCATTGCACCATTGATTAAAATATTGCGATTTGGTAAAAGATATGCTACGCCTTGGCTTGTGGTGGTGGCTGGGTTTGATAATTCTAAAACAATCCAAGCGTTATTAGCAGAGTTTCTTTGAAATGTATAAATTCCATTTGCTACTAAATCACCAATAGCAACCGCAATTTCCGTTTTGGTAGCACTTAACTTTTTAATTACCGCTGTTGTTGTTGGATTAGCAATTCCGGATAATTGTAAATATGGTGTTGTTGTAGTGTTTGTTGCATTAATTTTAGCTGTAAATTGTTGTGTTGCTGCGTAAGCTGTAATTGCTGGTGATGGTGCTAATGTGTAGGCGTCAGCACTACCACTAGTTGTTCCTAAATATAAAAATTGATTATCTTGCACTTGTCCTGCATTAATTGCGTCACTTCTTGTCGTTCCATTACCTAGTCCAGTAATTTTATAATTTGCAAATGGTATATTAGCGGTTATTGTTGTTTGCCCGTCTTTAGTAATACAATTTGACAAACCGGCAGCTATTCCATCAAGTTCTCCATCCATACGACTTGCAGTAATTGGAATGCTATTTGCTTTATCTATTACCCAATTATAAATTCTTGTGAATGTTCCTGAACCATTAAATGCCATTTTGATTGTCCTCTTGTTGTAATTGTTCTGTTGCCATTGCCCTACCCATAGAAGGTGCAATAACTCCCGTAAAATTCTTTTTAGATAAATTTTCTGTAAATCTTTGTATCAATTTTTTTTCTGCGTTTGTTTGTACTCTTTTTGCTATATTGTTTAATGTTTGTACCGATTTTTCGGGGTCAATCATTATTTGAGCAAGTTGTTTTGCTGTTTGTTCATTTAAACCATAATATTTTTTTTGAATTGCTGTTTTAGCTGTCAATAATACATCTGCTATTCCTAAAGTTTTTGCAGATATTGCACCTTTAGCAATTTTATCTAATAATTGTGATTGTTCTTCTATATTAAAATCAGTTCTTGAACCTCCAACAATTCTTTGTTTAGTATCAAAAACTCTTATTTCATCATTAAGGCGTTTAGTAAAATCATTAAATTGTTTAGGGCTATCAAATAAAGCTTGTATTTTCCTTCTTTCTAATTGATTGCCAAAAATAGTTTTAGCAGGGTTTTTGTCGCTTGATTTTGCAACTTTATCCATTAAATAATCTTTTACACCAATTCTAAAAGTCTCTTTTTCTCCATCGCTTAATTTACTAAAAGCTCTTTTAACTTCTTCGCCATTGCGATATTGATTAAATTTTAAACCTTCTTCTTGTGCGTTTTTTAAAGCACTAAACCCCGAAAATGTTTTGTCTGCTTCTTTCATTGTTGGGGCGACATCATAAATAACATTATTAATTTTATTTTTTAAATCTATATAACTTCTTGCTTTGTTATTTTCGCCAGCTCTTTTTGCGCTTCCAATAATATCATCCACAACTTGTCTTGCTCCGTGTAAACTTTCTAATGATATATCTGGCACTTCTTGGTTGATTCCATAATCTTTTCTTGCTATTTGGATTGCGCTTTTAATTCTATCATCATTTATTAATTCTCTAACTTTTCCGACTTTAGTGTTTCCAGCAGATGGCATTGACATTGCTTGTTTTAAAGCATTATCGCCTTCTTTGTAAGCTTGTTTATAAAGTGGTGTTGCTATTTCTTTTCTTTTTGCTATTGTATTATCTAATGTATCAAAAAAACCTTCAGCACTAATATTTTTATTAATTATTTCACCCACTCTTTTTGCGGAGCTCGCGGTTTTATTATTGATGTAATTTGTTATAATTTTATTACTTCCTTGTGTTTTGCCTAGTAAACGAGTAAATCCTAAAATATTTTCATCACCCATTTCTGGCAAAGTTGCAATTCTTCCTTCTTGAATTCTTGATGATAATTTTTGCGATAATTGGCTCGCTTCTTTTGGCGAAACTACTTTAGATAAAATGGATTCGGGTGTGTTTTTTCTTAAATTTTGTATAGTTTGCTTTACAAATGGAACGGATTTTCCTACTGCCTTTCCTATTTGTTGCCCAACTAAACCGCCACCAGCACCATATAAAGCACCACTAGCAGTATCGACTAAACCTTGTCCGCTTGCTAAATCTGCCTCTGTTTCACCTGCAGAGGTTGTTGCGCCCAATAAAGTACCACTAGTTAAAGCTTGTTTTGCGGTTGTTCCACTTACACCAAGCAATTTACCAACTGCACCACCAGCTATAATATCAGTTGCTAATTGACTAGTAAATGATTGCGTAGGGTATTGTTGCCTTACTTGTCTAAGTTTAGATAATTCGTTTTTTAAAGCTTCATCATAAAATTGACCTATTGACTCATCACCACCCATTGATTTTGCAGTTAAAGCACTAATACCAGCTTTTATTCGTGGTGCAAACGGAACATTAGTTGCGGTAGTTGCTAAAGCTTCCAACCTATTCATTTTTGGTTGTTGCATAGGTTGAGTTGGTGCTTGTTGTGGCGTGGGTTGTTCGTCAATTAATCTTGATTTGCTAAATTGTTGATTAGCAAATTCCATAACTTGTTCGGGAGTAGTTCCTTCTTCTACCTCAAATTTTGCTATTTTTCCGTTTGGTAATTGTATTTTTGCTATTGGCATTATTCAAATCCTAAAAATTTAATACCTTGCGCTGGTTTTTGCATTGGTTGATTTTGTCCTGCTGGTGCTTGTGATTTAGCAGGTGATTTTTTCATGTATTTATTATTTAATTTTTCTATTTGTTCTACAGCGGCTAACCTAGATTTAAAAGGAACATTAGGATTAGCAATATCACCTGCCATTTTTTTATACAACTCAACATCATAATTTGATTGTGGACCTTCAAATCTTGGAACAGATGAAGTTAATTTACCGCCTAAAATTTGTAATTGTCTATCAGCTTGGTCCATTGAAGTTGATATACCTGCTAAAGAAGCTGACCCACTAACTCCTCTTTGGAAAATCCCACTTGTTGCTTGTGGTAATATTTTTTTAACTTCTTGAATGATTTCGTTTGTTTGAGATGCATTAATTACATTAACAGCTTCAGAACCTTGTTTTTTACCTATTGCTTCTTGTTTTGTTGTTTCTTTTGCTATTTCAGGTTTGTAATTTAAATCACTAATATTCTGGGCGGTTTGTTCCATTCCTTTTCTTCTTGCACCAGCAACGCCGTATCCTGGTAATGTATCGATTGTACCAGTTTCTCTAACAATTCCACCTTCACCAGCAATATTTCTTTTTAAATTTAAATATTGAGCTTGTTGAGCTGGAGCTAATTTTTGGAAATATTCGTATTCTCTTTGAGATGCAGGAGCTTGAACGCCAGAAGCACCCATCATTTCAGGTGCTGTTTTTTGCATGTAATATGCTTGCCTTGTTTCAGGGGTTAATTGCCCAGCAATTGATGCAAGATCTGTGTCGCCTTTTTCTGTTGCAAATTGTGAAAATCTAGCAATATCGTCAGCTTCTAATTGTGCAATTTGTTGTCTTTGCTTATATTCGGCATAAGCCCCTATTCCAGCAGTCAAACCTTGCGCTATAGCACCAAAAGCACCTGCATATCCACCACCAAAGTTTTGGGGGTTAAAAGCAAATTGTTGTAATTCTTGACTTCTAGCTAATGCGTTTTCTAATAATTGTCTTTTTGTTGTTTTTCCAACAGTGTTAATAGCCATTATTGTATTCTCCTAAAATCAACATTGATTTTTGAATAATGAACCATTTTATAACCCTCAGGACTAATACTGACGGCTTCAGGATAAATTTTTTCCACATCTTGAGCCATTACACCTTCATAACGCCCATTTCCATGTTTTTTATTTATATATTCAAATGTATAAATAGGCAAGTTATTTTTAAACTTATTTTCAAATTTAATATTAGTTTTCAATGTAATATCAGAAAAAAAACCACCTAAACCTCCAGCAATTCCGCCAATTGCGGAACCTATAGATTGCCATCTTGCTGCGGTTGTCATTGCGTTAGCTTGTCTTCTAGCAATTGCTTCTTGAGATAAACGATTTAAATTAGCTTGTTCAGCGCCCATTAAATCTAAACCTTGATAATTTGATTGCATTTGACCAAAACTTGCACCAGTTCCCACTTGGCTTCTACCTAATAAAGATGATATTTCGTTAAATCTTGCTTGTCTTTGAGCTTCTGCGGTTTGTATTCCTTGTAATTGGCTTTGCAGACTTAAAGTATTTAATTGTTCGCCTTGTGAGCGTTCTAACCTATTCATGGCAGAGTTATAAGCTTCACTATTTATAGGTATTCCTTGATTAGCCAATTGAGTTGCTAAAGCTTCTCTTTGACTTTTAAATTCTGGGGCAAGTTGTCTTTTACCTAATTCAAAAGTTGTATTTCTTACTGCTTCATTATCGGTTGAAGGTAAATTACCTGATAATCCCCTTGAAAGTTCCATTGCTAATCTTTCTTGGTCTAATCTTTGTCCTCTAGTAAAATCTGATTCAAACAATCTAAATGTATTAGTTGTTGGATCATAATATTGCCCTCCTTCAGGAGTTATAATATTTGGATTATTTATGAGAACATCTTTTTGTTCTGTAGGGCTTAATTTTGCAAAAACATTATAATTTTGCAAAGGCATAGGTCCTCCAGTAGAATTTATTGGAATCATTTTATTTTTGTCTAAAGCATATCTATTTAAATCATATGTTTGTGGATCTTCATTTGTTTGTGGATCTGTCATATTATAAACTGGATTATATGTTGGAGTATAAGTCATTGGAAGCGATGCTTTCCATTCGTTAATTTGATTTTGTGCAACTTGTTGTTTTTCAGCTAAAGGTAATTCCCCCATAGACCAAAAATAAGGAGCTATTTTTTCAGCAAGATTAGGGTCCTGAAAATATTGTGTTTTTTCTTCTTCGGTTAATTGATTAAAAGATTTACCAGAAGTTAATGTTCCTTTATTTTTTGCAACACCAACTTCCACCCAATCTTTATATTGTGGATCTATGCCAAATAATATTTGATCATTTAGTAAACTTGACAACGACATTATTTTTATAAAATGTTATTTATATTAACGCTGTAATCTGTGCGATACCAGCTTAATTGTTGACCTTTTAAATTAGCTTCAATCCTCATAGACACATCAACACCTTGACCTGACGAATAAACTAATTTGTTTTGTGTTTGATTTTCTGAGCTCCATTCAGCAACATCCCATAACGCAACATCCCATAATGAACCGCTTGCTTGAATAGAATTTGTTTGTTTTGATGAAGTTCTATCGTAATCAAAATTCACTATCGAATTAACAACTGCAGAACCATCAACTTTTAAAGTATTTCTATAACTATTAATTGTTTTTTCGGCTGGCGAACCTAAATTGCTATAAGCATTTTGTGCTTTAACAGAAATATAATTGCCATTATCATCTGTATCCGTATCTGCCTTATAAACTTTACCATTGCCACCAAAATACAAATCATCATTATACAAACCCCAAGTAAAAGCATTTAAACCCGTAAATTTAAACCCTGCCCCTGTAATTGTGTTAAATCCATATTGATAATAAGTGCTATTGGTTGAAACTGGGACATTAAAGAATAATAAAGCTTTTTTAGGGTAAGACACAACCTCCCATCCATAATTAGATGAGTAATTTTGCATTGAACTTAAAACCGCACCACTTAATTTTGTGTTTTGAGTTGTTTGTCCTTCATTTTGTAAAGCGGTTGAAAATAGTATAAAATCCTGATTTGTTAATATAGCAACATCCCCAGCTACTTTCATTGTTGAACGAATGCTTATTGGTTTTCCTATTTTATAAACACCAACTAAAGCCCATTGCGCTACTTTACTAGGGTCATCGCCTTCATAAACAATAGCGTAGCCATTTGACATTAAAAAAGCGCAATAATCATCTACACCAGCTCCACCATCACGGCTGATTGTTATCATTTTTAGTAAATTACCACCATCGGGGCAAATATAAGATAAATCGAACTTTGAAAATGTTCCGCTTATTGCATTTACTGCTCCGTGCCAAAAATAAGGGTAATTAGTATCCCAAACATAAACTGTGCTTTTAAAAATATTAATCCCATTTAAAGTGGAAGCTGTACCTCCTGTTGGGTTTATAGAATTGCTTGTAATGGTTGAGCCGTTATATTTAATAGGCGAATCTTGCCCATTGACAAGTAAAGTATAGCCATTAAAAGCGACATATTGCCATTTGTTATTTGTGTATCCTGTACCTAATTCTGTTATGCTTGATGGGATTGTTATATCACTAATTTTACCACCATGGCAAGCTAAAAACTTTCTTGTGCTTGCTGAATAATGTTCGATTAAAGTTTCAACATTACCAGTAAGGCCAGTGCAATATTCAGTATAGCCATTTCTTGATTTTACCGCACCTTGTTCAGGTATAAAATTTTCTAATACTACTGCATCGGTTGGCTCCATATTACTTTCGGAGTCTCTAGTATTTAAACCACCATAAGGTGCTGGGATATTAACGCGCATTGCTTGCCCGTTTCTTTCTTGTAAAACTGATGGTGAGGTTCTAACTTCCAATCTCATACATTAATAGGCTTATAAGCGCTTATCATTGAATTATAAATTTTTAATGTTGGTTCGGCGGTTATTGTCCCCCTTGAACCATTCGCTTTTACTCTTTCAGCAATAGCTTTTTCAGCAATAGCTTTTTCATCTGCGTAAGCTCTACCATTATTTTTCAACCATCTCCAAGTTGTGTCTAATCTTAAAATATAATCATCAATAACAGGATTATCAGAATCAGCTAAAAATCCCGTTTGCTCTACATCTGAAGAAGATTTAACAATATATTTTGAAATATATTCATAAACATAATTTTCAACAGCAGAGGGTGTCCTATGAATAATTATTTGATTGCCTTTTATTCTATAATATTCAACTGTTTCGGCTTGTGTTAATAATGAGTTTTTTAAAACTCTCCAATTTTCAGGGGTTAAACCACCAATCATAGCCCAGTTTTGGCTGGCATTCCAAAATGTATTATTTACAATTCTATCAAAATCTGTTGGTAAATCATATTCTGCTTGACCTATGACACTGGAAAAACTATATTCCTTTTGAAGTTCTTGCCATTCGTAATTTCTTGATAATTCCGTTATACTAACCTTTACTGCCTGCAAAATTTGTTGCGCTACATCATCATTATTCCCAATAATAATAGTGGGAATAAATGATGATTTAGTTTCTTTTAAAATGTCTTGGCAAAGGGTTAATAAGCTCATTATTCTAAAATATTGTTATTTTTTATCTCAATTTCTTTTTTTATTTTATTTTTCTTTTTTAAATCTTCGAGTTCAAATTTTAACTTTTCAATTTTGTCATTTTCTTTATTAATAACATCCTTTCTTTCATTATATTTAGCTAAAGCCTTTGTATAAACTTCAGTATATTTAAAATGCTTTCTAACGCCGTTTGGCAACACAATAGAAACAGTATTTCCTTCTACTTTTTTACAAACAATAGAAAAAGGATCATCTTTATTATAGATTTCTACATATAAATCATAAATAGGCTTACCAGACTCATCTAAAATATCAATAGTTTCTAAATCTTCATTAGTTTTTTGTCTTTTTTTATCGAAGAATTGTACAAATAATCCGTTTTTTTCTTCTACTCTGAATTGATTTACTGGTTCTATAATATTTGACATAATTTTTATTTATTGGTTAATAAGAGGGAGAGAATCCTCTCCCTCTCCAAATTTAGTTTAATTAAGCGGCTAAACCATCATCAACAAATGGTCTGTCGATTTCAAACTCAGCTAAGCCAGTTGAAGGAGTTCCAACCGCAGAAGCGCCTTTTGCGTTTTTAACTCTATCACCAGCAACAACTGCATCATCTACCGAGCCAGCTGTGGCAGTAGAATAAACATTTGCATTATCAACAAAGCCTGCAAGAGCTTTACCAACTGCTTTACCTTTAATTTGATACCAACCATAATTATCGGCAACACAAGCAGACATTGCGACTGCAACTGAACCAATATCATTAGCGGCTAAAAGGCTTGTTGAAAAATCATCGGGCGAATAAAGCACCCAAGAACCAACAGCAGTTGAAGCAACACCTTTTAAATAGATAAATTCACCTGCACCATAATTGGTAGTGTCTTTATCTTCGGCACGGATAATTTTGCCAAGAGAGTGATTTTTGGTAGTTGATGTCTCGTTAATTTTTTGAACGATAATATCAGCTTCAACAGATATAAAATTAGACATAATTATTTCTCCTTAAATTTTAGTTTTTAGCAACACCATGAACTCTAGCAAGGCTAATAGTCAAGTTTCCGTATAGATATACTGGAGTTACATAATATAATTGGTTCACAGGTCTTTGAGTTTCGCCTCTAGTAAATAAAGGATTATTCAAGTGTTGGAACTTTACATAGTCAGTATTCAAGAAATACATATGATTGCTAGGGCAATTTGGGTCATAAACAACAGCAGATGACTTATAAGCTAATTGTTCGAATCCTAATTTACCTTCACCAGTAGTTGTAATTCTTTGGATTTGCTGTAAAGAATTTTCGAAGAAACTATAATAGTTTATATCAGCAAGAATCAAGTCAGGATAAGAACCTTCTTGAACTTGACAAGCTAAATAAAGACTATTCATACCAGCTTGGATATTGCTTGCAGAAGCGTTACCGCCAGCAGAAGTTGAAAAGTCATAAACTTGGTTTCTCCAGAAAGCATTAGTTGAGCGGTCAATTCCACCTACTGTTCCAGTTGTTGGATCATCAGCAACTAATAATTGCAAACCGCCAATTTCTAAACCACCTGAACCAGTGCCGTCAGAAAAAAGAGCAGAACCCAATTGGTTTCTTAAAGAATCCATTAGGTTTTTTCTTTTACCTTCCAAAAGATTAAAAATTCTTGCTTCCCCAGCATTTTGCAACAATTCTTTTTCAGAAATTTGATCGGTTCCTGTAAGCATTTTTTGAGCAAAAATTGCAGAAGTGAACTCATCTTGAGGAGTAGTATTTAATAAATCAGTTGGATTTTGGAACTGAACTGTTGAATTGCTTGCATAAGCAATGTTTTCTTGAAAGTTTCTACCACCAGATTCGTGCATAATTCTGCCTTTGTTTTGCAAAGCTTTAAGTAGGGCATTATTACCGATTACTGATGACGTAACAGATTCTTTCATAAATTTGTCTAATGTAGACGAAATTAATGAGCTATAATTTGGATTTCCAGCCATAATATTATAAAAATTAAATTTTGTTATTTAATTCTTATCTAGCTATATTTGCGTATTAACGCGAGTTGTTCTTCTTTATAAGTTAAAGGCTTGTTTCCATTAGCAACTGGTTTTGAAATTCTTTGTTGCTTTTTAGCTTCATCAAATTTTTCTTTTTTTTGCTCGTTTATTTCTTTTAAGATTTTTTCTCTAATTTTGTCTTCAAAATCAGGTTGCAATCTTTCAATTCGTAAATAAGCAGTTTCCATTGCTTTTTTTCTATCTTTTAAAGGATAATAATCTTTTACACCATTTTTTACTAATTCTTGATTGTAAAAACTAATAAATTCTTGTTGATGTTCTACGATTAATTGCTCTTTATGAGATGAATCTTCTAAAAATTCTGCCAATAGCTCTTGAGCTTCTCGTTTATTAACTTCCGCTTGTAATAACTGATAAGAGTTTTGTTTGATATTTTCTGCTTCTCGTTTGATTTGCTCTTCGGGAGTGAGGTATAACTCATCTTCATAAACAGCTTCATCTACGACTTGTTTTAAATTAAAATTGACTCGTTTTGCTAAGGCTTTAAAAGTTTCAGCAGGATTAGTTTCTAAATTTCTTAATAATCCACTTACATTTTCAAGCTCTTTCTTAGTATTGCCAAGTTGTAAATGTAGCCTGTCTTCTCTTGCACGCTGTTCTTTGGCAATTTTAATAGCTTTTTCCCTATCTTCAGGGTCTTTAAAAGTTTTGACAGCTTCTACCAATTCTTTAGGTAAACCTGATAATTCTTTGTCGATATTGACTTCATTATCAATTTTAACCTTTTCTTGGTTCTCGCTCTCATTATTTTCGGTTTCTTCTTCGTTTGGTGTTTCTTCTTTATCTTGGATTTCTTCAGTTGCTACTTCTTCAACCTTTTCTTCAACAGCTTCGAGCTCTTGTAAATCGGTATTTTGCTTAATTAAATCAAGCATTTCTTTTTTGTAGTTTTCCTGTGTATCCATAATCAAAATAGTTGGTTAATAATAATTGTCAATAGCTAATAATCTTTAATATGATGTCCTGTTTTTTTTAAGGCATCAAGATAAGATTTTTTTGTAGTGTAATTCTTACCATCAGCGTGATTATAAATTGAGCCATATTTATTAATATAGCCGTCAATCGTTAAATCTTCTTTTTTTTCTATATAAATAGGTTCGATTATTTTTTTTAAATTTAAGCTATAATGAATAGGTAATATTTTTTCTTGCAGACTGCTAAGCAAACTAAATATTCTTTTTATAATTTTATTTTTTGTTTTATATTCTAAATAAGTTAATTGACGACTTATTTTAGTTCTAAATCGGCAATCCATATAAGAATCATCAAATAAATATTTAAATAGCATACATTTAACAATCCCATTTTTTTAATGCTAATCCTTTACGAGTTGGTTTACCATTTTTAGATGTTGGACCAGGAACTCCTGACATTCTAGCGCAAAAGGATTTTCTACGAGCGGCCGCTTTTGGGCTTTTCTGTGCTTGTTCTCTACTTACTGGTGGTTTTAAATTACTTCCAGTTGCATTATTATATTTTTCTCTACCTTTAGCGGTAAGTCCTCCTGTTTTTGACTTCTCACCACGCCCGATACTTAAATTAACTGTTTTTTTTGTCATTTTTAGCAGTTTTTTTAGCTTCTTTAAAATTTTTAGCAGTAGGAGCACCTTTTGTTCCTACTTTTCTCATTTTCTCGCCTGAACCAGCTTCAATTCTTGCTCTTTTAGCGTGAATATTTGCATATAAACCTTTTTTCATATTTATTTTTTCTTTTTAGATTTACCAGCATTAGACAAGGCAATTGCGATTGCCTGTCTTTGTGGCTTGCCAGCTTTCATTTCTTTTTTAATGTTAGCAGAAATAACTTTATTTGATGAACCTTTTTTTAATGGCATATTATATTTGCGTTGGTTGGTTAGCATTACGAATTTGCTCATTTACAAGTTCCGTTCCAGCTTTAACTTTCATATCAAGTCTTTTGCTTTCTCTATCAGCTTGTTTATTAGCATCTTCAAATTCTAGTTTTTGCTCAAATTTATTCTGGTCATTTAGAACCTTAGCCTTATCAACATTTACTTTTTGTTGTTCTAAATCTAATTTACCAGTTATTTCTTGTGCTTTCAATTGTAATTCTTGTTTTTTCATTTCAAGTTCAGCTTGTGCTATCATTGCTTGCGGGTCTGGTTTTTCCTCAATTGGCTCTTCATTTTTAAGATAATTTTCAAGGTTTCTACCAACTTTAAATGGTTTCGAGGCAAAAATTACAAATTCATTGAGTGCATCTTTAGAAATAACATTAGTTTGAACGGCTGGGACCATAGATTGAATTGTTTGGCCAATAGTGCGAATATATTCCATTCTATCCATTTTTTCTTGGTTTTGGTCTATCTTTACCGTGCTATCAGTCTCAATATCAATAGAAATACAACGAAGTTTATCGTTTTTAATTGTTTTTTCTAATTTATATTTGTCTTTATATTGAATCACAAAGCCTTTTAGCTGATCTTGTAAATCTTTTAATGTTTTTTGCAAGCCAAGTTGTGCTTGTTGCTCCAACATCATAATTTTTTCTTGATTATTGGGGTCTTCGGGCTTTAATAATGAAATTGCGTGCCTTTTTTCCATTTCAATAGATTGACGAGCATTTTTCATTATTAATTCAACATCAACAACTTTTAAGCCAGTTATTTTAATTATCTCATCAATAGACATTTTTTCAACTGCCAACTCCGCCAAGAGTCTTATTGTGTCTCTTATAGTGAACTCAACCTCTTTTTGTAATGGTTGGATTCTGCTAATAGCAAAATTACCTTTTAATTGTTGAGCCGTTGCGGTTTCACTTGCTACACTATAACCGCGGACGATATCACTTAAACCAGTTATTTCCTGAATATCTTGCTTAAGTGCCATCTTTTCAGTTCTTAAAACAGTAATTGTATTAACAATTTCATTGAGGGGTTTAAATACAACTAATTTTCTAGCATCATCAATATTTGCAGTAGTTTTAAGTGGTTTAAATTCGCCATCATTACCATTCATTATATTTTGAATGTCTGATTCCTCGGCAAATGAAGTATAAGCACCTGTAAATTTAGCTTGCTTGATTAAGCTTTGAATTCTGTCATGAATTTCAGTTAAATCTTCGGATAAATTTTTATACTTCGAAAATAAAGGGGCGGGTAATAGCTTTTTAGACTCATTAAGCCCCATCGGCATCGGTATTGGGAAGAAATTTTTTAGATTATAACCATCTTCTTGGCTATCTAAAACATAACCATCGCCAGCAAAAGTGATAAAATGACACATTTTGTTTTCCTTATCCCAAATTTCCCAAACTTCGCATAGTTTATATAGATCTTCTTCTTGTTCACCAAGATATTCAAATTTATTGTTAGTCATTGGCACTTTTTCACCTTTCTTGCCAAAATAATCAATTAATTCTTTGCGTGAATAATATTTTCTAAACGCAACCCATCTTAACCTATTCCATTCTTTTTCTGTGCTTTTAAGAAAATCTTGGTAATCAACAAATTCAATCGTGAATGATTTTTTAGATTCATCAGTTTCGTAAGTTGTTTCTTCTTCTGTGTCTTCAGTTTCACCTTCCGCCATATCTTCGGAATAATCCTTAGATGATGATTCATCTTCATTTTCAGATTCGCCTTCATCTTCCATTTCTGGCTTTTGTTTTTTCTTTTTCTTTTTAGTTTTAATTTCAATTGGTTCAGGCGGTATAAATACAATTCTTGGTATTCCAATGCCTTGAACCAAATAAGCATCTCTTATTTTCTCAATTTGATTTTCTGCATCAGATTCTTTTAGCAAATAAGTAATTAATCTTTCAACTAATTCACTAGCTATTCTTGAAATCTCATCGTCATTAAAAAAAGATTGCGTAATATTTGCCTTGGGAAGCTTAGAAAATAGAAGTGGTCTTAAAACTTGTGTATTGCTCCAAAATATTGGGAAATTTGATTGTAATTCAGCTTCTTCCGCTTGGGATTCGTAAATTTCCTGATATTTTTTAGCGATTTCTTTTGATTTTTCGTGATATTTTTTAGCGTTGTCAATTTCACGACGCCAAATATCAACAAGCCTTTGCTCGCCTGTGAATGATGATAATTCGTCTTGTGTTTCAATTTGGTTCATGCTCATATTTTTTTTATATTATTTATTACTTTCTTTTTGTCAATAGTTCATTTTGTTTTTTTATTTCATCAATTAACCTTTGCACTTCAAATTGTTTATTTATTGATTCCTGCATTGTCATTGGTTTTTTAATTTCAGCTGGAATAATCGGGCGACTCATGCACAAATAGCGTAAAGTATCAACTGCATGATCTTCTAAATCTGTGTTTAAATCCTCAGGCTTAGAATTATCATATTGCATAAGTGGAATCGTGCGTAGTAGATTCTTGCAATTAGAAGTTATGTAAAGAAGTGGTTGCTCATCTTCATTACCAGTAAACCTTGCTCTTATTTGTTGCCAACCATTAACCCGTTTATTATCAGCAGGAAGCCAGCCAATTCCTTGCTTCTCAAATTGATTAGCGATTGATTCCCCGCTTGAAACATCAAATATTGCAGGGTCAGCAACCATTGCATCCATTTTTTCCCCCATCTGCAATTCTTTAATTGTCTTAGCGATTTCGGGAACATTCATTTTTAAGCCTTCGTTTGCTTTGCCAGTGCAACCATAGAATTCACGATAAACAATGATTGCGCCTCTTGCAAAACTACGCTTAATGCCTCCGCAATCAACAAGCGAGCCGTCCGACACTGCACCCCAAAGCACACAAAATGGGCGAGAATAGCCCCAGTCAAAAGCTCTTATCTTGTGCCAAGTATGCGGAACATTGACATAATCAATAACATGTTTTTTTGCGTCAAAATTGTCAAAATAAGCCCCTTCAATAGCGTCCCAATCTCCGTCTAACATTGCTTTTGCTAATGCACCGCCTAAGCCCATCAGTTTGTCAGCATAATTCGGATCATTACGCATCAATACTTCATTATCACTAAGTCTTGCGGGGATATATTGTCTAATCATTCCACCATCTTCAACGCTCATTTTTCTAAGCTCAAAGGGTTTGCAGTTATCAATAAACATTTGTTTAACAAATTCATGACCAATTCCCCCGGGGTTGCTACCGCACAAGATAAGCGGGAGTTTATGTTTTAAATGCTCTGGCACTTCAACACCGCCAAGCCTTGCTCTACCTCTTAAGAATTTGTAAATTTTCTCGCTAAAATGCGTCAACTCATCAATCAAAATCACTTGCATTTCAGCCCCTTGATATTTGTACACGTCCTTCTCATGCTGGCAATGGCACAAATAAATTTTTGCACCATTTTGGAACGTTATTTCCTCTTCAGTGATTTTTACAAATTTTTCTTTAATCCACGGAGCAAGCAACGCACGAAACCCCGAAGAGCCTTCAACATGATTTTTGAGCAGGTCAGCGAACACTCGACGAAATAAATAAATTTGAATATTTGGAACACTAAAAGCAAGCATTATTGCAATTACTCGCATGGCGTGAGACTTACCCCCGCCAGCACTACCGCCATAAAGAATTTCAGTTGCTGGCGAAGTCCAACAAATAGATTGTTTTTCTTGCAGTTCGAAATTTACAACATTTAGCATCTATTAAGCGTGCAATTTGCGGGGAAGTCGTAAGCTAAATCACACATTTGCATTGATTGGCGGTTGATACAGACACAGCGACACGTTGCGAAGCTATTATTAGAAATTAGTAGAATTAATAAGAATAATGATATTTTAGTTACTTTCTTCATTTGTGATTTTTAATTGATTTTCGGAATTATTAACAACTTTAAGCGTAAGTTGCGGAGTAATAATATTATTATTGTTTGTCAGTGATTCTTGAGACTTATAATTTAAATCAAATTCTTTTCTATTCTTAACTTTTGCCAAATATGTTGCAAATTGTGATAATTCGCATTTCTTGCGAACACTTGCGTTCGTATCATCAGCGTCTATCGATTCAAGATGTTGCTTAGCTTCTTCAATTTGTATGTATGAAGCTAGTTGAAGTGCTAATTCTTTTTTTTCTTTTATTTGATCTTGATTGAGAAAGAAGCAAAGATTAGCTACATTAATGTTGAATTCTTTAGCTATAGAAGCATAACTAATATTACTGCTTATCTTATTTAATACATAATCAATATTTTTTTCGAGCAATTCGAATGAATCAGCTTTTGATAATTCCTTTTTTTTTATTTCTTTTAAATCATGCATTTTTTTAACAATTAGTTAACGCGCGCGTGTGATATTTAGAGATAGCAACGATAAATTAACTTATCTAACTTATCTAAATAAATCAACTTACTAAATAAATCAATCTTTTTCAAGTTAATTATGTAAACTTATTTTGTCAATAAATTATTTCAATAAAAGATTATGTAAACTTAATTTCTATTTATAGCAAATGCTGGCAAATGCTATTTTTGCTAAAATATATTTTTAAAAGAA
>Ga0222712_10002684_pt1 | contig 20073 bp, 26 predicted proteins | sample C33_657DmetaG_FD_165043 | JGI IMG/M metagenome (GOLD analysis project Ga0222712, IMG submission 165043) | Estuarine water microbial communities from San Francisco Bay, California, United States - C33_657D | ecosystem: Environmental > Aquatic > Marine > Unclassified | place: USA: California... | reverse complement strand
TGTTGAATCTGCACCGGTAGGACCGGGTACTGTAGAATCTGCGCCCGTAGCACCTGTAGGACCCGGAGGACCAGCAACTGTTGAATCTGCACCAGTAGGACCTGTTACACCTGCACCTGTAGCACCTGTAGGACCCGGAGGACCAGCAACTGTTGAATCTGCACCAGTAGGACCTGTTACACCTGCACCTGTGGCACCTGTAGGACCCGGAGGACCAGCAACTGTTGAATCTGCACCAGTAGGACCTGTTACACCTGCACCTGTGGCACCTGTGGCACCTGTAGCACCTCGGGGGCCAGCAACTGTAGAATCTGCGCCCGTTGGGCCTGTTATACCTGGGCCTGTAGGACCTGTGGGGCCTGGTATTGTTGAATCGGCGCCGGTAGGTCCTGCGGGGCCTACATTAATAACTCGTGCATTGGCCCACGGCTGTGAACCGGTTGTACCAATTCGTAGTTCACCTGTATCTGTTGCAAAACCGGGTTCTCCTGCTTCTAGTGTATAACTGTCCCATGAGGCATCTGCTCCTCTACGGAGTTGAATACGTGTTACAGACATTTGTTTGTTATATCACGCCTAAGAAATTATTCCTCCTTCAACATAACATAAAACCTCACGCTCTAACGTTCCTCCATCTACTAGTTCTACTTGGGTTTCCGTATTTAATCCGCCATCTAACAATGTAATATTAGGGCACTCAGAAAACTGTGACAATCCTGGGCTGCCACCAATTAAAAATCTGAATGAAGTGTTGTTAATAGTGTAGAGTTGGCCAATGGTTTTGATTTGAACTGGGTTGGTACCAATGCGTAGAGTAGCATTTGCAGGGACTGGTGGGGTCGATGGAATTACTTGGTAAGAGATTGTTCCAAAGAAAATTGGATATGCTGAAGGAATTAGTATATATGGCGGAGGAGTTCCTGAAAGGGGAAGTAAGTCCACATCTGAAGGAAGAAATGTAGTTCCTCCGAATACATATACGGTTGTCCCTGTCGGTAACCCGTAGTGAGCTGTGATATATGGGTCGCTTACTGTAAGAACACTCTTACTAGCAGTTTGTAAGACGCTGTCCATGGATGGGAAATAGTTTTCATTTTGGGGTAAGCCTGCTAATAATTGCTGTGACGATGGTGTTAATGTACTTAATTGTGAGTCAATGCCGGTACTAAAAACAAAGAGAAGAACATCCTCGTATTGTTTGTATCTATTTTTAGTATTGAGACCTTGTTGCTTAATAATTGAATTACCTATATTTCGCTTTCGCATTTTTAATTGCTCATCGTAGTCGAATTTTGTGCGGCGTCCCATTAGTTATTTAATACAAAGTATTTTATACTATACGCGACCGTTGGTATGTTGCAGATGTTAGAATACCAGGTTTTGTATTTAGAACGGAGGTCAAACATGTAGTACCATTTGCACACAGTTGGGTTCGATTTAGGCGCCTGCCAAATGACCCAACTGTTCCGGAGAATTCGGAGACGGTAATAAAATCATGCTGTTGTGCAGCTGCAAAGTCGGTCCACTTGGAAGCTTCTCGCCGCGTTCTACCAATCCCTCCGGCTCGAGATGCCGAGAGTAATGTTTGTGGATTCTGTATATCTTCGGTGCCATATACTACACTATCATAACCAACAGATGCCTTAAGCTTCTTAAACCGTATCCAATCTGATGCACTTGCAGGCATGGGCATTTTGTATTAAGGCAAGAACCATTTAATTTCTGTGTCTGAAGTCTTGATTCCTAACTTAAGTAGTCTCTTATTATCTTCAAAAGCTGGAGCATCAAATATTTCCAGGGTGTCTGGGTCCATCAATATATCGAATCCTTTCACTCGAACAAACTGTAACCTTCTTTTGCGTCGGTCAACATTTCTATTAAAAAACACATCTGGTTCATCAGTTTTTCCGCTTGGGTTATATGCAAGGTCTTCTGCTTTAGCTGTTGTATCAAAGCGCATACATTGGATGATTTCACCGTTTTTAGAATGTAACTTACGATGAATTTCGCAATCAACAGCCGCTTGTTTAAGCAAGGTTATGATATTCTTATTGATTCTCTCTTTCTCATATGATTTCTCATAAAGGAATTCATCTGTGCTCATAAAGGTATCTGTTGGTTGTTCAACATCATAGCGTTTTAGAGTCATATCATTGCGTCGAATCAGAACAATGTTGGGTCCTTCAATGCCTGTTTGTTGTTCTTGGCTGAATACTGACAAGTATATGTTGACTTTTACAGTTCTTTGGTCCATAGGTAAATCTGCATGAGAACAAATCCGGATTGCGCGACCTATAACTTGGTCAAGTCTGGAAGGATTCCAATGCGATTCGGTAATGTGTACGTTGCGTACACTTCTTAAAGTAATCCCTTCAGCAGCAGAAGAAGAACCCAAAAACACACATACACGAACCTTTAGCGAATCCTTTAGGGAAGTTGGGAAGTCTGCTTCAGGCGATTGATTAAAGATTTGACGCATATATTCGCGTTCTATTTTATCTTCATCCCCTGTATAATACATGAATGCGGGCATATCAGGTTTTAAGTCGGGGTCTTCAATATAACCTGCTTGAGTCTTTTTTAATTTGTATTCTTGGAATCCATGCTGTTCGAGAATAGCACCCAAAATCCCAATACCTTCGAGTGATTTATAATTTGAGTAAATGAATTGGTTATGATAAGGGGTTTCTCCCACTGCTTTAAGAAGGTTATTTGTCAATTCTAGAAATTTGGGAGAGAATGATTTCAAAGCGTCATCTGATAAGAAGCGTTTAGGATTTGCTTTGATTTTCTGGAGTATTTCCTCTTTGTTTACTTGTTCTTCTCCTTTGAATTCGGGAGGAATGGCATAATTGCAAACTAATCGTGAAATAGTTCTATACGAACCCATATCTTCATCGAGTGTTGGATTTCTTCCTCTGCGTGAATCAATCTTAATTTCATCCCAACGAACTTCTAGATAACGTAAAAATTGGGCTTCGGACATCTCAACTTTTATGAGTTCCTTATCAGCTTCGATACGTTTGGGAAGCAAACGTTCATCTGACCCCTTGAAATAGGAGACGAGACCTTGTATACGTTTTTGGAACATGAAGGCGTTTTTGATTTTTAGGCCTTCGATGTAAGTGTTCATAAAATCTTCATATTTTGTGGGAAGGCATTCAAGTTCTTCTTTTATGCATTTATCGGATGCAGCAAGTTCTGTTCCTGCGAACTTTTCGGTGAATTTGGCTCTCCAAGAATCTGTCCACTTAAGGATATCGGGTTCGAAAACGAGGTCTTTAGAGAACCTTACAGCAATTCGTTCATTCTTTTCATTGTAGACGGATTCGAATTGTGGAGGATTTCTTGTAAGCATAATGATTCTCTTGACTGAGTTATATTCGATTGTATCTATTTCTGGAATTGAGCGAAAGAAAGAAGTCATCATGCCTTCATCCCATGATACGACTTGGGTTGTTGGTATAGATACTCGTTCGATGGGTCCTCTGATTAGGTTGAGTAAGAATGCAATTTCATTTGGGGCATTGATTATGGGTGTACCAGAAAGGAGGACTATCTTTGCATTTTTTGCGTGATATAGCCTATCATAAATCTTTTGTTTGTTTACGCTTTCATTTACGACATTGCCAATAAAGTTATGGGCTTCATCAATGATGACAACTGAGTTATCGAATTGGTTGGGTTGGTCTGGAGGAAATATGGTATCAACATTAGATTTGTTGATACCGTTATAGTTGATGAAAGTGAAACGTTGGTCGATTACATCTGTAATTTGTTCGGATATACCCTTTCTGATATCTGCAGGCTGGTCTTTAAAGTTGGGAGGACGGTCTGGAATGGTTACGAAATATCGCATATGTTTATCGATGAACTTTTGGGAGATACCAAGGCTGCGAGCATGGTCGATATCTTGATGTTGGCGAACAATGCGAACTTCCCAATGTTGTTCTTCTTGATAGAATGGGTCTCCGCACTTTCTTAACTCTGCTTTAAAGTTTGCAACAAGGCTAGCAGGAAGCATGACATAGATTTGGTGGGTTGACATTAAGGATTCTGCGACGGCGATAGAGGAGCATGTTTTGCCAGAGCCAAGACCATGATAGACGAGAAGGCCTCTGTATGGAGTTTCAGCAAGAAGGTAATCGCGGACTAATTTTTGGTAAGGAAGAAGTTCACGTCCAGGTCCTGAGCGGGCCCAACACAAGTCGACATCTTTATCATCGGAGTCGATAGGACCGGTATCTTTAGCTCTATAATTTTTGAATATTCGAGTAACAGAGTCTGCAAAAGCTTTGCGGTCTGGTAAAATGTAAGATGACATTTATTTTTGGGAGGGAATTGATAATGGGAGCATCAATCCAACAGAACCATTTGATATGGTCGATATCATTCTTCTTGTTTATGTTTGCAGCGTTTCTGTATGTGAAGCCTAGTATTGCCTTTGGACCTCGAGGCAGTATTAAGCCATTTGGAGTAAAGAAGCGGGGGTCGACCATTTTCCCGGTATGGTGGTGGACGATATTGTTTGCTGCCTTATCTAGGATAGGGGTATCGTATGCATCTGATTATTCGGTATAAGTATAAAAGAATGTTTCTGCGTTATATTTGGCATGTTTATCCATAAACTGTATCATTTTTGCTTCGTTATTTAGGTCGAGTTTGGTAAGAAGTTTGTAATTGTTTTCAAGAGTGTCAGAATCTTTGACAATAATATCGGATGAAGGACGTTTGGTTAAAGGATGTAATACTAATTCTGGAATTCCTTTGACCCCAATTGAGTCTTCTGCAAACTTGAGGAATGATTTAACTTTTTTAGAAGTTTTCTTTAGTGTTCTTTTGAGTTCATTTGCATCTCTTAGAGGAATTCCTATAATGCCGACGACTGACGGATATTTTTTTACGATTGTATCGCTTAGGCATGGGTCATAGTCTTTGAGAGAGTTGGGCATGCATCCTTTTGGGACTAAAGAGCATCTTTTTACGAAAGTCCTTTTGGTTGATTTATGGGCTCTTGAGTATTTGGAAGGTTTTAAAAGTTTAATGACGCGAACATCGTTGGATAGTGTGTATACGTGAATTGTTTTGCCTAAGTCTTCTTTTTCGAGCCACTTGCTCAATGCTAATTTGATAGCAAATGGATTTGGATAAAAAAATACGTTATAGTTTGGGATAATGCAGCGAGTTCCATCATCTAGTGGGACGCCTCTTAGGTCATCTTTGGGTTGTTTTACCAAACGGAATAGCAAGGTTCCTTTTGGTATAGTTTGAATTAGAAGTTTTGTGTTTCTGTAAGGAATTTCTTCCATTATTTAAGAAGTAGTTTCTTTCTTTTTTAGCGTCTTCATTAAGTTTTCTTGGAAAGTTGCAAGTTCATCGACAGTGGGTTGACATATATTTGCTTCTACTCTGTGTAAGATGTATGTTGTCATGACTAAGGTCATTAAAAACAAGGCAAGTGTTGTTCCTAGAGTAACAAAATCTGTTGAACCTGACCATCCAAGCAATGTTTGGGCTCCTTTTGCGAATTCATGGTCGGAAAGTCGAGGTGAAACTTGCAATATTAGGTATACTACTGCCGGAACAAACCCCCACAAAAAACCATAGTACACTACTGTTCCAGAATGTTCGAATAGATTGGGGCTGCTAGAGCATTGAAAATAGGGGATGATAGCTGCCAGAGCTAATCCGAATAAGGTCATTACTCCAAATACCTTGCCTATTGAACCTAAATTTAGTCTGCTTGAATCAAACCACGGAGGAGCTTCCATTATTGATTAGAGGCAATATTGTCTTGTAACTCAAACGTCTTTATAATTGTTTTGAATGAATCTAGGAGTTGGTTACGTTGAATATAGTGAGGACGAGTTAGTTGACGACATTCTTCGACTGTTTTCCATTCGATGGCTGATACTTCTTTTTGTTGCATAGTGGTCATTACTTGATTCAAATCGATAGCAGTTGGGTTTCGAAGCAAGGCTATGAAGTAATCATGTCTATACGGAATGCCATTTGTTCCTTCGAAGGATTCGCTTAGTAGAAGATTTTTACAGATTACATAAGCACTTCTGGGAATGTTTGTTTCTTCGCTGAACTCTCTGAGTGCACAATCTATATCAGATTCTCTGGGTGACCGCCTGCCTTTAGGGAACCCCCATTCTGATTCTTGGTATCCTTTCAAATCTTTTACGAGTTCTTTCATGTTTAGTTGTTTGAACAGTTCTCTTGAGAGTTCAAATTCTTTGGAATGGTGGTCTCTTCCAACGCCCCAATGAATAGTCCAAAGTTCTTCAAATGTATGATTTTGTAGTAGGATATGTTCGGAGGTTGTCATGTTAGAGAGTAAGGTTGTTATGTAGGGGATGTCGTCAACATTATATTTGCCTCTGAGAAATTCGGTGAATGCCATACTATCTTTTCTTCTGACCATAAGAATTCTTGGTTCCTCCTTTATGGGAAGGGATGGGCTATCGATGAGTATTACCCCATATGATATTATTGGGTCTGTACACGTTTTAAATACATGACCTCGCCGTCCACAGTTATTACATTGCATTGTTTTCTTCTCCATGTTGTATAGAGCTTCGTCCGTTTTTACTTCGGGATTCCATACAAATGGGAGGTTCATCATCAAAACCAGCTCCAGTAGTCCAAGCTCCATCATTCGACTATTCCAAAGCAACTGTTCAGCTACCTGATTTGGAACAGTATGAAGACCAAGTAAAGGCCACTGTTGATTCCTTAGGGGCTCAGCTACAGAGCACATGGTCGAGTGCAAGTGCTTATCAATCTATGTTCTGGACAGTCTTATACATCTTGATATTTTCTGGTGTGGTATACGTTTGCTACTACTATTTATATCCGTGGATTTTGAGTCACTTACCAACAAGTATTCAGCCTCCTCCTCCGGCCGGTTCAGGTAAGGATTTGAGCATTACGAGTGCCATGTCCGGAAGACGAGATGTTACGCGGAAGGTAGTTGATGAGGTTGAAAATAACGAACTACATATCCAGGCAAATGAATCTGTAGATGTTAAGAAAGGCGAGACATTGACTGTTACGTATCAATATCCTGGAGAAAGTCCTGGGTCTGTGAGTGTTGCGTATGGGAAAACCTTAGACATTTCTCCTAGCTTAAAATCTGGCGGGCCTTCTGCTTCTTCTAAGCCTTCATCGTGGTGGAATAACACGAATCTGCTAGCAGCCCCCAAAGATGCAAAGGAGATGTCTACTGTTTCTATTCCCTTGAATGGCGATGGTGGGGCTTATGGTTACCAGTTCTGGATGTATGTTACAGATTGGAATTACAAGTTTGGTAAGGAAAAGCATGTAATGTCCCGCGAGGATTCGACAAATACGGCGATTATGAATCCGATGATTAGTTTACATCCGACGGATAATACTATGAAGATAAGTGTATCTATCTTTCCGACTTCTGGAGATTCATCGAAGGCTGAGCCTGCTCCTGCAGGTCATTCTGGGGCAACCGATGATGTTTTTATATGTGAGATTCCTAATATTCCTTTGCAGACATGGTTGGCTGTATCTGTAACTGTATCGACTCGTAATTTGGATGTATATTTGAACGGTAAGTTGGTCAAGTCTTGCTTCTTGACTGGTGTTCCGAAACCTGTATCTGGTAATGTAAGTCTGAATAAGGATGGTGGATTTTCTGGATGGATGTGTTCTTTCTACCACTATGCAAAACTATTAGTTCCTACTGATGCTCAGGCGTTCTTTAGTTCTGGTGTTCCTTGTAATGTTCCTGGCACATCAACAAACTACAAGGTAACCTTGGGAGTTCATGACACGAAAGGCCAAGTAGTGTCAAAATATATGTTCTAATTAATAATGATAACTGAAGTGTTGATAACAATTATAATTTGTCTGCTTTTGTGGTTGACGTTGGGCAGTTCTATAGATTTCAACATTGTAGACTCGATTAAAGATGGCAAAGACAGCGATGTGTACCGTAATGCATTGCCTAAATCAGTAAACCGACCAGATGGTATAGAGTTCTCGTATTCGGGTTGGTTGCGCATTGATGATTTCACCTTTAGATTAGGAGTTCCTAAGGTTATTTTTGTTAAGGGTTCAGCAGATTTGAGTACGGCTTGTCCGGCTCTTGTTATAGATAGTAACACGAATACCTTGCTTTTGAAGATTGATACTTTTGGAGCTCAAGAGACGATATCGATTGTAAGTGTTCCTGCTAAAAAGTGGCTTCATTTTGTGGTTAATGTAAACCAGGAAGCAGTTGATGTATATATAAATGGTATATTGTATGCTCATCATATTTTGAGTCAGTTGCCTAAGCAGAACTCGGCAAGTGTATTGACTTCGCCTGATGGAGGATTTGCAGGAAAAGTTGTTCGTGTACAATATCACCCGCAAGTATTAACTGAGAGTGATATTCTGAGTAGGGCAAGAGAGCGGCCTCCTACTGGGAATGAGAAGGACCAAATATTTCCTCCATATTTTGACATGAGTTGGTTTAATCCATCGTAGATGTATCTAATAGTGCTTGTGCTGCTGTTGCTTGTGATGATGCAGCTGCCATCTTTGCATCTTGGGAATCTAATTTTTGCTGAATAGATTTGTATTCATCTTCTAAGGTATTTAGTTTTTCGGTTGCTTTGGTAGCTTTTTCATCAACTTCTTCAATCGTAAGATGTTCTAACTTTCGATTAAAGACAAATACCAACGTTGATACAAGTACAAATAATGCACACAAATATATGTCTCTCATCTTTATTAAATGGTTAGGTTTTCGAACTCAAAACTTAATGAAACTCAATATATTTCGAGAGGAATTAAACCTATAATTGGTTCGACTACGAGTATTATAGTGCCAATTTCTGCATCATCGGCGCCTGCTCGCAAGAATGTAGATGCCTCACGTGTAACTTCGATGAAGACAAATTGTGGATTGAATTCAACTTTGCAGGATACTGTGGACGAATTCGACCCGTCTGTAGATTTGGGCTTAATGTATAGCAATGGTTCTCGTTATAGGTATTTAGATTACAAATCAACTACGCCAGAATGTAGTATAACAATACCAGACGAGGTTATCCAGGTTCAGGAAGTAACTGATGACGGTATTACTTATGTAGATGCAGAAATTGGAGCAACTGTTATTATCACTGCATATGTTGGTTCGCCTGTTGTTCCTCAGTTACCTAATCCGAATAACACTAGATGCATACCGCCTGTGCTATTGAAAGGTCCTAGTCTTCCAACAAATAATAACTGTTAATTATGTAAATGAGTTCGCAAGTAACGATAACTTCACCTACAATATTTTCAGCAAAACCCAACGATGGTCCTACAAAAAGCTTTGTTCTTTCATGTATCGACCCTCGGTTTGCGTATGCCACTGAGCAATACTTATACGATAAGTATACACGTAACAATTTGAGCTTTGACCATTTTGTTCTTGCTGGTTCTGCACTTGGCGGAAATTTAACCGGACCTGGCAGTGGAGTTGGGCAATGTAATATTCTATCTGCAAATTCTAACTGGAATAGGACTTTAATTGAGCACATTCAGGTTGCAATATCTCTTCACAATGTCGAGGGAGTAGAAATTATTGACCATTTAAATTGTGGTGCATATGGCGCATGTATTGCAGGCATATCGTCTGGGCCTACTGGGGACCAGGGCGCAACGTTTCACCGAGGCCAGTATATCAGCCTAGGTTCTTCTCTTACTGGTGCGGTATATGTTAGCCACAATAATATTATTGGTACTACAATTGGAAGTATCATTCTTGATGCTGGTGTTACAGGCAGATATTTTGATGGTTATACTACATCGCCAACAACTACACTAATTGATTATGGAGGTAATAGCATTCTAACAGAACGCAAAGGAACATATAGTGGCGCGAAGGTTCTTGTATTGGGTTGCATTGACCCAAGATATTCCTCTGTGTTATCAGCATTTTTAAGAGAATACAAGGGTGTTCAGTTTATTTACGATTTGTTTGTTCTTGCTGGAGCTTCGATAGGTGCAAATCAGTCATATCTTGCAAACGGAAACGTAAGAGTCTCAGGAAACAGAGGTAACTATCCCAATAACATTCTTGCGGATACTGCTGCTGGGATTGGTCCTATGGGGGTATCGTGGGGTCCTACTTTTTTTGACCATCTAAGTCTTGCTCGTTCACTGCATGGCATTACGGAGGTTTGGGTATTTGACCATTTAGATTGTGGAGCTTATAAGGCTGTTGCGTATGGCGATTTGAGCAATCCCGACTTAGTTGTAGAAACTCATGTTGCTGAGATGTCCAAATTAAAAGCTAGTATTGATGGTTATACTACTCGAACTGGACCAATCACTGACCCGCTAAACACGTCTCCATATTCTTTAGGATTTAAAGGATTTGTAATCGATTTGGATGGCAACATAGGAAAATATGTAGATGGAAATACTATATTTGGCGCTGAGTCTTCTTTAACAGTTGCAAGTAGTGTGAGTAGACCAGGTGTCTTGATTCGTGATTCTTCCGATTATACTAAAATAGTGAAACAGGCAAGATTATTTAGAGAATTTAGTGGCCGGGCCTCGACTGGTGGTTCTCAGACTGCATATAATAATGTGTTTAGCCAGCCTTATGATTACAGCATTATCCAAAGTAATGAGGCAAGAATAACATACAACTTGGGACGAAATGTGTGTGGGTGTACAGGAGCATTTTCTACGAGTCCTCTTGGTACTTAGGTATACATTGACCTCCATGTTTCTGGCTCTTTGGTATTTGTATCTGTCAGAAGTGTCTTAATAATAGGCTCCTTCAAGCAAAGCGGAAATTCTACTTTTGTGTAAAATTTGTAATCCTTCATAGTTTCCTCGTCTGCAATACGCAACATATTCAGACGAGTAATTATTGCCTCAGCTGTCCGTATTAATGTTCTGACACCTTCTTCTTTTGCCGAATATTCTGATATAATGAATTTTGAAGCTTCGTCTGTTAGTAGGATATCTTCCTTTGTGAAGTTTAGTCGTTGCAGGAGGTCGGGCCATACATATTGTTCTAAGATGGATTGTTTCTCTTTTGCAGTATACCCAGAACAATGTATGACTTGCATTCTGTCGCGTAGGATTGGATTTACTTGAGTAATGTCGTTGAATGAGAATACGAACAAGCATTGCGAAACATCAAACTCAATTCCAGAGAAGTATCTATCATGAAACTGTGAATTTTGGGTTCGGTCAGTTAGGTGAATGAGAATGCTTGCTATTTCTTCGCCATGAGGAGTTCCAGAAATCTTATCAAGCTCATCGAAATACATGATGGGATTCATGCATTTTGCGTGCATTAGCGAATCAGCTATGCGACCCCACATAGAACCTTCGTAGGTATATGAATGTCCGATAAATGTTGATACATCTGAAGCTCCACCCAATGAGAAGAATTGGAATGGACGATGAAGGGCTTTAGCAATACCGTTCTTTGCAATAGACGTCTTACCAACACCTGCAGGACCTTGTAAGGCAATAACATTTCCAATTGAATTAGGACTTGCTATCCATTGAGCAAGAACTTGCATTATCTGTGTTTTAGCAGTTGCCATTCCGAATACGGCCTTATCTAGAATTGCTTTGGAATCTCTCATGAATGCGGAACACTTATCGCGGCCGTCAGTTAGTTTTACAGGCAAAGGAACAACTTTCCCAAATGGAATACGAAGAAATGCGTCAACCCAATTCTTTAACTTATATGATTCGCCTGACTCATCTTCTATGGCGGATAGTTTCTTTAATACTGTTGTCTTAATGTATTCGGAAACGGGCAATTTTATAATTTGAAACTTCAAAGGAATATCAGAATCAGCTCCGAAGTTCTTTATTTGTAGCATAAACTCGTTTAGTTCTTTTTGTTTTTCTAGGGGAAGTCTTTCAAAATATGTTCGTTCTTTGCTTGTCAATTTTATAGCAGCCTCGACTACTTGTTTTCTGGGTTTTCGTCTAGCCTTATTCTTTTTTGGTTCGAGACTTTTGAGAAACTCTTGTAAGAATTCGTCATAGTCGGGTAATTCATCTTCTCCGGGAACATAGGTCGAATCGTCGTCGTCGTCATCGGGGGCAATTGTTGTATCTACAACCCATACTACATCTTCAGAAGCCTTGCGGTCTTGCTTCTTTTTTTGACGTCCGTCATCCGTAAAATCAGCACTGACCTTGCGGTCTTTGGCACTTTCGCGAGTTGGTCTTTTTGGCATTCCTTATTGACAGTAAATAAAACAAAAGAGGAAATTCATTTCCAACCAAATAAGCAATGGAAGAAATTGAAGAAGCGGCCAAAAAGGCTCAGGAAATTATAGACAAGACGAATGCAGACAACGACGATATTCGAAAAATGATGAATGTTGTTAAAAAGTTTATGCAGCATCATCGTGTCCTTGGATATGGGGGGACGGCGCTCAATAATTTGCTTCCCAAAAGCAAACAATTCTATGATTTTACAAAAGATATACCCGATTACGACTTCTACTCTGAAACTCCCCAAGACCATTCCAGGATTATTGCTGATGAGTTAGTCAAATCTGGATTTGATAACATTCAAGTAAAGCCTGGTGTCCACCTTGGTACTTTCAAAGTATTTGCCGACTATATCCCTGTAGCAGATGTCAGTACGCTGAGTAAGCCAATTTTTACAAAGTTATGGAATGATAGTATCGTGAAAGATGGGATTCGTTATGTTCCTCCTAACTTTTTGCGTATGTCTGTATATTTAGAGCTATCAAGACCTCGAGGGTTTGTTGAGCGTTGGTCTAAGGTATACAAGAGAATTAAACTTTTGAATGATGAATATCCTGTTGTCTGCCCGACTTCTGATGAATCTATAAATGAAGAATATGCAACTCCTGAAATTAGAGAAAAACTAGAAGACCTTTTGCTTGAAAATCCTGTTGTTCTTTTAGGATTTAATGCTAGCACAGTGCAGGCTGGTAAGGATGAATGGAAGTTGCCGATAGACTTGCTTGTAGAACCTGAGAATTTCAGTAAAGTTACGAAGGAGATTCTTACAATTTTTGGCAGGGGTGAAGCAAAGAAAAGGGAATTTGAAGAATATGGTGAATTACTTCCTGCGCACGCTGATATTGTTCATGGTGACAAATTGTTAGTTCGTGTATTCGAAACAACAGCATGCCATAGTTACCATAAATTGCCTTCTGGGTTAATGGTTGCATCTATTCCGACTTTGCTAAACTTCTTTTTTGCTATGTTGTATGCTGACAAGGAATTTCTGGAACATACATCTAGACAGAGGCTAGTATGTACAGCGCATAAATTGATGGAGATTGCTAATAATGCATCTAGACGACGATTTAAGTTATTGACCCCAATTACATGTTTGGGAAAGCAGGAAGAAATTACTGATTTGATGCGTAAGAAAGGCAAATTATATGACCATCTTTCTAAAAACAAAAACTCTGCCAAGTTCTTGAAGTATTTCTTTTCATATACTCCTAAGAGATAGTCAGCTTAGATATAAGGTCTTCTACGTCCATATCTTCTGTTTCCGTTGGGCTATTCAGGAGTATTTCGTGACATTCTTCGCAAACTAACACGCCTGAAGGTTCATGTTCATAAGCGTCTCGTTCGTTTGGTATTAGATGTTGACAGCAATCGCAGAAGAGTCCGGTAAACTCTTCTTCCATTGTTTATTTGTAGATATGTGTAGAAATATGAATCCATTTCTAAAATGGAATTACATGTAAGAAGAGTAATACTAGGTAAGAAATGCCTATTGTGTTGATTGCTGTTGACGGAATTAATAAGAATTTGCGGGAGTTTGAGGATATGCATAATAATGTGTTTGATATTTTGATTGAATCATCTGACCCACAAAGCAAGGCTATTGGGGATAAATTGGCTGAACATTTGGTGTTTGTAAAGCGTATAAGCAATTATCTTTTGGATGAGATTGATGATGATGGTGAAGAAGAGATGGCGTATAATATGGGTGCTGTTTTGAGTAGTGTTCGAAGTCTGAATGTCCAACGAGGAATGATTATTACGAGTAAAAAGGTCATTAATAGTTGGGACCCACATACCAATATGAATGAGTGGGATGCTATTTCAATGTAAAAATGGGTCATTTATGCCTAAGTTAGCGCGTCAATCCAGTGGCCGCGTTCCTCTAGCGGAACATCAAGTTCCTCAAGGATGCGCTGGCCTGCTTCTAGACGCTGCTGTAGGTCATCAATATTTAGTAGCGCTGAAAAGCGCTCGCCGATATTCTCATTTTTAGATTTGGCTTCTGTGTCGACACCTTCTAGATAGCCAGAAAGGATGTTGCAAAGACGGCTCAGGTTTCCCTGAGCACACATGCCAATATTGTCTTTAAGTTCCACAGCAAGGATGTTTTTTAGGTCAGCTGCGTGGGGGGATGTTTTGATATACTGCCACACCGAGTTGAGGACACGAGCATAAATGCCGCGACCCATCTCGTAGATGTCATCATCTGCGCAGTATTTTGCCATCATTTGCCAGGCGGACTCTTTGGTCAGCCTGCACTCCAGAATGATTTCACCCGGAGTTTTAAGCGTCTCCGTCTGGTATTCGGGAGGCACAATGATGGTTAGCACTGTCTCGACAGTGCGCTTGACCTTTTCTACGACCACGGCTGTGTGGACGTTCTGGCGGTCTGCTGCCAGTTGTGCAAGTTCGCCGCCCGCGTTTTGGGCAGCGAGGTGGGCTTGGCGTTCTATAAACGCGTTGCGTCGCGCTTCACGCGCGATAAGGGCAGCGCGGCGGGCTTGCCGCTCTTCAAAGGCAGCGCGGCGTCGAGCGCGTTCTGCTGCCCACCTTGCTCGTTCGCGCTCTACGAAGGGAAAGTCCGCATCGTTTCCGCCGTTCTCTTCAGTCTCTTTATCAATTTGCTTTTCTAGAGACTGGAGGTCGGTTAAGTATTTTATTTGTTGCTCACGCAAGGCTGTGTTAAGCGCTGGCCCTTGAAAGGAGTCCAGCAATAAACGCTTCTCACGCGTATTAACAAGTGCGAGTTCATTGCGTCGGATATTATTTGGCCCGACTTTAAACATCGTCGCCATGTGGGTGCCGCATCGCGGGTTTGGAGTTTCTCCAATCACAATCACGGTGCAGCGAGCGCCACATTTTTTAATACCGACGCACTGAGACATCGTTTTAGAATTATTAACAGTTCATGAAAAAATCCGTTTTTGATTTTTAGGACTTCTTATAACGTAGCAATTTTTTTGCTTTTCTTAATCTTTGGCGTGCAGCCTCTTTTGCAAGGTATTCACGACGAATATCAGGAACTGCGTTTTCGAGATTTTTGAAGGGGTGGACATACCCCTCTTGTCTGAGAGCAAGTAAGGCTTGAACAGCAGCATCCATGATTAAAGATACTTTTTCAAAGCAAACAAAAATCCGTTTTATTTAGTTTCCAATGCAACACAATTGAACCCTCTTATGGCGTATTTGTGATACTTTTTAATATGCTTTAAAGTTTCTAAGCGACTGAAATTATAATTTTTTGGGAGTTTTAAGAAGATGTAATCGGGTTTCCACAACTCCCTTAAGATTTCTTTGAGGAATATATCTAATCTCATATCGCCTAAGAACAAATCCAGATTTGTTTTGTCTTTATAATCGGGACCTCCCCAAGGGGCATCGATGTATAGGATATCGGTATACCAATCGTAGATTTCGGTTGAATCGCCAAAGTGTAAATTTATGTTGTTTAATCCGAATACTTTTACGTTGTTTTCAAGTGCATCATAGTTTTCTTTATTGTATTCGATTGAGTCAACTGTATGAAAATTGAGACCGAATAGAATTGTATCACCACCAACATTGCCTGTGAGGTCTGTTATATGTTTATTTGAGATATCACCGACAACTGATTTGATTATTTTGAGAAGTCTTTCGCCATCTTTAGGTTTTGTGATGCTATATTCTCCTTCTTCTGTTATTCGTAGTTTAGAATAATCGACATCATCTTTTGCAGGGAACATTGTTCTTAAGTCGCGGCTTGAATTAAAACCGCCAGTTCGTTTTGTCCTACGACGTGTCATTAATCTTATTTGGAAAATTTAAAAATGCTGAATTGTGATTCAGCCGTATATCATTAGTCCGATATCTAACTTAAGTTGTGCTTCGAAAATCTGGTATTCGGTAGTTTGGTCTGGCTTGAGTTTCCAGAATAAGCTGCGAGCCGTAATAAGCGCGTTTGTGCGCGCGTTCTGTTCTTGCTCTGCATCGTCGGAGATGCTTAACAGATACGTTATTGCCTTTCGAACACATTGTTCATCTACACCTGCGCCACTTGTTAAGGTAAGTGCTTTATCATAGTGGCCATCTCGGACATAGTCAATGAAGGCTTTGTCTTCCTGCGAAGGCATTGTAGAATTAGAAGTAAAAAATGTTTTGCGGAGTAAATCCGTTTTACTGGTCGAGAACAAGGGGAGAAATCAGGCATTCGGAGAGAACTCTGTCTTCTACCTCTGTTTTGATTTTTGAAAGTTGTTCAATTCGACGCATACAATCATATGTAATCCGTCTGCGATGTTCTTCGTTTAGCGGGTTTCTCATTAGTACTATAATATCTTTGAGGATTTTAATAGTATAACTGAGCAACTCGAGCGAGTCCATGCTGTATTATTAGTGAGAATTAACACTGAAAATTTCCATTTTTATTCGATATTCTTAATAAGTATGTCACAAATTGACATAAAAGTTTTAAAGCAAGGAATACTATCTCGGAATGTCGTAACTTGTTGCTTTTTTACGGTTGGCGAAGCTTATCGCGATTTTCGGCAATATATAGGAAACTTGAAGCGATTTATTCAGCAAACTGAATTACTGAAGACGTTTGAACTCCGGATTTATACGGATGATACTGGTAAAGATATCGCATTGGCTGTTTCGGATGGAAATCCAAGAGTAACTGTATTGCATTACGATTGTCCACAGTTCAGAGAAGGAAGAGGCCACAAAGGAATGTTTGGAACTCTTGTTAGATTTTTGCCGATATTTGAAGATTTAGATGTTGTATGGTGTTCGGACATTGACATTCCAGACCGTTGGTTGGATGAACGCCAATTACATTTAATGAATAAGCACAAGTGTGATTTCTTTTTGGCAAAGTTTATTTGTTACGATGACAAAGTAGTATGGAATAGAAAGAATACTATTCTTGCTGGAAGATTTATCACGAAGATACAGTTTCCTCGTGCATTACTAACCCGGTTTCTGAATATGTTTACAGAAGGAAAATTGTCTGAGATTGTGAATAGGATAAACGATGAAAATACTAATTTAACGAACAATAAGCCTGCATCTGAGTTTCCATATGGCATGGATGAAGTATTTTTGAATACATCTATTTACAACTGGATGATGCGGCATAATAAGAGGATATTGTTGCAAACTGATTATTTTATTCGTGGGTTTGCATATGAGTTTGGAGATAAGGAAGCAAAGGCATTAACTCAAAGTTACCATTGGTTTCCCACACATTCTAAGTTTTTGAAGCTTAAAAAGTTGTTTGAGAAGTATTTACCAATTTTGATGAAGCGTCATATTTGCTACAAAGAGTTTTTTGACAATCTCCCTAATTTTAAAAATGATTTTATAGTTTATTCTATTGTGAATGGTTCTGACTTGTAAAAAAATGTAGATATAGAAATCTACTGTTCGTACGAAAGCTCATATCGGCCACACTTGGCGATTAGGCGCCTTTTTGGGGAGACCTCAAGGCTGTCCATCATCTCTTCAATCTCGGCCAGCTCGGGAGGAGGGCTGAGGTGTTGGATGAGTTGCTTTAGGTGGATGTATGTGTTCTCGCCGTCGAACTTTTGGTAGCCAAACAAGATGTTATCAATGCTTGACTGGTTGTCAGAAGCCCACTCTTCGAGAGAGTTGTACTCCTTGTGGTTGATGTAGTCAAAGTAGCGGTCTTTGTAAAGCTTCACGTGGCTGAAGACGTTGAACTTCCTTGCCGACGCCCTAATTGCATAAGAGCAGCCGCCTAGGTCTTTTAGCGTCTCGACAAAGTCTTTCTCGCGTTCGAGGAAGAAGCAAGGCGGAGTGTCCGTGGGAACGGGAACACCACAAAGCGTTTCGATGTGAACACCAAGATAGGGGCCGCACTCAGCAAAAGCTGTTTGAAGGACACTGTGAATGTCTGTCATCTTTTGATTGACACCAAATCTGGATTTGTGTTAATCCGTTTTTCTGTTCTCAACCGAATGGAGAAAAAAGACTTGTTCAGTCTTAAGCTGGAATGCCAATGGGGGCAATTCCAATTGCCTCTGCGGCTTTGAGGTAGTTGTTCAAAGCCTTCTCGGTGAAGAAGCCATCAAGTTCTACCAGAGCTCTGCCTCGGTATACGTAGTAGTTGTCATCGAGGTCTTCTTTAAGACGCTTGATGAGTTTGCAAATGCCTTTGAAGTAGTTTTTCTCTTGCGCGACTGTTACGTCTGCTAGAGGAGGGCTTGAGCAGAAGCGGTCAAACTCTGCTGTGAGGGCCTTCACCCAGTTTTCGATATCAGACACGTTTTCCATGGCAGTTTGACGTTGAGTTTGTTGTATTTTCAAAATTCGTTTTTTTGTTAGAAAGGACAAGTTTTTCATTCATCTGTATATGCAAGCAAGAAGAGTGAGAGTATGCTCATACATATTCCTACCCATCTTAAGCCTTTTATAGATTCACCGAATACGAATATGCCTTGAAGAGTTACGATTACGTTGCTCATTAGATTCCAAATTAAGTTTGTGGCAACCATACCATCATGTTTCATGGCTTTGAGGAATACAAGAGGTTCGAGTGCATAAAGACCAATAGACAATGGCAGACCCCACGAAGAAGGGATTGAACCTTTGCTTACCATTTTGATGGTGGACATCATGCAGATGTCTATGAGAGCCATGACAGTTCCAAAAAAGATTGGTAGCATGTTAAAATTGCCAAGTTTCCAATTTACTGAAGTAATTATTTTATCGAATACGTCTATCTGCTTTTTTGTCATTTGAGTTTAAGCAAGAACAATAATCGAAAGTTTCAGAATCGAATTGTTGTCCACATAAATAACAGGATATATATTGCTTGGGGATTTTGATACGTAATTTTGTAACATCTGTATTGTCGATATAGAAATAGTCGAAGCAGGATTTGAGTGTATTAAGAATCTTAGAAAGATACATTTGATTATAAAGATTATTGTTTAAAAAGGTTTTTCCCTGCTATTGTGCTAGGGGAGCGGGAGCGGTGAAAACCACGACTTGTTTCTTTGGTCATATCGGCCGTAGAAGTCTTCTGTTATCGAGTACTCTTTCGCCTCTTTGACTAAGAACCACGTGATTGTAGTTCCATCTCCTGTTCCGGAAAGGCGGAATGTCCGTGGAGTTCCATCTTCGTTGAGCAATGGAGTTCCCGAAAAGTTTTTTGCTTGGATTAGTTTTCCAGCAAACTGGGTAATGAGTGTTCCATCTTTGTTAATGAATGCTCTCCAGTAGAACTTGTCGACTGGAAGGCCAGTCCGGCCAACTCGAGAATGTTTGGTGAAATCTAGAAGATTTTCAGCAGACATGCAGATACGTTATGTTTTAGGTGTAAGCAAAGATTCCATTTTGAAAAATGCCCCTACCACGCATTTTTATAACAATCGGTTCCTCCGGATTCTCCAGCAACACAACACGCTGGCTCCCATTCACCCCTCTCGTAGTCGAACCGTCTTGTACTTTGCTATTAGATAGCAAAGTTCGGGTATCTCTCTGACCCCTAGAGCCGCTAAAGTCGGCAGACATATTTACACCCAGTAGAACTCCCATCCATTACGAGTCTTCTAAAGTCGGCAAATGTTTACACCCAATAGCATGACACTCCTTAAATAAAATAAGAATGCACCACAACATTTCCGTTTTTAAGAAGGAGAGTTATATGAACGTTGATAGAACAAAAAAGGGAATTGTTTGAGAAGTTTGTTGTCTATCCCAAACTGAGTGTTGTCAAATCTGGAAACGTTTTCAATATTTTGCATTTGATAGTTGATGTTGACGTTGTATTGATTGGTACGAGACCAGCTTCGCGTCTTA
>Ga0222712_10002681_pt1 | contig 20083 bp, 30 predicted proteins | sample C33_657DmetaG_FD_165043 | JGI IMG/M metagenome (GOLD analysis project Ga0222712, IMG submission 165043) | Estuarine water microbial communities from San Francisco Bay, California, United States - C33_657D | ecosystem: Environmental > Aquatic > Marine > Unclassified | place: USA: California... | reverse complement strand
GCATTATTCGATATACAAACAAGAGAATTATTAGAGTTAACCCATGTTTCTCCTGTGCCAAAACCAAAGGAAGAAAATAAGATTAAGGAACTTATTTTAAAAAGTGAAATTTTTAAAACCAAGTTAATTCAGTATAAAGATTTAGGTATTACTAAGGTTATCATTGAGGAACCTTTAATGAATAGTAATAACGTCTACACCATCCAAACCTTATTAAGATTTAATACGTTAATTACAAAACAAATCTTTGATGTGTTAGGAATAGTTCCTGACTATATCTCAACTTATAATTCAAGAAAATTTGCTTTCCCTGAATTAGTTAGGGAGAACGATAAAGGAAAACATGTATTGTTTGGAGGGTTACCTAAAGACTGTGATAAAAAACAAATTATTTGGGATTTAGTCGCTAAAAGAGAACCACAAATTACTTGGGCATATACAAGAAACAATACTCTTAAGAAAGAGAACTTTGACCAAACAGATGCGTACTGTTGTGTTTTAGGTTACATGTCCCAGGAAGGGATTTGGAAATAATATCGTTTAATATACCGATAATATGAAATATCGTCTTAATAGACGATATTTTTATGCGGTATCACTAACAAAGATTTCAATTAAGTCCGAGGATATTAACGAGGATGTGCTTACGACTATGTTATAAGGTGGTGTAAAATACCCTGAACTTGTTAACCCACCATTAATTTTAACTATATGAAATGCAACACCTGAACCTGTTATATTTGCTAAAACATTAGTGCCTGTTGAGGAATGATTCCCAATCAGATTTTGGCTTGGACCAACTGGAAATGAGGTTCCGAATAATGGTGTATATGTTGAAGTTCCACTATCGTCAGTGATATTATTAACGGTTACACTACTTGACGTGTTATATATCTTTAATGGGTTGGAATAATAACAATCATCACAATTAAAATAAAAATTGGTGTATGTTAATGTTGGAGGGTCCGTTGTTAAAAATAATGGAAACCAACAATTACCATTAGTATCTTTACAAAAATCGGATAATGATGGTAATGGGATTACCCCAATACCAGAACCACTACATTGACTTACAAAGTAATTGTTTAACATAACACCTGTTGGTGTTGGTGTTGGTGTAGGAGTTTGAGTTATTGTCGGTGTAGGAGTCGGTGTCGGTGATGGAGGTAATTCAATACAATTAAATACCTCAAATCTTTCACACCCATCAAATGTTATAACTTTAATACCAACCGCAGGTGCCATATTAAATTGATATGGTAGTATTATTGTATTTGAAGGGGGGACTGTCGTACCAATAGTTGCAATCAAAACACAATTATTACCATACACATCACATGCGTAAATCGTATATGGTATTATAATACTACCCGTTATGGATGTTATTTCTATTGATGTCATAATTATACTATTGGACAAAGACCGTCAATACAATCACCAAAAGTGTTTATTGTTACTAGATTTCCTGACGATACAATAAACGGTGTTGTTAATGAACAGAATTTAGGACTTGATGAATAATTATTCACATGTATTGTCTGCATCATATTATCACAATCATAATAGATTACACTCACACCTGAGGATATTCTACCTGTTGGACCACCATTTGATACTGAATAACACTTACAGACTAAAGGAGGACAAACTCCGTTAGAACAAATATCAAGTTTAGTCACACTATATGGGTTTAATGAATTACCAACAGGGGTTGTTAATGAACAAACATAAAGAGGTACTGTATTTGAGGTAACACCTGTTTGAGACACTCCGTTACAATCAACATAACTATAAGTACACGTATCATCACTAATTAATTCATAACAATAACATGGAATACCACTCGGTGTTGGGGTTAGTGTCGGTGTTGGTGTAGGTGTTGAACTTGGAATTACAATACAAGAGAAACAACCCCCTAAATTGGAGTATCCTAATGGACCTTCAATCAAATCAATTGTATTAACACCAATTATATCGTTATTAGTACCGACATATGATACACATTTAAGAACTCCATCAATATAAGCTTTGAATACCATAAATTCTTCTAACGTATCACCTGAAGGTGTTGGAACTGAACTTGTTGTATAATACATCATACCGTTAATACAATCTTGGAATTGTTTACTTGTTGGACAATCAAACTGACCATCTACAGTTGTGAATGATACATCCCCTAATACATTACAAGGTCTTGTAATAATAGGACTTGAACTTGGTGTAATAGTAGGTGTAGGACTTGGTGTTGGACTATAACTATTAATTGTTGCGTCAACTGAAACATCTACACAAAGATTAATAACTGGTGTAGGTGTAGGTGTTGGAGTGTGTGTAGGTGTTATACTTGGTGTAAACAATCAAATATTGCGTCAAAATCAAATGTTACACACGCAATTGTTGTGGTCGTTGTTGTAGGACACTCACCCTCAAAAAAATACTCGTCACATAAATCAGGACACTTTGAAAAACAAGGTGACTTACCTGATAATATACAGAAACCACCTAAACTTGTTGATAAACACCATTGTAATTCGGTAGTATTGTAGTAAATATAATATATACCCGAATTACTTAACCAATAAGAATAACCATCATAATCACCATCCAAATAGTAAGTATCGTCAAAATCGTTACCTGTGTTTGTAATACAATAAGTTTCCGAACATGGACCACAATTAGGATTATCTGAACAAAGACCTAAATTAGTTATGATTACTGGACAACCATCTTTATATCTAGGTTCTATTAATGAGCATAGAGTATTTCCGTTACCTGTTAAAGTTACACGTGACTCCATACCCTCACAAGTGGTATAATAAATATCACATGTCCCATCAATATCAATTTGGTAACAATTACAACAACCTACACAATTTTCACTTTGTGTACAATCTTCGCAAGTTTTATAACCATCACCGAGTTGAGAATACATTTGATTCCCTAAAGGAGTGTTTGAAGGGATGTCCTGTTCAATTTTTACTAAAGTATAACAACCTAAAGGTAATGTACTATTAATGGTGCAGTCATTTGAATTTGTAAATTCAGAAATACAAAAGGCATTACCTATGTTTTCATTTTGTAGTGGAAAACTACCATTAACACTACCTAAAATATGAAAAACTTCATTACCACAACAACTACTAAAAGAAAATGTGTATCTTGCGTCCCAAGTTAAAACAGTTAATGAAGGGTCAGGTACAAATGTGTAAAGGTCGGCAGTGATAAAATAAGTTGCGTTTGAAAGTACGTTTACCGAACAAGGATTACCGTTACAATCTGTGAAATTTTGAACAATATCACTACCTGTTGGGTTTGTTAGTTGGAATGATGAACAAAGGATACTCATGAGATTATAAGAGTTTGGGTTATTTCACAGTTATTATCGTCAACGATTTTCAAAGTAAACTCAGTTTGACTTGATAAAATTGAAGGGACCCCGAATGTATATGGTAAACTTGAAATAGTATCCACATAAAAACAAGTTGTAATAGGATTATCACATAAATAAACATCAAAAGGGGTTGACCCTGTTATATCGTTGATAGTAATGTCTGTTGGCATTTTATTCTTTTATAAATAAATATAATGGGGTAGTAAAACTTGTGAAGATTGACTACCATTATTATTTTTCTTATTTTTAGTTCATGTCGGATGATGCGGAAATTTTAATTGAGTTACTTACGGATGTTCTTGGTGACCCAAAACAACATTATGAAAATAAAGGTCAAATCGCCTTTGACTGTCCTGCTTGCGATGAAGACCGACATAAGGGTAACCTTGAGGTAAATTATTTTTCACATGTCTATAAATGTTGGTCTTGTAGTGATGTTAATGACATGCACGGACCGTTAGGAAAATTGTTTGACAAGTTTGGGAACAAAAAACAAAAGAAAGTTTATAATGTTCTACAACCCGAGGACTTTAAACCTAAGGAGAAAAAAATACCTAAATTAAGATTACCTGAGAGTTTTACGACATTCAAGGACTCAAGTCCCGTTTACCCGATTAGACGACAAGCTTATAATTACCTGAAAAATAGAGGGATAACCGATGAAATTATTGAAAAATATGAAATTGGTTTTTGTGATAAAGGTAGTCATGGTGGACGTATTGTTGTTCCATCTTATGATAAGAAAGGTGAATTAAGTTATTATATCGCCAGAAGTTGGGACCCGAATAGTAGAGCTAAATATAAAAACCCTGAAGCTGAGAAAGACAAAATCATATTCAACGAGAGCTTAATTGATTGGAAGAAAGACATTTACTTAGTTGAGGGGGTCTTTGACGGATTCTTCCTACCCAACAGTATTCCAATGCTAGGAAAACACTTATCATCACTATTATTTGAAAGTCTATATAATAAAGCTAAGAAAAATATTATAGTTGCGTTGGATGGTGATGCTTATGAAAATGGATTAAAAACATACCACGAATTGAATGGTGGCGACCTATATGGTAGGATTAAAATAGTTAAACTACCAAAAGATAAAGATGTCTGTGACTTAAAAGGACAGATTGATGAATATTATGTAACAATTAGATGACAAAAGATTTAAATGAAATTGCGAAAGAGATTCGTGAAATTTTACAAAAAAGAAGGGAAGAATTAGATTTAACCTTCGTTGAAGATACTCACACTTACTACATGAAAGACTTGAAAGGTGTGGTTAGGGATAATTACCCATCTGTGAGTAAAGTAATGAAACTCTTCTATGAAGAGTTTGATAGTGAAGGTATTTCATATAAGAAAGCAAATGGTGACCCAGAGGTTCAAAAACAATTACTTGATGAGTGGAAAGCAGCAGGAGATTACTCTACAAATATGGGAAGTAGAGTCCATTACCTTTTAGAAAAAAAACTTATTGAGATGTTTGGTGATTACAAAGAAGTTAGACAACCAATCTTTGACTGTGATTTTACTCAAATACTGAAGGGTGACTCCATGGTTGTTGCGGGTAGTGATTATTTAGATTTAATGATTGAAAGAGGTGCGGTATTACTTGATACTGAGATTGTATTAGGAGACCCTGAATTGGGTTATACAGGACAACCCGATAAGGTTTGGTTAATCTTTAACAAAGAGATGACGGAGTTTGGATTAGTGATTACGGATTGGAAGTCAAACAAACCAAAAAACTTTGAAGAAAATCATTTTACAAAAAGAATGAAATACCCATTTCAGAAACACCCAAACAATGCTTTAGGTCACTATTTCACTCAATTACCATTCTACGGTAAACTTCTTCTTAAAATGTTAAAAGGAACGAAGTATGAAAACTTGAAACTATATGGTTGTATAATTGTGTTGGTTAAAGAGACTGGTGATTATGAAGAGTTTAGAGTTCCTAAAGAAGTGATAAACACTATATTGGATATGGATATGTCCAAGTATTTGACAAAATAAATAAAAACAACTATATTTTACCATGGAAAGTAATGTAACATTGGTATGGACATATACCACAACTTGGGATGATTTTCTCCCAAATGGATTGACAATAAATTATACAATTAAATAAAATGGACGATATTTTAAAACCAAAAATTGACCTTAAAAAACAACCAACTGTTGAATGTGAAAAATGCACCTCAAAATATTTTAGAGAAGTGGTTTTGATAAAGAAAGTTTCTAAACTAATGACAGGAAGTTCTGAAGATACCTTAGTACCATTCCCAACGTACAGATGTGATGATTGTGGACATGTTAATCCTGACTTTGCGTTATTTGATGAGGGTAACAAGACTAATTTAGTGTAATATGACACACAAAGAATTTTATATTTGGTTAGATGGGTTCATGACCAATAGATGTTGGACTGTAATCCAACAAGCTGATATTGAAGGAATACAAGAAAAAATGAAAGAAGTTAAAGATGATTTTGACTTTGATAAGTTCATCAACATAAGTAAACATAGAAAATTCAACGAACCAATAATCGTTGATTCAAAAAAACAATTAAATGACTAACATTAGTAGAGTATTAATGATTTTTGGAATTTTTGTATTAGGTATCGCCATGGGTCTCCTAATTGAAAAGTCTAAACCAATTAAAGTTATCACAATAACCAATACCGATACAACATTGGTTAACCAAGTTGAAGAACTTGAAGAACAAAATGAATTACTTTTAGATGAATTACAACTAAAAGAAAGTGAAATTAGTTATTGGGGTAGAAAGTATGACGAAGAGAAAAACAAAAAATAATGATAAAAAAATTAGTACACTTCTCTGATTTACATGTCAGATTATTTAAAGACCATGAACTTTATCGTGGTATTCTGATTGATATGTTTAATCAGTTTAAAGAAATTGCTCCTGATAGAATTGTTTTCACGGGTGATTTAGTACATTCTAAAAATCAAATGACTCCTGAACTTATTGAGTTTGTTGCATGGACATTAACAGAATGTTCTAAGATTGCTAAAACAGTTTTAATAATTGGTAATCATGATTTCTTGGAGAACAATATGTCAAGATTGGATGCGTTAACACCTATTATTGATTCATTACAGGATGAGAACATTGTTTACTTGAAGAACAGAGGAGTATATGAGGACCAAAATATTGATTGGGTGGTATACTCATTGATGGACCACAACATTCCACCTGATATTGAAAAAACAGATAGATTGAAGATTGGTTTATTTCACGGACCCGTACAAGGACTAACAACCGATATTGGGTATAAGTTTGAGACAGGGTTTGAATCAGATAAGTTTGATGGTTGCGACTTGGTTCTATGTGGAGATATTCACAAACGACAAGTGTTTAATATTCCTGGTGGAAAGAAAGCCTATATGGTTGGGTCAACGATTCAACAAAACTTTGGAGAAACAATAAACAAACATGGATATGGGATATATGATGTTGAAAATGACAAATACGAATTTGTTGATTTGAAAAACACAAAACCTTTCCTATCTTTTAAACTAAAATCATTTGACGATATTATAGATGGTACAGAAAAACTCGCAAACGTATAATATTGAGATTAAGAACGTCAAGGAAGTTTATGATTATTGTTTATTAAATAAAATCTTAGACATTGACGAATTCATCAACAAATGTTTTAAGAATGGATTCCACACCGAAAAATATGGACTATTGGGAAATTCACTTAATGAAGGTGAAAAACACTTAAAAACAGACGGTATTGAAGAAAAACGTGTGGAAATTGAGGTAATCCGTGAAATACTCGTGGAAGTACCCGTTGAAGTAATTAAAGAGGTTGATAAAATTGTTGAGGTTATTAAGGAAGTTCCTGTTGAAGTTATAAAAGAGATACCTGTTGAGAAGGTGGTAATTCAAGAAGTAATTAAGGAAATCCCTATTGAAAAAGTGGTTGAACGAATTGTTAAAGTATCTGATGATACTCAAATAAATGAACTGTTGTTAAAAATACAACAGTTGGAAAACAGACCTCCTGAAATTCTTGAGGTTACAAAGGAAGTTGAGAAAATAGTTGAGGTGGTGAAAGAGGTTCCTGTTGAAAAAATAGTTGAGGTGGTGAAAGAGGTTGAAAAACCTAATGACAGAACCTTGATGTTACAGGAAACATTAAATAAATTACGTAAGGAACTTACCGATAAAAATGGTAAGATTACGGAACTTGAGGGGACTATCAAAAATTTAGAACAAATAAATAAAAATCAAGGTGCGGTCTATATGAAAGGGTCAAACCTAACACAAAACTTATAAAATTATGATAATATTAGTATGGTTATTAATTGCTTATGGGATGAGTAACATCCTTGTTTACGGGTCAATATTTCAAGGAATGAGAAATTGGTTTAATAAAATGGGTAGTAATGAATACATGCCTTTAAATGGGTTATTTAAATTCATCTCAGACTTATTGTCTTGTATGATGTGTACAAGTACATGGGTAGGGTTCTTTTTATCTTTAACTTTTTATTCACCTTCACAAACTTTCTTTGGACATAATGATTTTATTTCCCTATTCTTTGATGGTATGTTAGCGTCAGGGTTTGTATGGGCGTTTAATGGGATGGTAGAATGGTTTGAAGAAAATAGACCAACAAAATTATAAAATTAATAAATTAAATAACAAATAAATAAAAACAATTATGCCAAAGTCAAAATTACGTGGTGGTGCGAAGGCACACAAATCAAGAGTCGCAAAAAGAAATGAGCGATTAAAAGTTGAAAGAAAACAAGCGGAAAAACAGTACATGCAATTGATGGAACAACGTTTACAAGAATTCCAAAACAAATTTTCAGGTATGACAGAAACTGATGAATTAAATGCTGGGAACGTTGTTGACGTTTTAACTAACGAGGAACCAATTCAAGAAGATGTTAAACCAATTGAAGACGAGGTTTCTGAATTAGAAAAATAAAATGGATTTATTCAATCCTCCTATAGAATTTAATTACAAAAGAATGAGTAAAGAATTAGAGTTTGTAACGTTAGACAACCCATACTTACAAGTAGTATGGGAAGACTATGCGGAAAACTTCACACAAGAAAAGATTAAGAGTGTTAGACATTATTTCCAAAAGAAATACAACACTACGAATGTGAATGTTATTACCAAAACTAAATCAAGTGATGAGGTAACACACACAGTAGATATTTCATTTAACATCTTGGATAAGAATTACCAATCCGAGTTAGTTAAATCATACCTAACCGTAAAGTCACAAGAAAACTTATTTGATGAGGTAATACATCTTGATGGGATTGTAGATAATAAATTACTCATGAATGAAAGTGAGGTTAGTCCATTCAAACGATGGTTCATTAAAAACATTGAATTTTCAAATTTCCTATCTTATGGTGAAAATCAAAAGATAGATTTTGAAAAGTCTGACGGTATTTCAGTGATTGAATCTAACCCACCAAATTTTGGAGGTAAAACAGTTTTAAGTGTTGACCTATTGTTGTTCCTATTCTTTAATGAGACAACTAAAACATCTAAGGCAGAAGAAGTATTCAACCGATTCACGGATAAGAATAAAGTACATGTTAAAGGTGAGGTTACAATTGATGGTGAAGATTATATCATTGTTAGACAAATTGAAAGAAAGAAATCTAAGAGTGGCGATTGGAATGTCAAAACTGAACTAGACTTCTTCAAGAAATTATCTGACGGTAGTTTACAAAACTTCACAGGTGAACAACGAAGAGAGACCGAGGCGTTCATTAAAACTTCTATTGGGTCCAAGGATGACTTCTTAATGACCATCCTAACAACCGCAACTAACTTAGAGGATTTGATTGATTCTAAACCAACTGCAAGAGGACAAGTTCTTTCTAGATTTATGGGGTTGGATTTCCTTAAAAAGAAAGAAGATGCTGGTAAAGAAATTTACAGTGAGTTCTCAAAATCTATGATGTCTAACATTTATAGTAGTGAGAAGTTAAAGAGTGATAATGAAGATTATAAAGGTAAGATAGATGAATTAAAAACTCAAAATGAACAGTTACAAAAAGATTTGATTGATGTTCAGAATAGAATTATTAAAGGACAAGAATACCGAGATAATCTCTTAAAAAGTAAACATACTGATATTGATAAAGAGATTAGTATGTTATCACCTGATAAAGTTAACGCAGAGATAACTTCTTTAACAGTCCAAAAACAAAGTGTTGAAAAACAATTATCTGATATTAAGGTAATTGAACCATCATCATTTTATCATGAGGACCAACATGATAAAGTTAAGGAGGAATATAACGAAGCTTTTAAACAAAAAATTGAAGTTGAAAGTAAGATTAAATCAATTGAAGAATTAAAGAGTTCTGTTGACGGTGGAATTAAATGTGAACACTGTGGAATTGACTTAATGATGGCATCAATCACACAATCTAAGATATCTGAACTTGATGGTTTTAATATTCACAGAGACCAAATTTTGGTGTTAATGACGGACTTATCAAGCAAAGAACAAGCGTTCGTACAACTTAAAAAAGAGTTTGATGAGTATGAAAAAAACAAACTAATTAAGGAAAAATACGAACTTAGCATTGAAGGATACGATTTAAAAATCAAAGGACATCAAGAGAAGTTAACCAAATATAACGAGTTACAAGATAAAATTTCAACCAATGATAAAATCGAGACTCAGTTAATTAAAGCGGGATTAAAGTTAGATGAACTTGATGCGGAAAAGAATAACATCAATAGAAAGACCGACAGTAATGATTACCAAATCAAATCTTACAATGAAAAGATAGAACAAAATATTAAAATCATTGTTAAAATTGGTGAAGAGGCTGAAAGGGAAAAAATCTATAAAATCTATTTGGAAATTTATGGTAAGAACGGAATCTCCAAAATGATTATGAAGACAATGATGCCATTAATCAACTCAGAATTACAAAGATTATTGGAAGATAGTTGTCACTTTAGACTGGAAGTTAGAATCAATGATAAGAATGAAGTTGAGTTCTTAATGATTGATAACAATACTCAGATTGAAAAGTTAATGGCTTCAGGTTCAGGGTACGAAAGAACAATCGCATCACTAGCGTTGAGAGCGGTACTAAGTAAAATTTGTTCACTACCAAAACCAAATATTATTGTTTTTGATGAAGTATTTGGTAAAATATCCAACGATAACTTGGATATGGTATCTGAGTTTTTTATTAAGATTAAAGAATACTTTGAAAAGATATTCGTTATTACTCATAATCCATTGGTCACAAATTGGGCGGATAATGTTATCAAGATTAGGAAAGAAGATAATATTAGTTTTGTAACACAATAATTTGGTAGACCCGAAAAAGTTTTATATATTTGTAGAATAGAAAATAACCATATGAAATATTTGTTATTCGTATTTGCGAAACACAAAGACCAAGAATCTTTTGTTAAGATATTGGCGGAGGAAATTGTTGGAGTTATTGACACCACAGATATTAAATTTTATTACGGAGATGAATCAGCGGTACTAACCTTCAACACTAAAGAAAGTATTGAAAATGTTAAAGATTTCTTTTTAGACACGTTGGGGGCTTCAGGAATTGTTTATTTCCTAGCCCCTTACGAACCTGACAAAATGTCATATTGGTTAGATAGAAAGATTGAAAAACATCTGTTTGATAGTGACAAAAGGTCCGATATTGTTGAGAATACTCTTGAGGAACAGGTTGAGGTCCAAAAATTGATATTTGGAGACCTCGAAAAAGGACTTGATTCTTTAATTCAAGATATTGAAGACGAAGACGTTGATGAGATTAAACAATTGAAATCAAAACCTAAAGTTAAAACTGTTGATGAACTTTTGGATAAAATACTTGATTGTGGTTATGAATCACTAACAGAAAAAGAATTAACTTTACTTAACCAATATTCTAAAAAATAAATATGAGAGAAAAAAACGCGGGAATCCCAATTAATCAAGAAGAAATCCAACATTATCTAAAAGATATCCGTAGGATAAAAGTAATGACACCTGAACGTGAGAAAGAACTTGCTCAGTTAATGAAATCAGGTACTCTTACTGATTCGGAAAGAGAGAAAGTCCATAAAGAATTACTTGAAGGTAATTTACGATTTGTTATTACTGTTGCAAAACAATATCAGAATCAAGGGTTGGATTTCCCTGACCTTATTGCCGAAGGTAACTTTGGTTTAATGAAAGCAATTAAAAACTTTGATTGGAACAAAGACCTACGTTTTATCTCTTATGCGGTGTGGTGGGTTAAACAATCAATCCTACAATCTCTTAATGATAACGCAAGAACTATACGTCTCCCAGTAAACGTTGTACAAGACTTACACAGAGCAAAACGTGAGATAGAATCTAACGGTGGAACATTGGATGATAAATTCCAAAACTTACCGTCAATGATTGACCTTGATATGAATATCAATGAAGAGGGAGATACCTTGTTTGATATTATCAAGAACGAAGATGCGGATATGCCTGACGAAGTATTCAACAGTAAAGACCTATTAAAAGTCAAACTAATGGGATTACTAACATCCTTAGATGAAAGAGAAAAAGTAATTATTGAAGACTACTTTGGTATCTCAGGGTCACCAAGAACGTTGGAAGATATTGGTGGTGACTTCAGTCTAACCAAGGAAAGGGTGAGACAAATTAAGGAGAAAGCCTTACGGAAATTACGAAACGATAGTTCAATATTATTTGACTATATGTAAAAAAGAGAAAACCTTCTATTTATTATGATAGAAGGTTTTTTACTTTTATAGAAAAATATTATGAAAAAAATTATTGAATTTGTTACAAAGTATAAGATATATATCTTGACTACTTTATTAGTTATTTTCTTTTTCCGTTCATGTTCTAAATCAAGTGATGTTAGAAAATTGGAAAAAACCAATATTAAAACTACAGAAGTTATTGATAGTTTAACAACTGTAATAAAAGGTCAAAAAGACACAATTAATAATATCTCTGAGGTTATTAGATTGGAAAAAATTAAAGTTCACACTGAATATGATAACTACATTTCATCTAAAAATAGAGGGGAACAATTAATGGAGTTACATAAGATTGTTAAACAAAACATTAAAGATTTAGAATAATGAAAAGAATTTGGGAATGGGTTAAATTAAACCCAAATAGAGCTATGTTTTTGGTCCCGATACTATTAGTAGCGGGAATTTCTATTTCACACGTTGTTTCTTGGTACGATATTGCGAACCCATTTAGTTGGGCGGTTTATCTATCAATAGCGATTGAGGTTGGAGCAATGACTGCATTAGTTGCTGCGACTAACAAGATTAAAGGTGGGGTATGGTTCATGTTTGGTTTAGTAACCCTGATTCAGATGATAGGAAATATATTCTTTTCATTTAAAGAAATTGATGCTAATGGAGAACTATTCAAATCATGGGTTGAATTAACATCGCCATTATGGGATATGTTAGGGACTGACACCACTGATGTTATCTCACTTAAACGATGGTTAGCCTTTTTAGAGGGTGGTTTACTACCAATAATTTCATTAACATCATTACATTTCTTTATTAAGTATGAGGACCATAAACCTGATACCACAAAAGAAGTATTAGAAGACATTATTAAAGAATTAACTACCGACCAAGAGATTGACCAAGTTGAAGAAATATCTAAACCTGAAGAAAATTTAGATGAAGAATATACTAACGATGAGGTAAAATATTTTGACATCCAAGATGATTGGGTAACAACTACGACAACTACTGATGATGGTATTAGAAGGTTAACTTATTCAAAACCCGTTTAACCTAATAAAACTATAAGTCATGTTAAATGGTAGATATAACACAATATGGGGACTTCAAACCATTAGGTAAACAGAAGAAAAAAACCCAAATAATACTTTCACACACCTCAAGAAATATTGAGGGTTACCTACAATCCCTTAAGTATAGATATAATGGTAAATTCCCAAGAATACCTAATTATATCATCACCAAAGACGGTAAAATATTACAGTTACTGTCCAATACTGAGTATTCAAACTTCTCTAAAGACCCTAATGTAAATAAGAACTCAATAAACATCGTATTGGAAAATTTAGGGTGGATTCAAAAAGAACCTCTAAAAGATTATTACGTTAACTGGATTGGTGATATTTATAAAGGTAAAGTGTTTGAAAGAAAATGGAGAGATTATTTTTTTTGGGACCCATATACAGAAAAACAAATAGATTCTACAGTTATTTTATGTAAAATGTTGTTTAAAGAAATGGGTATAAAAAATAACGTCATTGGGCACAATACACGAATAAATGGTATAGAAAAATTTGAAGGTGTGGTAACCAAAAGTAATTTTGATTCCACTTTTACTGAAGTAAACCCATCTTTCAACTTTGAAAATTTTATAAAAAAAATAGAAGATGAACAACTCACATGATGAAATAAAAAACCTTTTGAAAGCGTCAAGAACAATGCTCTCAAAACCTAATTCATTACAGGAATCGTTAAGTATTAAAAAACAATACGGCATTTTAACTGAACAAGATGTTAATATGACATCTAACGACATTACTAAAAAAATGAATGTTGGTAAAGAAATAGAAACCGCGATTAGTGATGATGAAGAAGAACAATCAGGTAAAGATTTAACTCAAGCCTATAGAATATCAGGTGGTATCTTAGTACTACATGGAAAAGACCAAACTGAATTAGAGTTAACCACGGACGAAAAAATTGCCTTCCAAGAAACCATGGATGAGTTTGTTGCTGAGGTTTCTGATTTAGTTGATTTTAATAAGTTGAATGTTTACCCAAACAACGTTGAATGGTCAGGTAAAATTATTGATTTTGATGTTGAATTTATATACTCAATCGGTGAAGAAAATGGTATTTATGTTAATGGTGATATGATGAAAATGGATGATAAATTCATTGAGTTTATAACAAAATTAAAATCTTACTATGAAAAATTCAAATCAAAGTGGGCTAAAATATTGGCATCAAGAAAGAAAACAAAAAAAACTGACGAATGATTAATTTCTTAAAAAAAATAGATTTAAAAACTTTATTAATATTTGGATTAATAATAGTAATCCTATTAATGAGGGCATGTTCTTCGGACGGTAAAATAAGTGATGGAGGACAAGTTAAGATTGATGGTAAAAAATATACTGTTATTAAACATACTATTGACACAATTATTAAACCTGTAACTCAAACAGTTTATAAAAAAGGTGAAACAATCTTTGTGGATGTCCCTGTTTATGTTAACGTTCCTGCTAATGTTGACACTGCATCAATCTTAAAAGATTATTACACTAAGTTCCCATACAAAGATACACTTAGACTTGATGATGGATTGGGATATATTGCGGTGAACGATACAATTTTTAAGAATCGAATCTTGGATAGAAAGTTTAATTCGTTCATCAATCAAAAAACAATTCTTGAAACGATTTATGTCCAACCCGTACCAACAGTTCAACTATATATCGGTGGTGTTGCAGGATTTGATAAAGTTAATGTTGTTAATTTTGTTGGTCCATCTCTTTTGTTAAAAGATAAAAAAGACAAAGTATATTCTTTAGGTGTTGGTTATAGTAATGCTAAAACATTATCAATACAAGGAGGTATTTATTGGAAGATTAAACTAAAAAAATAACATGGCTTTAACAGATACTGATAAGAAACAAATTGAGACGATGATTCGTAAAGAAATTAAAGATTTTTTCGGGTCAACAACAATGAGACAATATGAAGATAAATTAATTGATACATTATCAAGAGAAATCAGACGAGGTAAACTTGAGAGTGACGTTAAAGATATTGTCGTTAGGTCTTTTAGTGAGTTTTATCAATTCATGTGGACCCAAAGAAGTTATTGGATGCCAAGAATAAAGAACGCATAATATGAGAATCAAAGAGAATTTAACGACAGATTTAAAATCTAAAATGTCCACAGAGTTTAGTAAAACAGGTGGTGGAGGTATTGAGCAAATGATGGCTCAAAATGGGTTTCTTAATAGTTTAGGTGAGAATAAGAAAAAAAAGAAAATGAAAAAAACGGAAACTAAAGAAGTTACAGGTTCGGGAAGTGCTGGAGGATTTGAAGCACCATTATTTTCCACAACAAAAAAAGAAATGGAGGAGATGAAACAGACATCTTTCAAAGCTCCTAAATTAACTATGTTTTCTGACGAAGCCCCTAAACCAATGAATGAGTCATGTTGGAAAGGTTACAAACAAAGTGGAATGAAAAACAAGGATGGTAAACAAGTCCCTAATTGTGTTCCTATCAAAGAAAGTGAAGAAGTTGAAGAAAAATGGTCTAAGAAATATAAAGACAGTATTGACTGTAATAATCCAAAAGGATTTAGTCAAAAGGCTCACTGTCAAGGTAAAGTTAAAAAAGTTGAAACCAAAGAATCTACGGGGGCATCTTCCTCAGGTTCTTATGAGACCACGGCAGCTTGGGCTAAATCAACTAACAAAAAAGATTGGAGGGGTAAAGGAAAAACTCAAATTCCTGGTGGGAGTTTTGTTCAAGTTAAAAAGAAATGTAAAAAATTCCCATATTGTAATCAAGGAGACATCAAAGCGTTGAACATCTTTGAAAATGAGACCTTCAAAAAAGTAATTAAAAACATAAGTGAGAAACATGGTATTAGTGAAAATGTCATTAAGAGTATTGTATCTTACGAATATTATAAATCTAAATAAAAAGTTTAAGATATTTATTAAATAAAAACAAAGATGAAAAAAATTAATAGTACATATATTGATAATCTTGTTCAGAGAGTAATCAATGAAACATTAGAAAATAGAGCCGATAGTTTAGTTTCTAAAATTAAATCTAACGTTAATGAGTTAGGTGGAATGGATGATGGTCATCCTAGATTTGGTAAACTTAATTTATCAACAATGTCTGATGACGAAATTGCTGATTTAATGAAACAACCTATTGACCACGATGATGAAGATGAGGATTTCTCAATGAGAGGACATTTCTTTGATGACGAAGATGGTGAGGATGAATTTGAAGAAATTGATGAGGATGATTGTGTGGAATGTGGTAAATCAAATATGTACGAAAGTTCTGAAGTATGTGAATGTGGTGGAGGAATCTACGAAGGTGAATGTATGGAATGCGGTGCTTCTTATATGGAAGAAGGTATCTATGATGAGGAAGACTTAAATGGTGACGATGATTTTGACTATGTTGCTGAAGAAGAAGATACAATTGACTTTGAAGAAGATGAAACTGAAAAAGATGAAGAGAATAAAGAATTCTGTAAATATCAGAAAAAAATGTTTGGTCCTGACGATGAAAGATACACTGAAAAATGTTTAGGTAAATCAGCGGTTAAAGACCTATCTCGTAGACCAATTTCAATGAACGAAAGATTAAGAGGTAACCAATCTAAAATTGATAAAAATAAAAATAACAAGATTGATGCTGAAGATTTCAGAATGTTAAGAGGAAAAAAACGTGAAACAGAAATTGATGAAAAACTTTATGGTAAACAATCTAGACTTGATAAAAACAAAAATGGTAAGATTGATTCCGAGGACTTCAAAATGTTGAGAAAAGAATCTGTTAGGTTAACTGAATCTGAAATTATTGATTTAATTGAAAAAATTGTTTTAGAACAAAAAGAAGAAAAAGAAGTTAAATCAAATATCAAAACAACTGAAAAACCAAAAGGACTATCTGCTTATGAAAGAGCGGTTAAAGGTTCTAAAAAAGAGAATGATGATTATATCAAATCTGTTGGTAAGAAAATGAAAGATTATTTGAAAGATGGTTCTAAGGGAGATTATGAAGAAAACCCTAAACATTTCCCTAAAAATAATGGTCAATTAGAAAAAATGAAAAAAATGGCTTACGAAGTTTCTAAAGATGGTGAAGAATTTTTGGATAATTATATGAGACCTGGTATGGAGAATCTTGATTATGATGAAATGCAACCTAACGAAGATTGGATGAAAGACAATATTGAAGGGTCTTCAAGAACAGGAAACAATCCTGAATGGGCAAATGCTGAGGAAACTGATTTGGGTGAAAAACTTAACAAGAAACGAAAAGAAAATAAATTGGCTAAAGCTAAGAGAGCGGCGTATAATAAATCTTCACAACCTGTTTTTACTGATAAACCAGGTCAAGAGTCAGGAAACCCGTTAGACATCAAGACAGAATCAACCGAAACAAAAACAGGTAAAAAATTAAATGAAGAGTTTGAAAAAATGAAATTATTAATTTCTTACGATAGAAAGACTCAATAATACACATTTAAATAATAACAGTTATATTTTCTCCATAAGACCTTTCTTATGGAGAATTTTTTTAACTATATAACAAAACCATTAACACCCGAAGATGTGGATGTATGGTTCAGGAGTAACAATATTATCCCTGAAAAATTGGAATTATTTTCCGATTTTAGTCATTCATTAAACATTTTAATTGTTGACACCTATCTTGGTGAACAACCCCAATCTAATGAAACGAAAATTACATTATCTGAAGATGATAATGAAAAACACTTTGAATGGTGTTGGAATAAAATCGTAGACAACTTCAAGAAAGAAGAATTAACCTTTGACAGTAAAGGGGAACACTACGACTACTTTAAATCATTTTTTGATGAGATATTCTACAACCAAAAAGATGAGAAGGTCAGGAAGTCAATTTCAAGTTTCTTCAATGATTTATTTGACGTTAAAAAACCCTTTACTAAATCAGATTTAGATATGATTTCAACAATTTATAAAATGTTGGATAAACATATGAACATATAAAAAATCCTTGTAGTGTTTACTATAGGGTAAATAAAATTAACTTTTAAGTAATAAAAAAAATAAACTAAACAACAATGGAAACTTTAGAACAAATCAAAACATTGACAGAGGAATTATCGGTTGATGCGACAAAATTTTTCAAAGGTAATAAGAGTGCTGGAACTAGAGCTAGAAAATCTGCACAAGTTTTAAAAGACTTACTACAAACTTTGAGAAAAGAAATTTTGGAAGAAAAAAAAGGTGCTGAGAATGAATAATTTAGATACTATATTTTTATTTATATTTATCTTCTCAGTCTTGACCGTGATAAGAACGGTCTTTAGATTTATAAGAGCCCTATCACTAACACCCCCGACTAAGTTGGAGTTAAGTGGTAGGGAACTTATCTTATTAGGACTAGCGGTTACCTATTGTTTAACTTATTTAATACGACATTAATTATGAGCTTATATAAAGAATTTTCAACACTGTTTCCTTACTTACAATCAGTTAGGAAGATTAAAACGTATCTTAGTTTTGATATTAGTTTCCCAAACACTTGGAAACTACCTAAAAAATTTGTAAACGAGGAAAAGGTAATGGAACAATCATCGCAGATTCCAAACGAGAGATTATTTTCTTTTGTGTGTGAAATAACTGAGGATGATATTGAAACAATCTCATCAAACATTCAAAGTATTATCAAATACAATCTTGATAGAGAAGAAAAAGAAAAACTTTTTGAAACAAAAGTTAATGAGTTAAAAACGATATTTGAAAAACAAAATCTAAATAACTTGAAAAATTTACAATTTGATATTAAAACAGGTAAAATAGAATTAGTAGACGATGAAGAACATATCAGAGCAACAACTGGAGTGGTTGGAGAGGGAGAGGATTAAGGACAGAATGGACCTTGATAAAAGTAAGTCATCCCTTATCAATGAAATTAAAAAACATAAAAAAGAAGAAATCCTTCCTAAGAAGGTAAAATTAAGTCTATGGAACAGAATAAAGAAGGTGTTAATGGGGTAATCCAAAAGTTCGCAATGTTATCAGAAGCGGTTTCTGAGATGTACCCGAATGGAAAATCCGTAGTTGTTTTTTCTTTAAATGAAAACGATTTTAATTTCACTAAAATGCAAGTGAATGATTTAAATAATGATACGACTCAGTTTAAAATAGATATCTCAGGAGTTGAGTTTATTTTCTTACGGGATGAGTTGTTGAATGTCTCTGAAGATAAGATTTCGGAAACCCCTTCTTAATTAATATATCATATAGATACTTTCGCTGAGCAGTTGAATTATCTTTAACCATTAAACAATCTTTTCGTTTCTCATTGTTAAATTTTTCAGTTAAGACATCAATAAATCTTTCAGATTCGTCAATAGTTTTAAACGTGAACAAGTTATAATCGTCATCGTTCTGAACGATAATTTTATTATTTAACTTTGAGATTAATTTAAGACCCGTAGTCCCAAGATATTTTTTAATGAATTGTTTAGTATTTATTTTTTCATTAGTAGAATAATCTACAAACTCCTCCTCAATTCTATATTTATTAACCTGAGTAATTGTAAAATCGGTATCATCTAAGTTAACTTTGATTTGTCTACCGTAATCGTCTTTCATAAATAAAGGTAACAAAGTCCCTGAGACCCTTTCAACCAAGCATAACTCAAACTCACAAACCAACCCATTCTCCATAACTTTACTGAATATTACCTCATCACTTTCATTCATAAGGTTTTTATAATACTCAAACGCACGTTTATGGGTCTTGAATTTATTGATTATTTTCTTTTTTACTTTATTCTTAAATATGATAATTTGGTAAGTATCGTTCATTACGATTAATTATCATAAGAAAATAAAAATAGTATATAGAATAGTAAATGAGTA